>ENA-OSEY01001541-OSEY01001541.1-marine-metagenome-genome-assembly--contig:-NODE-1541-length-15741-cov-3.016599_pt1 | contig 15741 bp, 14 predicted proteins | sample MGYA00248465_ERZ534230 | MGnify/ENA primary metagenome ERZ534230 (study PRJEB26409, sample SAMN06344110) | marine metagenome | isolation source: Sea water from surface | place: Atlantic Ocean:Southern...
TCAAAAGTAGAATTAGAATTATAAACGTTGAAATAGGCAATCTTCAAGATTTCGAAAAAAATCTATTTACAAATATTTTAAACAATCTATCAAAAAATGATACTAGCGCATCACTGTTTCAGTCAATAATTGAAAATAAAATATCAAATAAAATTTCAGAAGAGTTTCAAAAATATAGTGTGAATTTAGATAAAGCTCTTGAGGAAGCAAAAAATGATTGGTCTTCTAAACTTACAGAATTGAGTAACGATTGGATGTCACAATACGAAGAAATAAATCAAACTCTCAAAGAAGTTATTACTTTTTCTGATCAGCAAATTGAAAATTCTAGAGATAATAGCCGAAAGTTTTTACAAGATTTAATTATTGTATTTATAGCTTTGGCTTTTATCGGTCTTGGAAGTGCTATATTCATTGGTTATTCTGTATCTCAGAGAGGGGTTGTTACACCAATCCAAACATTTGCTCTTGTTGCTAAAGATATTGCAAAAAACGGAGATTTTTCAAAACGTATTGATGTTAAATCAAATGATGAAATAGGAGAGGCCGCTAGAGCTATTAATGATTTATTATCAAATACACAAGAGGCATTATCAGAAATAGAGTTAGTTTTTACTAAAGTTGCAGATGGAGATTTGACCACAAGAATACCAAAGAGTTTTGGTGTTGATATCGATAGATGTGCTCAACACATTTCTACATCTCTTCTGAAATTGAGTAATGTATTAACTGATATATTAGAGGATGTCCAGCGCGTAGCTTCAGCTTCTTCACAAGTTGGAAATGCAGTAGATCAGGTTTCAGATGGAGCAAAAAAACAACTTAATGAAACACAATCTATTGTTTCCCAAATGGAACAATCCTCACAACTTGCAAATGAAATGATGGAGGCTGTTGATGGTATTCAAAAAAACAGTAAAGAAATTGCAAATATTTCTCTTTTAATTGAAGATATTGCGCAGCAAACTAACATGCTTTCACTTAATGCTTCAATTGAAGCTGCGAGAGCTGGTGAACAAGGTAAAGGATTTTCAGTTGTTGCATCTGAAGTAGGCAAACTTGCCGACAGATCAGCAACTTCTGCAAAAGATATATCGTCTTTATCTAATGTCGCTAATGAGCAAGCAGGGGCTGGTGGTAATAAAATGAATAACTTGCAAACTGAAATCAATAATGCTTCATCTTCTGCTAATGATTTAGCAAAAATTGGTGAAACTAATTCTATTGCTGCAGAAGAAATTGCTGCATCCATGGTAGAATTATCTGAAATAGCTTCTGTAGCAAAAAAGAAAATTTCAGAATTTAAATTAAAAATAGAAAAAATTGAAGATGATAAAATTAATTCATAATAATTATATTTAATTTATAGCTTGAGGGATTTTAAAAATGAATTTTGATTATATTTCAAAACTGTTAGGAAATACAAAACTTATAATCAAGTCAGTTCTTGATCTTGTGCCAGCTTTAATAGTAGCAATAGTTGTTGCTATTATTGCTAGTTACGGAATGAATAGTCTCAACAATAATTTTGAGAGTATTCTCGATAAAGAGGCTGAATTAACTTCAAAAATTAAATCCGCAACTAAAGCCCTTAATGATTGGCAAAATGCAAACACAGATGATTTTGTTCTTGCAGTAAAGCAGGAAAATAAATCGTTGTTACAAAATGCGAGCAATAATGCGCAAAAAACAAAGATTACGTTTGAGACTTTATTTGGCGATGTTGAATATTTAATAAACGAGATTTATGCTTTTGGCGAAGATCAAAGTTTTGATAATAATACAAGTATTTCTCAAGAAAAAGTGATTTACGAAGAATTTAATCCTACAAAAAATGATTTGATGAAGTCTATATATTTAGATCTTCAAAGAGGTAAAAATTTAATTCAGAATGTAATACCTAAACAGACAAAAGGAATATCATTTGCTGCTAGAGAAGCCATTAATACTGCAGAATTAATCAAAAGAGTTCAAACTAAGGCAAATCAAAACAAATATAAATTAAACGCATCAATTATTGATAGTTTAAAGGCTGGAAATAAAGTCTTATTAGTTATCGATGATTCAATAATTTTGAGAAAAATTCAGGATTACAATAATTTTCTGACTGATTTAATCAAAAAGTTTTCCTTAATTGATGCAAAAGAAAAAGAATTATTTGCCATTAATTATTCAAGTGAAAAGAGAGACTTACTTGGAATTGAATTGCTGAAAGATATTGATAATATAAAATTAGATTTTGAGAATATTGAAATTTATCAAGAACAAATTGCATATCTTTTAGATATGCAAACTTCAGCAATGGAATTAGATACCTCAAAGCAGTTCATTGTAAAAGCCTTAAATGAGTATTTAGATAATTTTTCTACCGAGGCAAAAAAAATAGATAAATATTTTGCTAAATATTTGAATTATATGAATCGAATTTCTTTAACCACAGATGATAAAGGCAAAACTTCTTTTGAACCAGGTTCAACTATTTTCGCAACGGATTGGGTGCAATTATTAGTAGATGCACGTGATATTCTAGATAAACAATTTAATGATACAATAACGATACTTGCTTGGTTAGAAAAATATGCCAATGCTGAGCTTGACAATGCGCGTGAGGCAAACATTACTTATTTAAACTCACTTATATTAATTATAATTATAGTATCAGTAGTTGGTTTAGGTATTGCCATAGGAATTGGTTATTTAGTTGCTTTTTTTGGCATTGTGAGGCCGATGCGTCAATTTGCTTCTGTTTCAATGGAAATTGTAAAGACAGGAAATTTTAGCAAAACTATAGATATAAAAAACAATGATGAAATAGGTGAAGCTGCAAATGCATTCAATCTAATGGTTTCAAATACCAAGGAAGCATTTACAGAAATCGAAGGTTTATTTAGCAAAGTGGCAGAGGGTGATTTAACTGCCAGAATTCATAAAGAATTTAGAGGTGATATTGGAAGATCTGCTGCTCATATTTCAACATCTTTACAAAAACTTTCAGAAACATTTAAAGGATTACTAGTTGAGGTTCAAAGAATGGCGTCAGCTTCTTCTCAGGTTGAAAATGCAATTAGTCAAGTAGCTGATGGGGCTAAAGAACAATTGAGTGCTACGCAAGAAATATCTCAACAGATGCAGGAAAATTCTGATATTTCGAATGATGTTAATGAAAAGGCTAGAAACACATCTGACATGGCTCGAGAAGCGGCAAAAATTTCTGATCATGGTAAATTAGAGTCTGTAGAGATGATGCGAGTTGTTGAGAAGATAGAAAATAATAGTGAGGAGATTGGTAAAATATCAGATTTAATAGATGAGATTGCTCAACAAACCAATATGTTATCATTAAATGCTTCAATTGAGGCTGCTAGAGCAGGTGAACAAGGAAGAGGTTTCTCAGTTGTTGCTACAGAAGTAGGAAAGCTGGCTGAAAGATCTGGAAGTTCTGTAAAAGATATTTCTGAATTAACAGAAGTTGCGAGAAATGAGGCATCCGGTGGAGCTGAAAGAATGAAGGAATTAAAAGAAGAAATGGAAAAAATTAGTGAAACTATCAATTCTGTAGAAAAAATGATGCTAGAAATTGTAAATCAATCAAATGAGCAAAAAGATAAAAATACAAATGTTCAAAATTCAATCTCTAATTTAACTCAAATAGGAGAAAACAACTCAGTAGCAGCTGAAGAGATTTCTGCATCAATGATTGAGCTTTCCAATATTGCTAATAATACTAAAAACAAAGTGTCAGAATTTAAACTTGATAATGAGATAGAAATTAAAAATCCAATGAATAACCATAAAGAGAGCAATCCAAAGAGTGAATAGTATAAATATTCCAAAAATTTTAAAAAGTTTTGTTGAATGAAACAAAAATCAAAGAAAATAGATTGTGAATTAATTATAGCAAAATCGTGTGGTAGATTAATTGGCATTGAGGTAAATAAAATATTAGGTGTAACCGACAAATCTGATATTTTTCAAATACCTCAATTAAAGCCCCCATTATTAGGATTAGGAAAATATTTAAATAAGGTTTTGGCAGTTGTTGACACAGGACTATTTTGTGGTCTTAGGAGAACTGAAAAGCACCAAATTACAAAGTGGATAATTTCCGAAACAAAAAATGGATTATCAGCTTTTGCTGTGGATGACGTTATCGGCATAAAATTAGTAAATCTTAAGGGGAAAACTTCCAAAAAGAAAATTGTAAGTGATAATTTTGAACTGGAAGGAAAATCTGGAGATGTTCTAGACATAGAAAATGTTTTACCAACTATTGAAAAGAATTTTGAAAAAAAAGAATTTACAAAAATCGAAAATGATAAAAATAATTTGCAAGAGGCAGATGATACTAAAACATTTTTTTGTTTTGTTAAAGACAGTGTAGATAGCGCAATTGAGATGTCCAGTGTAGTTTCAGTTCATAATATTAATGAGTGTGAAAAGCCATTTGTTAAGATTAAAAAAAATATTGTTTTAGGAAACCTTAAAAACCAGCTCATTCCTATTTTTCTCACCACTTCAGGAACAAATTTAGTTATTTCAAAAACAAAAGAAAAAATTTTTGGAATTGCTTGTGATGAAATTTTAGGAATTAAAATTATTAATAACAACAAAATATATTATGAAGAAATTATGGGAGGTCAAAAAAAACCGATAGCCTTTCAAAATAATAATTCAACTGACACTAAGATCATAAATATAAATGATTTGATAAAAAATAATCCTATAGATAACTGGATGCCAAGGAATTTGATATTAAACAATACTACTCAAAAATCTTATGATAATAATTTTTTATTTTTTAAAATTTTAGATTTTAGTTTCGGTCTACCACTTGAAAAAATAAGAAGAGTGGATTTTTATAAAAAACCAAAAAGTGTTCGTAATCTTAAAAAAGGTATTTTAGGTGTTTCTGATTTTGAACAGAAAACTGTGGTTATAATTGATTTTTTAGACTTACTAAACATCCAAGAGATTAATGAAGCAGAAAATAAACATAAAGAAATCATTTTTATAGATACTGACAATGGAAAAATTGGTTTGGCAGTAAATGAGATAAAAGGAATTAAGACTATAAACTTAGATAATCTAAAAGAAAGTTCAAATTTTGATGGAATGCCTACTAAAATTTATAGTGATGGAAATAATAAAACATTCTTCCCTCATATGGAAAGTTTTCAAAACAAATTAGGAGAATACCTTATATGAAAACTGGTATTGTCGATGACTCTGGTTTTATGAGATTAGTTCTAAAAAAAATTATTTCTAAAAATTCAGAATTAGAGTTTGTTTGGGATGCCTCAGATGGAATCGAGGCAATTGACAAAAATGTATCCAATCCTGCTGATTTAATTATCAGTGATATGGAAATGCCAAGGATGGATGGTTTGGAATTATTAAAAAACTTAAAAGCAAATAATTCAAACGCAGAATGTATAATTGTAAGTGGTCAACATGAGAGTAGTGCACCTAAAATTCTTGAAGCAATAAGAGTTGGTGCAGTTGGATTTGTTTCTAAAAATGATGACACAGGACAATCAAATTTAGACACAATGGGAAAAGCACTAAACGATCTCACAAAATTTATTATTAAAAAAATTGAAACTGAAAAGATAAATAAAGATATAAAAAAAATTAAAATTGAAGATGATTTTCAACCATCAAATGTTTTAGTCATTGCAGGTTCAGCAGGCAGTTTAGATCCATTGTCGGATGTTTTTTTTGAGTTAGGTGAGCCAAAAGTACCCGTAATAACTGCGATACACATCCCAAAAAATATGGAAAACCATTTAGTGAAAAGGCTTAATCAATCTGCAATGCAGAATAACTTCAAGATTGAATTTGGTGTTTTTGATAGTCTACAAAAAGGAAAAGTTGCAATTGCGCCTGGCGGTTATAATTCTGTATTAAAAAAAACTAAATTAACGGAGAATAAAATTTTACTTCGTTCAGAGGATGCAAGTGCAAATGAATACGGTTTTACTCCATCTATTGATAAATTGTTAGAAAGTGCGGCAAAATTTAATATTATTTGTGATGTAATTCTTTTGAGTGGGCTTGGTGAAGATGGTTCTAAGGGGTGTAAAACCCATTCAGATAAAGGTGGAAATATTTTAGTTCAATTACCTGATACTGCTATTGCTTCGAGCATGCCAATAGCGGCTCTTAATTCTTGTAGTGTCAAGTACTGTGATACACCTAAAAATTTAGCCGCAAAGATTAAAGAATCTTGGAAGAACAAGTTTTAAAAGGAGATTACCATGACACAAAAAAAAGTTTTAATTGTCGATGACAGTAAACTAATGAGAATAATTATAAAAAAAATATTGTCCACGGATGATATATTTATTGTCACAGGAGAGGCAGGTAATGGAATTGAGGCATTAGCTGAAATTGAAAAAGATATACCAGACATTATTTTCTTAGATATAGAAATGCCTGAAATGGATGGTGTAGAAGCGTTAAAGGAAATAAGGGCGAAGTACTCAACTAAAGTAGTAGTTGTCTCTTCAGTTGCTCAGATGGGAAGTTCAAGAGCTGCAGAAGTTAATCAACTTGGAGCTGATGCAATTATTGAAAAACCTGGTGGTGCAGTTGATCCAACACTTGCGTCACAAAAAGGAAAAGAATTCATTGAAATTGCTAGAAAAGTTTTAGGATTATAAAAATATTTTTTATTGAAAAGAATTTACAAAATGGATGATGAATTTTTAAAGGAAATATGGGAGCAATTTACAATAGAAGTTGATGAGCATTGCTCTAATAATGAAGAAATTTTAATTGGTGCTAGTTCAAATGATTTATCTGATGAGCAAGTAAATTCTGCTTTTAGAGCTTTTCATACTATTAAAGGATTATCCCGTTCACTATCATTATCTACATTAGAAAAAATAGCGCATTCAGCTGAAGACGTTCTTGGTGATGTTAGAGAAGGAAAATTAAATTTAAATGACGATGCAATTTCAGTTCTCTTAAAAGCTAATGATCAGATGAGGGCAATATCTGAGAATTCAGCAAAAAAAATGATAGAAGTTGCTGATGACCCAGAAGAACTAATTGTTAATTTAAAAGAAATCAGAGTAAGAAAAAATGTTGGCAAAAATGAAGAAACAAAGTCTAATGAAAATAAAGGATTGTCTGATAGACCAAACAACTTAAATGTTGATGAGGAATTATCAAAAAGCATCAAAAAAAATGAAGAAAAACTTCAAGAAGATAGTTTTAAAAAATCCAATAAACCTTCTAACACCATAATTGAAAAAGAAAAATCTATATCTATTGCATCTGAAGTTGTAGAAAAAATATTTTCAAGGACTGGTAATGTTTTAACATCATTATCTGATATAAATAGAATTATAAATTCAAAATTATTAGAAAATCCAAATTCAGATCTTAAAATAGCCAAAGATTTAATAGAAAAATCTAATTTACAAGCATCACTTTTAAATGAGGAAGTATTGGATTTAAGAGTTTTTCCAATGACAGATGTTATGAGAAGAGTAAAAAGAAGTGGCTTTGAAGCTGCAAGGTCCTCTGGGAAAAAAGTTGATATTATAGTTAATGGTGAAACAAGTCGTGCTGACAGAAATGTAGTAAGAGCTGTTACTGATCCTCTAATGCATATAGTTAGAAATGCTGTTGATCATGGAATTGAAAGACCAACTGAGCGTGGGAAAAAAAATCAGAAAGGCAAAGTTGAAATAGATATTTCAACCTCTTCAAGTGGTCTTGAAATTGTAATTAAGGATGACGGAAGAGGAATTGATCCTAATAAAATTTTGGATAAAGCAATTTCGAAAGGACTCGTGGATAAAGAAAAATCAAAAGAATTAAAGGATGAAGAAATTTTTGATTTTATTTTCCAACCAGGTTTTTCAACTGCTGAAAAAGTAACTGATACTTCTGGCAGAGGTGTTGGTATGGATGTTGTTAAAACCAATGTTACTTCATCTGGTGGAAGTGTATTTCTAAACTCAGATCTTGGTAAAGGGACTAAATTTACACTAGTTTTTCCTCAAATTACTAATACTGAAAATTGTATAGTCCTTGAGTCAGTTAATACTTATTATGCAATCCCTTCTAGAAATATTATTTCCATTTATAGGAACTCTGATTTAGATAAAAATAACTTTATAGAAAAGAATAAAATACAAATAGAAAATATAGTTTATCATATTATAAATTTTGAAGATTTTGCTTTCTCAAAAATAAGTGATGGAGAAGTTAATTTCTTAATTGTTAACTTTGCAGGTAAGGGACTAGCATTAAAATATTCAGGTAAGGTTTTAATTAGAGATTTAGTATTTGATGAGCCAGATAAATTTGTGTCATCACTACCATATATAAGTGGGGCCGCACTATCAGATGGGAACAAAGTTGTTTTCCAAATTGATTTAATGCATCTATTTGGTCAAGAAGATCAAAGAAATTCAGAGAGCCCATAAAATGAAAATTATGATTTTTAAATGGGAAGGAAATTCATATGGTATTTCATTAGATAAATTACAGTCAGCAAATAACCATATTAAAAATATAAAAAAAATTCATCCGTTTTTTCAAGATTTTAAAATTCCAAAAAAAACTAAAAGTCTTGCATTAAAGTCTGGTTTCTTTTTTCCCACACAGGAAATGCCAAAAATAGAAGAGGTTGAAATAGAAAGAAATATTGATTTACCCTATTTGTCTAAAGAAAAGGTTATTGGATGTTTTAATATACTTTCAAATAATAAAAAAGCTTTTGGTTTATTACTAGATGATATCTAAATTATGAAATTTTATTTAAATGGATAATAAACATATTTTTGAACAAATAACCGGTTTAAAACCAAATAAAGATATTTTAAAAATTTTAAATAATACTCCCTATGGTAAAACTTATAAGAATAATATTAAACTAAGTACTTCTACCATATCCAAAATAACTAATCTTGCTGAAATGGTTTCTAATCATGAAACTTCATTTTTTAGAGACTTGGAAGTTTATCAAATTATAAAAAGTATGATTTTAAGTAATGAAATGAAAATTTGGTCAGCAGGTTGTTCATATGGACAAGAGGCTTATAGTCTTGCAATGTTGAATGGCAATTCTACTAAACTTCAAAATTTCAAAATTTATGCTTCTGATATTTCAAAGAAGGCAGTGATGACAGCCATAAAAGGTAATTATTCAATTTACAGAAAAGATGAACAAAAAAGGTTAACATTATTTTCACCTATTTTTTCGCAAGAATTAAAAAAAGATAATTTAAATAACTTGTTAATTTCTATCCCTAAAAATATTAAAGACACAATTCACTTTTTTCAACATAACCTATTAACTCCTCCACCATTAGAAAAGTTTGATTTAATAATGTGTAGGAATGTTTTAATTTACATGAATAAAGAAGCTAGAGAATTAGTATTCAAGAATCTTGAAAGAGCAATTAGAGCGAAAGGTTGGCTAGTTATGGGAAGTGCGGACCCAAAACCACCTAAGCCTTGGAAAATGTTCTCCATAAATAATTCAATTTTTTGGCAATATCAAAATGAATAAATTATATTTACCTAATTTTCTAAAGTGATATAAAATAATTATGCTTGAAGATGCTTTAAAAAATCTATTCCCGTATAAGGAAATTTCATTAAAAACTGGTGATACTGTACAAATTGAAAAATGTTTTTATTACATTAAAGAGGGTCAAGTTGCTGGAACTTTTGGGAATAAAGTTCCAGAAAATTTTGAATGTTCCAATAATGAAATTTTTGGATTAAGACAAATACTTGATAGTAATTTTGAAATAAAAACACTTTTGGCAAAGAAAGATTGTGAGTTGCTTTCATTTCAAGATGAAAATTTTATTAAAATGATGGATAGTACTGATAAGAATATTGCAGTATTTCTTAAATCTTTAATTCAACATGGAACATTCTAATTGTTATGACAGATTTTGACTTTGCCGGATTTTTAGATACTGATAACCAAAAGAATTTTGCAATTAGCTTAATTAAACTCTTTGATAGTATTATCCTTGATCAAAATGCGGAGCAAATTTTACACCATGTCAATGAAGTTCAAAAAAACTCAATATGTAATGATTTTGGAGGTCTGGTTTCAGCGCTAAGTAACTTTAATTTAAAAAATATTTCTTCAAAGTTATCTCTTTTATCAGTTATCAATTTAATAACCCCAAACCTATCTATTTCTGATCAGTTAAATGATGATTGGGAAAAAACATTTAAAATTTCAAAGGATGTCATATTAAAAAAAATTGATGTTTTAAATAGTGACACTGATCTTAGGTATATAGCACAAATTTCTCAGTGGGCTGAGGGAGATAAATCAAATGCTATGATTTTTCAAAAATTAGCAGATTTAATGAATAATATCGACAATATAGTAGAATTAAGAGATAAAATTAAATCTCACTATCCTGACAATTTAAATAAACTAATAGAAGAATTAGATAGTAAGAGAACTGAAGGATTTGTCCAAAGTGAGGTTATAAACATTTTAAATCAAAGGGGTGTTGATCCTAAAATCTCGTCTTTAGTAACTCTGGAAGCTATTTCGAACATATCTAATAAACAGCTTTCTTTTGATCCACTATTAGAGATTGAAATTAATGAAAATGCTGAACCTGAAATTGCTTTTGAAGTAATTGAACTTTTGCCAAAGGTTGGTATGATTTTAACTAGTACAGCAGGCAAAGATGAAGGTTCGTTTATTTTTCTGGTTCTTTGCAATAATAAAGAAAGCTTGAAAATGCTTGATGACGTAAAAATAAAATATAAGGAATATACATAATTATGAGCGCTGAAATAGTAACTATTGTTGCAGGCCAAAATTTATATAAAAAAGGTGATCCTCCAAATAGTTGTTTTATTCTTCAAAAAGGTTCAGTACATATTTTGAATGAAACAGGTCAAAAAGTTGCAGGTGTTTCACCAAATATGTTATTTGGAGAAATTGAAATTTTTGCTGGATTTAAAGAAAGAGAAACTGAAGCAGTTTGCGTTACTTCTGGAGCAGCCGTCTCAGTCCCCGCAGAAGTTCTTAATAATAAATTGGCATCATTAAGTAAATCCCAAGCAAACCTATTAATTGAATTTGCTAAAAATGCAATTAAGAAAATGAAGCCTTAGTCCAACACATTTTTTAATAAATTATCTTTTGATTTTTAGAATAAAATATTTAATTTAGTATTATATTAATAATTTTGAAGAATAAATAATGACAAATAATACATTCGATAGCAAAACAATTTCAAAAGATAATAACTGGTTTAAGCCAGAAATAGATAGAAAGTTACTGAAAGAGTTGCTAACACGAAGTGACTATGAGGGTTGGAAACATATTATAATTTATTTTGTTACATTATTTATATTGGGTTCACTATGTTACTATTTTTGGGGATCTTGGTGGTTTATAATAATTTACTTGGCTTATTGTACATGGTGGGGTGGCGCGGATGCGATATGGCACGAGTGTGGTCATAGAACAGCTTTTAATTCTAGAAAACTAAATGATTTTTTTTATCATATTGGAAGTTTTATGAATAGTTTTGAAGCCGTGAGGTTCAGATGGAGTCATTCACTTCATCATAATTACACAGCATCTATAGACCCTCATGATTTTGAAGTTGACGGGTCAATTTTTTGGAAGCCAAAAAAACTAGTTAATTTTTTGTTAATTTTCCTTCCTGGTTTTGGTTTGCTAAATCTCAACAAATCTATTCAAAAAGAAATCTTGGAACATGCACTTGGGATACAAACAAAGGTTATGAAAGAATGTATTCCTGAACATAAAAAATCTTCATGCATTTTGATTTCAAGGATATATGTTAGTATTTGGATAATGATAATTGGGCTATCAATTTTTTCAAACTCATTTTTACCTATATTTCTATTTTTAATTCCAAAGTTTTTTGCAACATTAAATATTGTTTGGGGTTTAACTCAGCACATGGGCCTTCAAGAGGATGTTAAAGATCATAGACTATCAACTAGATCTGTTCGTTTGAACCCTATATTCAGCTTTATATATTGGAAGATGGAATATCATATAGAGCATCATATGTTTCCTTCAGTGCCTTCATATAATCTTCCTAAATTACATGAAGCAATTAAACAACAGCTACCTAAACCTCAGACTTTATTTGAAGCTTATAAAGATATAATTCCTGCTGTAATAAAGAAAACCAATGATCCTAATTACTTTATTCCCGTAAAGTTGCCTACAAATTAGCTATAAATAATTTTTGGAGAAAAAATTTGGAAGTAAGAAATTTTATAAATGGCAACTTCGTAGATTCATTCTCAAAACAAAATATTAGAGTAGTCAATCCAGCGGACCAAACTGACGTTGGTTTTATTGACGAAGCTCTTGATGATGAAATTGAATTTGCTTTTGATGCAGCTTCTCAAGCACATCAAAAAAGAGTTCTTCAAGACATGGCTTCCTCAAAAAAGTCTTTTTATTTAAGGTCAATTGCAGAAAAACTACGACATTATAAATCATATGGTTCCCAAATATTAAGTAAGGAAAATGGAAAAACTTTACTTCAGTGTGAAGGGGAGTTTGAGGGTGCTGCCTCTGTTTTTGAATATTATGCAGGTATTACAGATAAAATAGAATTTAAGATGATTCCTTCAGGTAATAATACATTTAATTACGTTGTTTTGGAACCTTATGGAGTAAGTTTACAAATAATCCCATGGAATTATCCAATTTCTTTATTTGCAAGATCAGTTGCTGTAAGTTTAGTTGTGGGAAATACTATAGTTATAAAACCACCAGAATTGTGTCCTATATCATCAAATATTTTTGGTACGATTTTCAAAGAAATTGATTTGCCACCTGGCTTAGTTAATATTGTCCATGGTTATGGTGAGGTGACAGGTAAGAAGTTAGTTAAAAATAAAAACGTAAACCAAATAGTTTTTACAGGCTCAACTGAAGTAGCTTCAGAAATAATTAAAGAAACTGCTGATAGAATTATTCCATGCCACCTAGAACTTGGTGGCAAGTCTGCAGCCATAATTTTTCCAGATGCAAATATTGATCAGGCAGTTAATAGTACAATAAATGGAATTTTTAGACCAAATGCAGGTCAAATATGTGTAGCAATGTCTAGAGTGATTATACATCCAAAAGTTAAGAATGAGTACTTGAATAAATTGAAAACAAAAACTGAAGAGCTTAAAATTGGTCCAGGTAGTAATAAAGACTCAGATGTTACCCCTTTAATTTCAAAAGAACAGTTACAACGTGTTTTAAACTATTGTAAATCTGGTATTCAGTCAGGTGCTAACTTGATTACTGGTGGTAATGAATATAATCTTAAACAAGGAAATTATTTCCAACCAACAATATTTGAGAATGTTGACAAAAATACAACTATCGCACAAGAAGAGATATTTGGGCCGGTAACTACTATTTTAGATTTTCAGTCTGATGAGGAGGCTCTTGATATAATTAATTGTAGTGAATATGGCCTAGCTTCAGGTATTTTTACCACTAACGATGTAAAGGCGAAATGGATTGCAGATAGAATTGAAGCAGGCATAGTTTGGCACAATGATTGGTTTGTTGATGGAGTAAATCTTCCAGGTGGTGGTTATAAAAAGTCAGGTTATGGAAGAGATGGTGGATTAGATAGTTTATATAGTTATGGGCAAACAAAGCGTGTAAGTAAAAGGTTATATTAGATTAATTTTTATGCAAAAAAAACTTACTGTTAAAGAAATACTTAATTTTAAAGGCAAGAAAAAACTTGCTGAAGTATATACTCATTTCACCTATGAAGCAGAAGCTTGTGAATTAGCTGGCATAGAAATGATAATTTCATCTGAAAACAATGATGTTAGAGGCATAAGAGAGTCAGCTAAAAATACTTTTTTTACTGTTGGTTTGGAATATGGCAAGTATTTGAGTGAATATGAGATATTAAAAAAAGCCTTTTATCATATGAATAATGGTGCTGACGCAATTTACTGCCCACAAAGCCTTAGATTTATTAAAGCAATTTCTCAAGAGGGTATTCCGGTTGTAGGTCATACAGGATTTATTCCATATAAATCAACACATTATGGAGGATTTAAATCTTTTGGGAAAACAGCCAAGGAAGCAAATAAAATTTATGAAGAAACAGATAAACTCCAAGATGCAGGAGCTTTTGCTGTTGAAATTGAAATTGTTCCTTATAAAGTTGGCGATTTTATAGCAAAGAGTTTTGACCTTTTTGTTATTGGAATGGGCAGTGGTCAGGGTTGTGACGCACAATATTTATTTTCTGAAGATTTACTTGGTTACAATAAAGGTCACATTCCAAGGCACTCTAAAGTTTATACAGATTTATCTGAAGATTATGAAAATATTAAGCAAAAATCAGTAAAAGCATATAAAGGTTTTAAATCGGAAATTGAAAACAAAATTTACCCTGAAACCAAACATGATATTGAAATAAGTGATGATGAATTTTCAAATTTTATTAAGAATAAATAAATTTAAACTAAATTGAAATTACTGAATTATTATCAACTAACTTTGTTTTATACAAATAATTATAATTTTTACTTAGGTTATTTATTTTAGAGTTTATTATTTTTATGAAATATTCGTTAGTTTTTTTTACAGGTTGGCTTACGACTGTTATATTAGGAGCCATAGTAGACAAAATATTAGAGTCAAATGATAGTAAAGAAATGTCCCTACCAATTTTTTTATTTAATTGGTTACAAGCTTCAATAACATACATAGCAAACAGATGAGAAGACACTAAAAGAACACTAATATCGGTATTATTAACTAAAAGGTCCTTTACATTTTGAACGGTCTTTTTCCTACTGTCTCTATAACCATTTACAAAAAATTTTTTATTTATTTTAATTTTGTTCTTTTTAAGTGAATCAATAAAACATTTTTTTCTTAGTAAAGAATAATTTAGTTTCAAATCTGAATCTATGTAACCTATATTTTTATGTCCTTTTTTAAGAATGTGATCTATTGCTAATTTATTGCTATATTCAATATCTTCATCTATCCAAGAATACTCTTTAGCTTCTTTACCACACCTTCCCCAAGTTATGTAATTAATATTATTATCATCAAGATAATTTATTCTTTTATCAATTTTCTTTGTATTATTTAAAAGTATAAGTCGTACTTTATGATAATTTATAAGTTTATCTAATGCTCTAATTTCCTCTTTTTCATCCTTAGCAAATAGCATAATTACTGGAATATTTATTGAGTGTAATTTAGAGTGAATATTCTCTATAAAATCAATTAAGGTAATTTTTTGTTCATAGCTGTAAGTAAATGGAAGAACTAATCCAACTGAAAACGTATGTCCTGAAGCAAGGGTTTTTGCGTAAAGATTTGGAACATAATTATATTTTTTTGCAAGTGCTATAATTTTGTTTTTTGTATCTCTGTTTACATCTTTGTAATTGCCTAATGCTTTTGAAATTGTTGAAACAGGTATTCCTGTTTTTTTGGAAAACTCTTTTAAATTCATTAATTATTTCTTTGTTAAAATTTAAATATTTTATAAATAAAGAACAAAACTCATTTAAGCAATTGTAAATTGTAATTGACACCGAAAACACTTTCGAATTAACGTAAATAACAATAATAAATATATGGTGAGGAAAGTTATGAAAGTTTTAAAGTTAATTTTAAGTCTAGTTTTTATCATTCCATTTTCTATAAATTCATTTGCTGGGCCAACAGGTCAGGACTTAGGTGAAAAATGGTGTAAAGAT
>ENA-OSEY01001543-OSEY01001543.1-marine-metagenome-genome-assembly--contig:-NODE-1543-length-15717-cov-2.800703_pt1 | contig 15717 bp, 12 predicted proteins | sample MGYA00248465_ERZ534230 | MGnify/ENA primary metagenome ERZ534230 (study PRJEB26409, sample SAMN06344110) | marine metagenome | isolation source: Sea water from surface | place: Atlantic Ocean:Southern...
ATTCTTCAAAAATTTGTGATGGATTAGGAGCTATAAAAGTAGTTAATTTTTTGGAAGCAAAATTAAGAAAAGTTGAAGTTAGTGATTCCAAAAGACTTTTCTCATGGAGAAATAAAAAGTTTATAAGAGAAAATAGCTTAAATAAAAAAAAGATTGAAGAAAAAAGTCATAGATTATGGATTAAAAATACACAAAATTCTAAAAAAGGAATTTGGCTTATATATGCAGAAGGGAATATAAATATTGGACACTGTAGTGCTATATATATTAGTAAAAAAAATGTTTATTGGAGTTTCTATATAGGAGAGAAAAATTTTTCACCAGGATGCGGCATAAGAATGTTGGTTTTCTTCCTAAAAAAGTTATTCTTTAAAGAAGGAATATCAAAAATAGAGGCCAAGATAGTTCTTGATAATCAAAAGTCAAAAAAAATACATCAAGAACTTGGTTTTACCTTACAATCAAAAAATGATAATTTTGAAATTTATACTATAACCAAAGATTTTTTTAAAAAAAGATATTATGTAAATATTTAATACTATGAAAAAAGAATTAGTAATCAATGATAAAAAAATTGGGTTCGATACTGAACCATATATTATTGCTGAGTTATCAGGGAACCATAACGGCGATATAAATAGAGCAATTAATCTAATTGATGCTGCAGTAGCATCTGGAGCAAATGCAATTAAATTGCAAACATATACAGCTGATACTTTAACAATCGACTCAAATAGATCAGAATTCATAGTAAAAGGAGGTCCGTGGTCAGGCCAAAAACTTTATGATCTATATAAGCAGGCAAGTACCCCATGGGATTGGCACCCCACAATTTTTCAATATGCCCAAAAAAAAAATATTCACTGTTTTTCTTCACCTTTTGATGATAGTGCTGTTGATTTTTTGGACAGTTTGTCAGCTCCTGCTTATAAAATTGCATCTTTTGAAATTGTTGACATACCACTCATAAAAAAAGCTTCTTCAAAAAATAAGCCTTTAATTATGTCTACTGGTGTTGCTGATTATAATGAAATAGGTGAAGCTTGTGATGCTGCAAGTAAATTTGGTGCAGATGGTTATGCTTTGTTACATTGTATATCTGACTATCCTTCTCATGCAAAAGACATGAAACTTAAAACCATTCAAGAATTAAAATCTCATTTTAATGTTCCAATTGGTCTTTCCGACCATACGATAGGTTCAACTGTAGCAGTTGCTGCAATTACGCTCGGTGCAACTATAATTGAAAAACATATTACTTTAAGTAGATTAGACGGAGGACCAGACTCAACTTTTTCATCTGAACCTGATGAATTCAAGAAACTCGTACAAGATTGCAAGAATATTTTCAAAGCAAATACAAGCGATTCCAATAATGTTTCAGGGACAAGTAAATCTAATGCTATTTTTCGAAGATCAATTTTTGTTGTGAAAGATATGAAAAAAGGTGAAGTATTTAACAAAGACAATATAAGATCAATAAGACCAGGTTTAGGATTAAAACCAAAGTTTTTCGATGAAATTCTAGGTAAAAAAGCTAGTATGGATCTTGAAAGAGGAGAACCTTTGAGTTGGAAAAAAATAATAACTTAAAAAAAGTAAATCTGTTGGCTGTATCAACTGCTAAGAATACTAACGCTATATTGAAAGAAATAATAAGACAAAATCGAGGATATATTAATCTTAAAATTCATTTAGGAGATGTTACGAGCGACTTTAAAGCATCGTCTCTTGTAAGAATGAATAATAAGCCCGGAATAAAGGGACATTTGTTTAAAAAAAATAAAAGCTATATGGGTACTGATCATAAATTATTAGCATCAGAAGATTTTCATCAAAATCTAGAAACTTTTATTGATCAACTATATCGTCATTCAGATGCTTACAGATATAAATCACATAATTTAAAAAACTTACAAGATTATATAGATTACTATCATATCCTAGCAGATGCTATATCTAATGAGATTTTTTCAAAAAAAATAAATCATGTATTATTTTTTAATATTCCTCACCTAGCGTATGATACTATTATTTATCAAATAGCAATGTCTCTTAAAATTCCAATAACTATAGTGACACAATCTCTCTTTCCAGATAAATTTTTTTCACTAGAAAAAATTGAATGTTATGGTGATTTTAATGAAAATAAGATCATAAAAAAGGATAAATTAATAACAATTCCAAAATTGAATTTATTTTATATGAAAAAGATAAAACAACGAAACGAAAAATCTGGTCAAATAAATTTAAAAACCCTCGCACATTTTTTTATGTTTATAATTTTTAAAATGCCATCACTATTATTTAAACCAATATATTTGTTAAAAATATTAATGAGGGTCCAAAAAATTTATAAAAAATTTCCTAAGTGGCGTGATCCATTTGCTAATTTTTTTCATAAAAATGAACTTAGTTACTTTGAACATTTAGCAGAATTTGAAAATAACAAAATTAATTTTGAAGAGAATTTCATCTATTTTCCGCTTCCAATGCAACCTGAAATGACAACCTCAGCAATTGGAGGAGAATTTAGAGATCAACTTCTAGCTTTAGAAAAATTATCAAATATTTTACCAAGTGGCGTTAAAATTTATGTAAAAGAAAATCCTAAACAAGGCTCTTATGCACGAGGACCATTATTTTTTCATAGACTCTCAAGGATTAAATCAATTTGTTTTGTACCTTCTTATGCTGATACAAATTTATTAACAGATAAAGCAATTTTTATAGCTACAGTTACTGGTACAGTAGGATGGGAAGCATTATGTAAAGGAAAAAATATTTTAGTTTTTGGTCACGCCTGGTTCAAAGATTTTCCTGGAGTAATAAAATTTCACGAAAAATTAACCTACAAAGAAATAATAAAACAAAAACCTGATGAAAAATTAATACTTTCAAAATTTCAAAGTTTAATGGCTCTTTCACATGACGGTGTTATTGATAGAGCTTATACGAATTTAGTAAAAAATTTTGATATAGATATTAATAATAAGAAAACAGCAGATACTATTTCAAGATTAATATTAAGAAAAGAAAAGGTTACTTTCTTAAAGACATGATTTTTGCAAAACATTAATTACATAATCTTGCATTTCATCATTTAAATCATAGAATATTGGTAAGCTAATAGCTTTGGAATAGTAAAGTTCTGAATTGGGAAATAATCCAAACTTAAAACCTCTGTTTTGCCAAAAAGGTTGTGTATGTATAGGCCTATAATGTACATTTACTTTTATATCGTTTCGATGAAGAAGATTATATATTTTTTTCCTATTATTTACCTGAATTGGAAATAAATGTAGAGCAGAAGAATTATAATCTTCCTGCTTTGGAAGTTTTAAATCTAAATTTTTTAATTGCTGAAAATATTTTTTTGCAATCTTATTCCTTTTGTTTATAAAACTATCTATTCTCAATAGCTGGCTTAGTCCTAAAGCTGCATTTAAATCGCTCATACGATAATTAAAGCCAATAGAAATTTGGTCGTATACCCACTTGTCTAAAGTTTTTTTAACCATATTTTTGGGGTTACGAGTAACCCCATGTGAGCTCAATAATTTAAGTTTTTCAAAGATATTCTCATCATTTGTGGTTGCACAACCTCCTTCTGCAGTTGTTATTATTTTAACAGGATGAAATGAAAAAACCGTTATATCTGAAAATTTACATGAACCAACTTTTGTATTTTTATAAACACCACCAATTGCGTGAGAGGCATCTTCTATAATTTTAAAACCATACTTTTCAGAAAGTTTTTTTATATTAATCATATCACATGATTGACCGGCAAAATGAACAGGCATAACAATTTTTGGTAATTTCCCATTTTTTTCTGCATCTCTTAATTTCATTGATAAAGCAGTAGGGCACATATTATAAGTTTCAGAATCGATATCAACAAAATCTACTTCAGCGTTACATAAAAGACCTACATTAGCCGAAGCAACGTAAGAGTTAGGTGAAGTCCAAAGAACGTCCCCTTCACTCAAACCTAATGCCAAACAAGATATATGAAGTGCAGAAGTAGCTGAATTTGTCAAAACAGAATAATTAGAAGAAGTATAAGAACAAATAGTTTTTTCGAATCTTTCAACTAAAGGTCCTTGTGTTATCATTTCGGATTTTAGAACCTTAATAACTTCATTTATGTCATCATCATTAATGCTTTGTTTACTATATGGTATCATTAGTATTTACCAACAAGGCTATGATTTTTTGTAAGCCAGTTTTGAAAATTTTCTATACTCATCCAATCTGGATTAGTATCTGACGAATATATAAAATTATCAGAAACTTTTTTTCCACCTCTTATTCTTGAAGGATCAGTAGACCAATTATGGATAGAAGGAAAAATTTTATAATAGGAGTTATATTCATAAGTATAAGCAGAGTCTTCAAAGCCTATCATTTGCTCATGAAGTTTCTCCCCAGGCCGGATACCTACTATTCTTTTTTCAATTTTAGGATTAATAGCATTTGCTATATCTGTGATTTTCATCGATGGAATTTTTTTTACATAAATTTCTCCGCCTGTCATATCCTCAAAAGCTTTCCATACTAATTTAACACCCTCTTCCAATGAAATCATAAATCTTGTCATTCTTAAGTCAGTGATTGGAAAAAACCCATCTTTTTCTTTCTCTAGAAAAAAGGGAATTACTGACCCTCTAGAGCCCATTACATTCCCATATCTTACTACTGAAAATTTACATTTCTCAGAGCCTGAGTATGAATTACCAGCAACAAACATTTTATCGGAAGCCAATTTAGTTGCTCCATAAAGATTTATAGGATTAGAGGCTTTATCAGTTGATAGAGCTACACATTTTTTTATGTTTTTATCCAAACAGGCATCAATTACATTCATTGCACCAAGGACATTTGTTTTTACACATTCAAATGGGTTATATTCTGCGGTTGGGACAATTTTAGTAGCTGCTGCATGTACTACGTAATCAATTCCATCTAAAGCACGCATTAATCTTTCTTTGTCTCTTACATCTCCGATAAAAAATCTTACTCGATGATCATTTTGATACACTTTTTGCATGTCCCACTGCTTGATTTCATCGCGTGAAAACACTACTAGCCTTTTGGGATTATACTTTTCCAGTGTCAGTGGAATAAACTTCGAACCAAAAGAACCAGTTCCCCCAGTAATTAAAATATTAGAATTTTTTTTCAATTTATTACCCCTACTTGAATCTTTTTTTAGCTATTATACATAAGAAAAGCAATCCAGGAAAAATTTAAAAAAAGGTATTTATCTTATTAATAATAGGAGAAGACTGATCACTAAGAGAATTTACATATTTTAATCCCTTTTGACCAATTAATTTGGCATTATTATTATTACTTAAAGTTTTTATTTTTTCTACCAATTCTTCACTACTTTTTACATAAATTATTGCACCTGCTTCATTCAATTGATCAAAGGCTTTCTGAAAATTATATATATAAGGCCCTGTAATAATAGCATTACCGAACCTACATGGTTCATAGGGATTATGGCCTCCAATTCTTACTAATGAGCCACCTAAAAAAACAACTTTGGATAATTTATACCATAAACCTAGCTCACCTAGCGTATCAGCCAAATAAATTGAAGTTTTTTCATTAATCTTCTGATCTTTACTTCGAATTTTAATTATGTGTGAAAGTGATTGTTTCTTTCTATATAACTGCTTAGCTCTATTTGGATGTCGTGGTATTAATATAAGTAAAAAATTTTTATCAATACTATGCAGTTTTTCTTGTACATTTATTATAATTTCATCTTCTCCTTCATGAGTCGAAGCAGCAATCCATATTTTTCTATCTTTGAATAATTTTTTGAATTTATAATATTCTTCTGAATTATAAGTAAGAGGTGTAGCTTGTTCTTTAGATGATATAATACCAAGTAATTTGTTTTTAGTAATTCCGAGAGATAATAATCTTTTTGCAGTTAAAGAATCTTGGGCATAAACAAAATCAAACTTCTCCAAAATTTGCCTACACGTTCTCTTTATTTTAAACCAATTTTCAAAAGTTTTTTTTTCCATACGAGCATTAATAAGCCCGAGTGGGATACCTCTTTTTTTTATTTCAAAGATCAGTCTAGGCCAAAATTCGCTTTCTACAAAAATTGCTAAATCTGGTTGCCAATGATCTAGAAAGTTTTTTGTAGCAGAAAAAGTATCGATAGGAGAAAATTGATGAACACAATTTCTTGGCATCATTTTCATTAGAATTAAAGAAGAAGAAATAGTAGTTGTAGTAATTAAAAATATAATTTTTTTATTATTTTTTTGTAATTTTTCAATTAGGTTTATAATACTTATCGCCTCGCCTACACTAGCAGCATTAAACCATATCAGGTAACTTGAAGGCCTACTTAAACTAGAAATACCTCTTCTCTCCAAAAATCTTTTCTTATGTTCCTTACCTTTAATTAACCTATATTTAAGCAAAAGAAAAAATAGGAATTCAAAATATTTAGTTACAAAAAAATATATTTTTAAAATAATAGAGTGTCTATTACTTTTAATCATTGTTTTTAAGTTTTCTTATTTTGTTCAATAAATTTAAAGTAGAATTACTGAAATTTTGGTTTTGATTTTTTTTATTAAAATGTTCAGTTAATTTTGTAGCTAATTTTTTACCTAATTCTACCCCCCACTGGTCAAAAGAGTTTACATTCCATAATAAGCCCTCAACAAATGTTCGGTGCTCAAAGAGAGCGAGTAATTTTCCTAAAATTCTTGGTGTTAGTTGTTTATATACTAATATAGTAGAAGGTCTATTTCCATGACAATAATGATGAAGATTCCTTTTTCGTTCAATTGTTTCTTCTTTTTTAATTCCGAGCATTAGAGCTTCAGATTGTGCCAAACAGTTTATTATTAATTGCAAATGATGCTTTTCATAATAACTATCATCTATACAATTTGCACCCAACAAAAATTCACATGGAATTATTTGACTACTTTGATGTAAAAATTGAAAAAAGGCATGCTGACTATTTGTACCTATTTGTCCCCATATTACTGGTGCCGTTTGATAACTAATACTTTCACCCTTTAGATTTACTGATTTACCATTACTTTCCATATCAAGCTGTTGTAAATAGGTAGGTAAGTATTCAAGCTTTGTCTCATAAGGTAAAATTGCCCTAGAAGTATAATTACAAATTGTAGAATGCCAAAAACCAATTAATGCCAAAGTTATTGGAAGATTTTTTGAAGCTTCTTCGTTTTTAAAATGATAGTCTATTTGAGAAGCACCATCTAAAAACTCTGAGAATTGATTAAGACCTATTGCTAACATAACAGGTAACCCAATTGGCCCCCAAACTGAAAATCGTCCTCCTACCCATTCTTCAAATTCAAAGATATTTTCTTCAAAAACACCAAGATCTAATGCTTTTTCCTTAGATGCACAAACTGCCACAAAATGTTTCATTCCATCAGAACCAAGTTTTGAACATACCCATTCAATAGCTGTCTTTGAATTATAAATAGTTTCTATGGTTGTAAACGACTTAGAAGATAAGACAAAAAGAGTTTTACGTGGATCTAAATTTTTTATAATTTTATTTATATCAGAAGAGTCAATATTTGAAACAAAATGAATTTTTGGCCCATCATGATATTCTGATAAAGCACTAGTAACTAATTTAGGTCCAAGTTCGGAACCTCCTATTCCGATGTTAACAACATCAGTGAAATAATCTCCTGAGCACGATTTTTTTTTGCCACTTCTAATTTGATTACAAAAATTAGAAATAGATTTGAACCTAACTTGCAATTTTGTATTTATAGAATCTAAATTATTAAATTTTCTAGTTTGAAAATTCCTTAGTGCTGTATGTAAAACCGATCTATTTTCAGTAACATTAATTTTGTCACCATTAAACATTGCATCAACGTTTTTCATAATTTCTGAGTTTTCAGCAAATTTTATAAGATTTGAAAGTGTTAGTGGATCTATATTTGTTTTAGAGTAATCAAAATAAAGATCTTCTATTTTTAAACTAAATTTTCTAAATCGATTTTCATCCGATTCAAATAGGGATTCAATTCTTCTTTTTTTTGATTCTTCATAATTTTTTTTTAATAAATCCCAATAAATTTTCTGCATTACTATTTCAAACTACTTTTTTTATAATTTCACTAATTTTTGTCCAATTTTTTTGATCGATGAGATCCTTTGGAACCATCCAACTACCAGCAACTCCATAGACATTCGATAAACTCAAATAAGTTTTAAAATTATTCTGGTTAATTCCTCCTGTTGGAAAAAAACAGCAATCAGGAAAAGGACCTTCTAATGCTTTTAACATCTCTATACCACCTAATACTGTTGCAGGAAAAAACTTTAATACTTTGTACCCACGATTATAAGAAACCATTACTTCAGAAGGTGTAGATACTCCAGGAATTAAAGGAAAATTATTTTTTTCACATCCCTCAAAAAGTTCTTCACTTATACCAGGAGATATACCAAATTTTGCTCCAACATTAATAGCATTTTGAATGTTATCATCCGTCATCAGAGTACCAACACCAACTATAAAGTTTTTATTCTTGGACATAACATTAATTGCTTCTAGTGCGACCTTTGTTCTAAGTGTAATTTCAAACACTTTTATCCCATTTTCTAAAAAAATATCCCTTAAATAATTGCATGAATCTAATTCTTCAATTGTAAGGATAGGTAGTATTTTTTGTGTTAAAAAATACTGTTGAAATACTTTATTTATTTTTAATACATTTTCCCGCAAAACTGTACCTTACAAATTATTTACCTAAATAGTTAATCTATGAATCAATTATTAAAGTATGTAACTTCTATAACAAATCTCTCAAAAATGGAATTAAAGGTTTATCAGCATCTGGCATAGGAAATTTATTTAATTCTTTAGGAAAAACCCATTTAATTTCTTGGCCTTCCCTTCCCATAATAATTCCATCCCATTTTCTACAAACAAATAACAATAGTAAAAGATTAAAGTCTGTATAGTCATGTGTAGAAAAAGTTAATGGTGCAAGGCAACTTTTCCAAGTTTGAATATTTAATTCTTCATCGAGTTCTCTAATTAAAGCATCTTCAGCCCTTTCTGTATTTTCTAATTTTCCACCTGGGAATTCCCATAAACCACCTAAATATTTGTTTTCGGGTCTCTTTGAAATTAATATTCTTCCATCTACATCTATAAGAGCTACAGCAGCTACTATTTGGATTTTACGATCTATAATCTGCATTTATTTCAATATACTCCTTTGTAAAATCACATCCCCAAACATTTGCTATACCCTTTCCTATGCCTAAATCTACTTTAACTAATAAGTTAGTATTTTTCATATAGTCTTTTGCTTTTTTTTCGTCATATTTTTTATGCACTCTTCCATTATTGGTAATCAAATATTTTCCAAAATATATTTTAATTTTTTCTTGGATAATTTTTTCACCAGATTTCCCTATTGCCATAATAATTCTCCCCCAATTGGGGTCTTCACCTGCGATTGCTGTTTTAACTAAAGGTGAATTTGCAATTGAAAAAGCAATATTTTTTGCACTTTTATCATTTAAAGCTCCAATAATTTGATATTCAATTAATTTATTTGAACCCTCACCATCTTTTACAATTTCTATTGCTAATTCTTTCATTACTAATTCTAAAGTTTTTGAAAATTGTTTTATTCTATTATCTGAAAACTTTTTGATTGGCTTCATATTGGCACTAGAGGTAGTTGAAACCAAAACCATGTCAGATGTAGATGTATCGCTATCTACAGTTATAGAATTAAAGGTCTTATCTGATAAATTAGAAGTAATTTTTTGTAAAATAGCATAAGAAATTTTTATGTCTGTAATTATAAATGAAAGCATAGTAGCCATATTAGGTGCAATCATGCCAGAGCCCTTAGCTATACCCAAAATTGATATGAAATTCTTATCTAATTTAAACTTCTTAAATCTAAGTTTTGGATAAGTATCTGTAGTCATTATTGCTTTCGCACAATCAACCACCTGATTTTCAGTAAGGTTTTGTGTTAATGCAGGGATTTTATCTATTATCTTTTTATATGGAAGAGGTTCACCTATTACGCCAGTCGAAGCCATTAAAATTCTTTTTTTACTTATTTTAAGATTTTCAGCAATTTCTGAAACCACTTTTTCAATGGCTTGTGTTCCCTCTTTTCCAGTAAATGCATTTGCATTCCCTGAATTTATTACTATCGCAATAGGTTCTTCTTCATTTTTGGATGCACTTTTTACTACTTTTTTTGACCAGATAACAGAGGGAGCTTTAGTTTTAGAGTTCGTAAAAACACCTGTTACAATACTTCCAGCTTCAAGAAGAATAAGTGTTAAATCTAGTCGGTCTTTATATTTTATATTTGCACATAAAGAAGAAAATCTTGCCCCTTTTATCATAAATTTTTTATTATTGGAAAAATCTATTTTTTTCATTTATTTTTAATTAACTTTATTAATTACAGTAAAAAAAAATCAATAATTGTATTTGAATTTTTACTGCTTTACCTTGAGATAAGTATCATCTACAACAATTTTTAATTTATATACAATACTTCTATCATTAATTAGAAATAAAAAAAATAAAATATAAAGGCTTTTAAAAAATAATGTTTGGTTTTGGAAAAATAGCATCAAAAATATTTGGTTCTTCAAATGAAAAAGCAATCAAATCAGTATTACCAATAGTAACTAAAATTAATGATCACGAAAATGAAGTAAATAAACTAACTAATCAACAACTAAAAGATAAAACAATTGAGTTTAAAAATCGGTTAAAAAATGGTGAAACATTAGATCAATTGCTCCCCGAAGCTTTTGCAGTCGTAAGGGAGGCATCAGTTAGAACAATTGGACAGAGACCTTTTGACGTACAATTGATAGGTGGGATATTTCTTCATCAAGGTAACATTGCTGAAATGAAAACAGGCGAAGGAAAAACACTGACTGCAGTTATGCCAGTGTATCTAAATTCTTTACTTGAACGTGGGGTACATATAGTCACCGTGAACGATTATTTAGCTAAAAGAGATGCTTCATGGATGGGTGAAATTTATAATTTTTTAGGCCTAACGGTTGCAGCTATTTATCCAGATATGGATGAGAATTTAAAAAAGGAAGCTTATTTATCAGATGTAACTTATGCTACAAACAATGAGCTTGGATTTGATTATCTTAGAGATAATATGAAGTCGAATTTAGACGATGTATTACAAAGAAAACCATATTTCGCAATTGTGGATGAAGTTGACAGCATATTAATTGATGAGGCTAGAACACCTTTAATTATTTCTGGTCCAACTGAAGACAGGTCCCATCTTTATACTAACATTGATAAATTAATACCAAATTTAGATGAAAAACATTATGAATTGGAAGAAAAAACTAGGACTGTAAACCTAACCGATCCAGGTATAGAATATTTAGAAACAGTCCTCAGAAATAATAAACTAATGGAAATTAATCAGTCACTTTATGATCCTGAAAGCACCAGTTTAGTGCATCACATAAATCAAGCACTATTAGCACACAAGATGTTTAATAAAAATAAAGATTATATAGTAAGAAACAATGAGATTGTATTAATTGATGAATTTACTGGAAGAATGATGAGTGGAAGGAGACTTTCTAATGGCCTGCACCAAGCAATTGAAGCAAAGGAAGATGTATCTATCCAATCAGAAAATGTAACTTTTGCATCTGTAACTTTTCAAAATTATTTTCGACTTTATGAGAAACTAGCTGGCATGACAGGAACAGCTCTAACTGAAGCAGAAGAGTTTTCAGAAATCTACAATCTTGGCGTATTAGAAATTCCAACAAATAAGAAAGTTATTAGAATTGATGAAGATGATCAAGTTTTCAGAACTTCTAGTGAAAAATATTCTGCGGTAATAAGAGAGATAAAAAAAGCCTATAAAAATAGCCAACCTGTTCTTGTTGGTACAACATCTATAGAAAAATCCGAATTACTTTCAAAGATGTTAAAAAAAGAAAATATAAAACACCAAGTTTTAAATGCTAGATATCACGAAAAAGAAGCTTTTATTATTGCAAATGCTGGTATGCCTGGTGCTGTAACTATTGCTACTAATATGGCAGGGCGAGGAACTGACATTCAACTCGGTGGTAATATAGATATGATTTTTAGCCAACAAAAAGAAAATACAAAAGAAGATGTTAATATCTTAAAGAAAAAAATTACTGAAGAAGTAGAAAAATCAAAAGAAATTGTTAAAAAAGCTGGTGGTCTTTTTGTGCTTGCTACTGAAAGACACGAAAGTCGTAGAATAGATAATCAACTTAGAGGTCGATCGGGTAGACAGGGTGATCCTGGAAGAACCTCTTTTTATTTAAGTCTTGAAGATGATTTAATGAGGATATTTGGATCAGACAAATTAGATACTATGTTAAAAAGATTAGGAATGAAAGATGGAGAAAGTATAGCGCACCCGTGGGTAAATAAGGCATTAGAAAGGGCACAAGGTAAAGTAGAGGCTAGAAATTTTGATATAAGAAAAAATCTTCTCAAGTATGACGATGTAATGAATTTACAAAGAAAATCTATTTTTAGTCAAAGAAGAGAAATAATGGAATCAGAATTTGTTACTGAAACAATTACTGATATGAGGGAAAAAGTAATAGATAATATTATTTGGGATAATATCTCTGAAGATAGCAATCCTATAGAATGGGAAACTGATTTATTAAAAGATCAAATTAAAGAAAAATTAGGTGTTAACATTCCTTTGCAAAATTGGATTGAAGAGGAAAGTTTTTCAGCTGATGAATTTCAAGATCGTGTCAATATTGAGGCATCCAAAATTTTAGACGATAAAAAACAAAAATATGGTACTGAATTGATTCAAAATATTGAGAAACAAGTGCTTTTACAAACAATAGACAAATCATGGCGGGAACATCTATTAAAACTTGAGCATTTAAGATCTGTAATAGGTTTTAGAGGATATGCGCAAAGAGATCCATTAAATGAATACAAATCAGAAGCATATGAATTATTTGAAGTATTACTCCAAACTATAGGAGAAGAGGTCACAAAATTTATGGCTTTTTTTCAATTAGTTGATTCCACTAAACTTGAAAACGCAAATAAGAAAACTAGTAATTCTGATTTGAGATACAATGATTTTGAGGGGAATGGAAAAGAAGCTCCTCAAAAAACTTCCCCCGCAATTTGGGGAAAAGTTGGGAGAAATTCCCAATGTCCTTGTGGATCAGGAAAAAAGTATAAAAATTGTCATGGAAAAAATTAATTTTTTGTATAGATACCTTCACTAAAATGGAAAAAATTTATCTTGTGGAGATAGAGTAAGAACTTCTACGCCACTATTCGTAACTGCAACTGTGTGTTCGAATTGAGCTGAAAGTGACTTGTCTCTTGTAACTGCAGTCCAATTATCTGATAAGATTTTTGTATCTGGTTTACCCAAATTAACCATAGGCTCAATAGTAAAAAACATACCAGGCTCCAAAAATGAGCCAGTATTTTTTTCACCAAAATGTAAAACATTTGGTGCTGAATGAAAACTTCTTCCAACCCCATGACCACAAAAATCTCTTACTACAGACATTTTTTTGCTTTCTACATATTTTTGTATAGCTTCTCCAATATCTCCAAAAGTATTTCCTGGTTTAACTACTTCAATTCCTCTTAATAATGCATTGTATGTAACCTCAATTAATCTGCTAGCTTTCTTGCTAGTAGTTCCAGCAATATACATTCTACTGCTGTCTCCAAACCATCCATTTAGTATGCATGTTACATCAATATTTAAAATGTCACTTTCCTTTAAAATTTTGGGGCCTGGTATCCCATGACATACAACATGATTAATTGAAATACAGCATGATTTAGGAAAACCTCTATAACCAAGTGTTGCTGGTTTTGCACCATTATCAAGCATAAACTCATGGCATAAACTGTTTATTTTATCTGTTGATACTCCCGGTTCAACATAATCTCCTATCATATCAAGAGTTTCAGCTGCTAATTTACAAGAGAGCTTCATTTCTACAAGTTCAGAATCAGTGTGTATTCTTATACCATCCTTATTTAAGTTGTTACTGTCCAATAAAATGTCCTTAATTAAATTCAATATTAAATCCTGCTATATAAATTATTTTAAAAGCTATCAAGTCCTTTCAATGAATAACGACAAATAATTTAAAAATATATAACTCTTATAACCTTTTTTTGCTTAATTCTATTCCATCTAAAGAAATTAGGCTTTGTAGAATTAAAATTTCCACACCAGATTTTTTTGCAATTTGAAAGGATTTAAAATATTGATGATCAATATCTTTAGCAATCTTAAAACAATTAGTATCATTCCTTTGAATTAAATAAATTTGAATTGCTCTAAATCCATCATTTTTTAAATTAGCTAATAGAGATAAATGCTTAGATCCTCTTGAAGTAACAGAATCTGGGAATTCTGAAATATTAGGAATCCTTGAAAGGGTTGAAGATTTAACTTCAATAAAACATGATTTTTCATCTTTTGATTTCAACAAGAAATCAAGCCTGCTTCCGTCAATTACCTTAGGCTCCGGAATAATTTCATCATATTTTTTTAATTCAGTTATTTTTTTTTTTAATAAGCTTTCATATACAACTTTATTTGCCATTTGCGTATCTATGCAAATAAGTTTTCCTGTATTAGTTTCAACTAATCGCCAAATAAATTTATACTTTGAATTCTTATTAATAGATTCTTGTAGCCATATTTTGGTATTCTTTTGAGTTAAACCTAACATAGAACCTGGATTTGGACAGTATACAGTCTTTTTTTCACCATTTTTAAAGAGAACATCAGCCAAAAAACGCTTGTACCTTTTTAATAATTTAGCTTCAATAAGTGTGGAAGAAAATTGCATTTATTCTCTATTTATAATTAAAATTTATAATAACATTGAAAAATAAAATATATAGACATAACTAGTTTAGATTAACGAATTTTTACTCAGAACTTCTGGTATAATTATTATCGGCAATGAAATTCTATCCGGCCGCATCCAGGACGCGAACCTGTCTTACATCGCGACCAAACTCAACGATGAAGCCGGTATCCGGTTGGCCGAAGCACGCGTCGTTCCCGATATCGAGGCGGAGATCGTCGAGGCGGTGAATGCCATGCGTGCCAAGCACGATTACGTTTTCACCACCGGTGGGATCGGGCCGACCCATGACGATATCACGGCGGAAAGCGTTGCAAAGGCTTTCGGCCGCAAGCTTATTCGTCATCCCGAGGCCTACCGTCGCCTTGTCGCCCAGTTCGAAGCGCGCGGCATGGAGATCAACGAGGCGCGGTTGCGCATGACCAACACCCCGGAAGGTGCGAATTTGGTCGAGAACGGCATTTCCGTTGCCCCCGGCTTCCAGGTCGAGAACGTCTATGTCATGGCCGGCGTTCCCCAGGTCGCCCACGCGATGATCGACTGGCTCGCGCCGCGCCTCGAAGGCGGCAAACCCGTCCGGACGAAAACACTGGTTTGCTCGCTCGGCGAAGGAAATTTGGCGTCAGGCCTGAGCGATATTCAGGACAGATACGCCAAGATTGATATTGGGAGCTATCCCTTCTACGAAACCGGCAATTATGGGACGAGCATCGTCTTGCGTCATACCGATGAAGCGCTTTTGGAGAAAGCTGGAGCGGAAGTCGCTGACCTGAT
>ENA-OSEY01001544-OSEY01001544.1-marine-metagenome-genome-assembly--contig:-NODE-1544-length-15716-cov-2.821408_pt1 | contig 15716 bp, 12 predicted proteins | sample MGYA00248465_ERZ534230 | MGnify/ENA primary metagenome ERZ534230 (study PRJEB26409, sample SAMN06344110) | marine metagenome | isolation source: Sea water from surface | place: Atlantic Ocean:Southern...
TCAAACATTTTTTAAAAAGTAAAACCCAAGTAAAACAGAGTTTTTAAATCTATTACTGACATTTGGGTATAGAAATTATTCCCACTCAATAGTTCCAGGAGGTTTTGAAGTAGTATCATATACAACTCGATTTATTCCTTTGACCTCGTTAATTATTCTAGTGGATACTCTGCTTAGAAACTCACCACTAAAAGGATAAAAGTCAGCTGTCATACCATCCAAAGATGTAACTGCTCTTAATCCACAAACTTGCTCATATGATCTATGATCTCCCATCACGCCTACAGTCTTGACAGGCATTAAGACAGCGAAAGCTTGCCAGATGTTATCATACAAATTTGCTTTATGAATTTCTTCAATATAAATCTGATCAGCTTTTTGAAGAATGCTTATTCTTTTTTCGTCTATTTTTCCAATTACTCTAATACCTAGACCTGGGCCAGGAAAAGGATGGCGATTGATAAATTTTGAAGGTAGCTTCATCTCTAATCCAAGATTTCTGACCTCATCCTTAAATAATTCTCTTAATGGTTCTATCAGTTTAAGTTTCATTTTTTTTGGCAGTCCACCAACATTATGATGAGACTTAATTACTGAAGATGGCCCTCCGTGAAAACTTTGGCTTTCAATAACATCAGGGTAAATTGTTCCTTGTGCTAAGTATTTTGCCTTGCTTATTTTTTTTGCTTCTCTGTCAAAAATTTTAATGAATAAATTTCCAATTATTTTTCTTTTCTTCTCAGGATCAGAAACATTTTTTAGAGCCTTTATAAATTCTTTACCTGAATTTTTTATAATAAGCTTAGATTTGAAGTGTCTTTTAAACAACGATGATACTTCTTTAGTTTCATTTAATCTCATCAAACCAGTATCAACATAAATACAGGTTAATTTTTTACCAATTGCCTTAGATATAATCGCCGCTGTAACTGTGCTATCTACACCCCCCGATAAACCACATATTACATGATTACTGCCAACTATGTCTTTGATTAGTCTTTTTTGTGTTTGAAGATGATTTTTCATACTCCAATTTTTTTTGCACTTAGCAATTTTAAAAATAAAATTTTTAATTATCTTTGAACCATCAACAGTATGAACTACTTCAGGATGAAATTGTAATCCGTAGAATTTTTGTTCTAAATTTTCTATAGCTGCATATTTTGTATTATAACTAGAAGCTATACTCTTAAAGCCCTTTGGAAGCTTTACGACCTTATCTCCATGACTCATCCAAACAATAAAATTTTTTTTATCCTTTTGCTTTAAAGACCCAAATAGTAAATTTTTATAATTAGTTTTAATTTGAGTTCTACCAAATTCTCTTTTACTAGAAATGCTAACTTTTCCACCTAACTGACTTACTAAAAGTTGCATGCCATAACAAATTCCTAAAATAGGGATTCCTAACTTGTAGACTCTTTTATCCAATTTGGGTGTATTAGACACGTGTACACTTGCCGGGCCGCCTGATAAGATTATGCCTTTAGTATTGCTCTTTGAAATTACGTTATAGGCATTTTTGTGAGAAATAATTTCACAATATACACCTAGCTCTCTTACTCTCCTCGCTATAAGCTGAGTTACTTGAGATCCAAAGTCAATTATGTATATCATTATTCAGATGCAAGATCTTTTAGATTATTTATTTCTTCACAATTTCCAGAACAGAGAATCTCAAGATTTGAAATATATTCACCATATTTTTCAATAAAACCGAGTTCATAAGATTTTTTACCCAATAAATAATTAAGCTCTATATTTTCAGGATTAAGAGTAAAAGCAATATTGAAATATTTATAGGATTTTTCTAAATCCGAAAGCTCATTATAAGATTTGCCTAGAAGAATGTATGAGTCAGAAGATTTTGGATTAAAAACAATATCTTTCTCTAAAAATTGTATTGATTTCTCAAAGTTGTTATTTTGAAAATTTGAAACAGCATCTTGATAATAACTATTAGAAGATGCAATATTTGAAGAGATAAGCAATGCGATAATACATAAAGCATGCCTCATTAATTGATTATACATTCGTAGGATAATTTGGAGACTCTCTTGTAATATCGACATCATGTACATGACTTTCTTTTAATCCAGCGCTTGTTATTTGAACAAACTCAACATTGTTTGCAAATTTAATTAAATCTTCTGATCCAGTGTAGCCCATAGATGCCTTCAATCCACCTACTAATTGATAAATAATTGGAGATATAGGTCCTTTATATGGTACCCTTCCCTCAATCCCCTCGGGTATGTGCTTGTTACTGTCACTGATTTCTTCTTGAAAGTATCTATCTGCTGATCCTCGAGCCATAGCTCCTAAAGATCCCATTCCTCTGTAAGATTTATAACTTCTACCCTTAAAAAGATATACCTCACCTGGAGATTCATCAGTTCCAGCAAACAAAGATCCTATCATGACTGCCTTAGCACCCGCACCAAGAGCTTTTGCTATGTCACCTGAATATTTAATACCTCCATCGGCTATTACTGCTGTTCCATGTTTATCTGCTTCATTTGCGCACTCTAATACAGCTGAAAATTGAGGAACACCTATTCCAGCTACAACTCTAGTAGTGCATATTGATCCTGGGCCAATTCCTACTTTAATACAATCAGCGCCATTTTTAATAAGATCTGTTGTAGCCTCTCTAGTTGCAACATTGCCAACAATCACTTCTGTTTTAAGATTTGATTTTATTTCTTTAAGAGTATCAATTACCTTTTTTGAGTGACCATGAGCAGTATCAATAACTATGGCATCTACTCCTGCATCAGCAAGATAGCCAGCCCTCTCAATTCCTTCTTTACCCACTCCTACGGCGGCACCAACTAAAAGCCTACCTTTTTCATCTTTTGAAGCGTCAGGATACAATTTACTTTTCTCAATATCTTTGACTGTAATAAGACCTATACATTTATCTTTTTCATCGACTACAAGTAATTTTTCAATTCGGTGTTTGTGTAACAAAATCTTAGCGTCTTCACTTTGTATATTTTCCTTTACAGTTACAAGATTTTCACTTGTCATTAACTCTCTCACACTTTGGGTCATATCTGTTGCAAATCTAACATCTCTATTAGTTAAAATTCCAAGAAGCTTATTATTTGTATCAACTACTGGTATTCCAGAAATCTCATTTTGTTTCATAAGATCAAGGGCATCAGACAGATTCTTTTCTGGTGAGATTGTTACAGGATCAATAACAATTCCAGTTTCAAACTTTTTAACTTTTGATACATTCTGAGCCTGAAGCTCTATCGGCATATTTTTGTGAAGTATACCTAGTCCACCTGATTGAGCCATAGCTATAGCTAATTGATACTCAGTAACAGTATCCATAGCTGAAGATATAAGTGGAATCCCTAGAGATATTTTAGAGGTTATTTGAGTTTTTGTGCTTACTTCATTTGGTAACACAGACGATTTTGCAGGCTTGATAAGGACGTCGTCAAAAGAAAGGGATTTATTGATACTATTGAGCTCCATCTCTGAGATTTAAATTATTTCATATATAATGTCAACTATCGATATTTTTTTTGTTTAGGCAAATTAAATAAATTTCACTTGATTCTTTACGACTTGAGGATGGCTTAAAAGATGAAACTCTATCGAAATTTTTATTACAGGTAGATAAAATATCAGATACATCTCCAGTTCTAAAATATTTAGATACAAAATGACCTCCATTTTCTAAATATTTAAGAGCTATATCTAGAGTGTTTTCTAAGATTTCTCTCGATCTCAAGTGATCAGCATTCTTGTATCCTGATAAATTAGGTGAAATATCTGATAATATAAGATCGAATGGTTTCTTTTGATTGGCAAGCTCAATAAATTGATCATCATTAAAATCACAATTAATAAATTCAACTCCTTTAATCGGCTTCATTTTCAATAGATCGACTGCCAGAATATACTTCTCAAAATGAATATTTCGATTTAAAACCTCACACCAACTACCAGGGGCTGATCCTAAGTCCATAATAACTCTTGAATTTTTAACAGCGCTATATTTTTGAAGTATTTCTATCAACTTATAGGCTGCTCTAGATCTATAATTGTCCTTTGAAGACTTTTTAACGTATTCATCCTCCACATGTCTTTTTAGCCATTTTCTACTTTTGTCAGATAATGATTTATTTTTAATTTTCATAAAATTGTTATTTATCAGTTATTTATAGACGAAAATGAAGTATTTGATAACCCCAAGAAAAACACTATATCAGTATGATATAGATATTGATTATATATATCATAATGATATATATATTTCTTTTTTTAAGGATAAAAATGAAACTTATAAACATTAGCACGGTAACTGTTTTATTTCTATTAAGTATCCCTGCTCATGCATTAACTTTAACTGAGGCAATAAATGAATCCCTAGCAAATAATCTCTCAATAAAAATTGAAAACATAAATGTAAATTTAGCCGAAGAAGACTATTTTCAGACAAAGTCAAATTACTTTCCATCGATTGCACTCAGTGGGAGTATATCTGAAAACGACTATTCAAATATAACAACACAATCAGGAACCACGTCAAGTAACTATGAATTATCACCAAGCAGTAAGTCTATTACTGTTTCACAAAATATATTTAGTGGTTTTGGACGTATTTATAGCTCACTATCGACCAAGGATATGTTAAAAGTTCAAAATCTAACCAAACTAAAAGTCGAGCAAGATATAACTTTAGAAACCATTGAGGCATATTACAATGTTTTATTGGCTGAAAAAACTACACAATCGTATAAAGATAACTATGAATCTGTAAGTGAAAGATTTAAGGCTACAAGTAAAGAATACGAGGTTGGACTAGCATCTAAAACTGACGTAGCTCAATCAGAAGCTTTTTTAAATAACGCAAAGATAGATTTACTCGATTCTAAAATACAAGAGAAAAACATCAAAAATTCTTTCCATAACTTAACTGGGATCAAGCCAGATAATTTAGTCTTTTCCGAAATTAAAGAATCTATTCCAGATACTTTTGACGAATATAAAGCGAATGTAATTTCAAATAATTTTGCTATAAAAATAGTTAATTCAACACTCGATGTTTTAAATTCAAATATAGGAATTGCTCGATCAGCATTATATCCCCAAGTAAATCTAACTGCATCTAAAACAGAACTAGACGAATTTTCAGCAACAGTCGACGAACTTACAAACGAAGAAATTCAGGCAACTGTCAGCTGGCCTATTTTTACATCGGGTAAGTCGTTATCAGACGTAAGGAAAGCAAAGAAGCAAAAAAATAGCCAGTTAATTCTTGTACAAAAAACTAAAAATGAAACACTTACTTTAGCCGAAAATATTTGGGAAAGTTATCAAATATCTAATGAAACAGTAGAGGCCGCTAGTTTAAATTATAAAGCTAACAATATTGCGTATGAAGGCACTGTGATAGAGGAAGAAGTTGGCGAAAGAAGTGTTTTAGACGTTTTAACTGCACGACAATCTTTACTGAATTCTGAAATAAATTTCTTTAATAAGCAAAAGGATAGAGAAATTACTAAGGCTCAAGTTATGTATATGTCGGGTATCCTTGATAATTCTAACCTAGGTATTAACTAAAATGCAAAAAGAAACACTCTGTTTAGGCTTACTATCGCTTGGTCCAAGATCTGGTTACGAAATCAAACAAATGTTTGAGGGGCCATTATCAGATTTTTATAGTCTTAGTTTTGGAACGATTTACCCCACCCTAAATAAACTTCAATCAGCAAAATTTGTATCCTGTAAACAGCATGCTCAAAGTAAAAAACCTGACAAAAAAGTTTACACCATTACTAAAAAAGGGATGCAGCTTATGAAAGACAATTTACTTGGTGATGCTTCATCTTATATTAGATCTGGAAATTTTGGAGATCAAATTAAATCAGAATTTTTTTTACTATTGTTGTTCTCAAAATATTTACCCAGTGAAACTCTTGAAACAGTACTAAATGAACGAGTACTTTATTTACGTCAAAAACTAGAACAATTTAAATATGACGGTCCTGTTCCAGGAAATTTAGACGCAATTAGAAATGAAAAGTCAGTTAAATTTATAAGAGGCCTTGCATCGGCTCTTATAGATACTGGCGTAAACTATATGGAAAAAAATAGAGGAAAACTAAGTTAAGATGCTAAAAAAGATACCAATAAACTATATTTCAGCTTTTGTAATTTTCATAGTCGTAATCTTATGGATTTTCTCAGGATCATTTAAAAATGATAGCTCAGAGGAGTCAGTGACTGCGGAAACAAACTTAGAAGAATTGATTTCGGTAAGGGCTAAAAATTTTTCATCACAAAATAAAACCTATTTTCTAACGGTAAGAGGAAGAACAGAAGCAGATAAGATAGTTCTACTAAAGCCTAAAACTACCTCTACCCTAACATATACAATTGACAAAGGCTTATCTGTTTCTAAAGGCAAAATAATATGTGAACTTGATCCTGAAAATAGAATAGCAGCTCTAGATGAAGCTAATGCATCGAAAAATAAAGCACAGTTACAATACGATGCAATAAAACAATTAGCTGAGGAAGGATATCGATCTGAAAATGCAGTTGCTACCGCTGATGCCGCCCTTAAGGCCTCTATAGCTAGAGTTGAGATGGCAACTAATGAAGTAGAAAACCTTAAAATCAAAGCACCGTTTGATGGCTTTATTGAAGATATTTTCTTAGAACCAGGAGATTTGATTACTCCCACAACCCCTTGTGCAAAAATTATGAAGCTTGATCCAATGGTAATCACAGGTGAAGTCACAGAAAAAAATGTTGACCAAGTCAATTTAAACCAAAATGTAAATATCAAGTTGCTTGATAATAAAGAAGTTACTGGCGTAATAAGTTTTATAAGTAAAAGTGCTAATCCAAGTACAAGAACATATAAAATTGAAGCTATGATTGAAAACAGTAATGGTAAGATAAGAGAAGGCTTGTCAGCAGATATGTTTGTGCCACTTAGGGAAGTCATAGCTCATCTAATACCTTCATATTTAATATCACTAAATGATGAGGGTGACCTTGGAATAAAAATTCTAAGTGATAATAGAGTTCAATTTACGGAAATACAAATCGTGGAAGATACAATTGATGGTTTATGGGTAACAGGATTACCTAAAGATGTAACTATCATAACTGTAGGCCAGGAATACGTTATAAATGGACAAGAAGTAAAAGTTCAAATGTTAAATTAATAAAATGATTGATTTTCTAGTCGACAGAAAAAGAACAGCATTAGCTCTATTGGTAGTCTTGATATTTGCTGGCATATTTGGAAGAATTAATATTCCTATAGAGAATGAACCAGAAATAATCATACCAGTTGTTTATGTAGGGGTTGGCTTAAATGGCATTTCTCCAGAAGACTCTGAACGACTTCTTTTAAAACCAATTGAAGATGAAATAAGAGGCATAGAAGGTATTGATGAACTTCAGGGATTTGCTTATGAAAATTATGCTGTAGCTATTGTTCAATTCGAAGCAGCTGAAACAATGAAACAATCATTAGACAAAGTTCGTGACGCTGTAAACGATGCAAAAGTTAAATTTCCAGACGATACTAAAGAACCAGTAGTTAGTGAAGTCTCATTTGAAGATAACCCAACGATTCTCTTATCGATTGACTCCAAAACAGCCTCTGAGAGATATCTTTTAAATCTTGCTCAAGAAATTAAGAAAGAACTTGAATTAATACCATCTATATTTGAAGCGCAATTAGCAGGTGCGAGAGATGAGCAACTTGAAGCGATACTCAATCGTTCACAAATGGAAAACTATAACATCTCATTTAATGAAATTATCAACTCTGTTGCAAATAATAATCAGGTTGTGACAGCAGGTGAGATTGAAACAGGTCAAGGACAATTTGCTGTAAATGTTCCAGGTCTATTTGAAACAGCACGAGATGTTTATGAGCTTCCTATTAGATCTACAAATAATAGCTCTGTAAATTTAGCTGATATAGCGACAATCAAACGAACCTTCAAAGATAGAGAGAGTTATACAAAAGTAAATGGTGAACCTGGCATATCTTTATTGGTAAAAAAAGGTCGAGGACGAAATGTGATTGATACAATCAACGAAGTAGATCTTGTAATTCAAAAATACAAATCAAAAGTGTCAAGTGATGTCAACTTCACTTATATCATGGACTCAAGAGAAATAATGCAAAACAACGTTGACTCTCTTCAAGGAAATATTCTTCTTGCAACAATTTTTGTTTTATTGGTAACAATGCTTGCTTTAGGTATTCGTTCATCATTAATCGTCGGTTCAGGTATACCGGTATCAATATTAATTGCTTTGTTTGTTATGTATGTACTTGGATACGATTATAATTTCATGGTTATTTTTGGAATTTTAGTCGCTTTGGGAATGCTTATTGATGGTTCTCTTGTGGTTGTAGAATTGGCCGATAGAAAGATGCTAGAGGGCTTTGATAAACAAAAAGCTTATATTTATTCAGCTAAAAGAATGTTCTGGCCAATAGTTGCCTCAGCAGCAACCACTTTGGCCGTTTTTATTCCATTGTTTTTCTGGCCCGGTGTAAGTGGTCAATTTATGAAGGTTTTACCCGTAACAGTATTTGTTGTTCTATTTATAGCTTTGATATTTAGCTTAATGTTTGTTCCAGTGATTGGAAGCGTATTTGGAAAGCCCTCTAATGCGTCTGCCACAGCATTCAAGAAACTAGGTTCAGATCAAAGCTTTAACTTAAGGGAATTGAGTGGCTACATAGGAGTATACGTTAAGTTTTTAGAAAAACTTTTAAAGAGGCCTATAGTTACGCTTCTTATAGTATTTGTCTCACTATTTGTAATCATTTCTAGCTTCTTCAGTTTTGGTAAAGGTATGATTTATTTTTCAACTGGTGATCCCTATTTTGGGAAAATTACAATATTTGCTAGAGGCAATCTATCGATTGAAGAAATTAATAAATTAACTAGTGATGTTGAATTTATAGTTAATGAAAAAAAAGGAATTAAAAATTATTTTCTACAAACTGGACGCTTCAGCAATATGGGGCCAGGAGGTGGTGGAAATACCGATGACTTGATTGCTACAGCTTATTTTGAATTTGTTGATAGAGACGAAAGGGAAAATGGTCATAAAATAATTGCACAATTACGAGATGACTTCAAATCTATAAAAGGAATTAAAATCGAAGTCTCTGAAGAGTCTGGTGGCCCACCAGTAGGAAAGGATATACAAATAAGAATTACTGGACCAACTAGTGAAAGTCTTTTGAAAATTACAAAAGATATTCGCGAATATATTGATAATAATATAAGTGGTTTAGTTGGCGTTGAGGATACTCTTCCAGTTCCTCTTGTTGATTGGGAATTATTAATTGACAAACCTAAGGCTGCTCAATTTGGAGCAGACATATTCACTATTGGTAAAGCGGTCAGCTTAGTTACAAATGGTGTAATGATTGGTAAATATAGACCAAGCGATGTTGATGATGAACTAGAGATATTTGTAAGATACGCAGACAATGAGAGATCCATCGATCAATTGGACAATATTATGATTGAAACACGATCAGGACAAATACCAATTAGCAATTTTGTAGAAAAAAAACCAAAACAGAATGTAAGCTACATTCGCAGATTTGATGCAAAAAATGCAATGTACATCAAAGCTAATGCTGAGGAAGGTGTGATAGCTGCAAATATAGTCAATGAATTAGAGACTTGGATAAATGATCAAAATTACCCATCTTATATAAATGTAGCATTTGGTGGTGAAAATGAAGAACAAGCTGACTCAATGAAGTTCGTGAGCCAAGCATTTATAATTTCAATTTTAATTATGGCGGCGCTCTTGGTTACTCAATTTAATAGTTTTTATCAAAGCTTTATAATTTTAACTGCTGTCATCATGAGCACTGCCGGTGTCTTCTTTGGTCTATTAGTCTTCAATCAACCTTTTTCTGCGATTATGCATGGTGTAGGCGTTGTTTCACTAGCCGGGATTGTTGTTAATAATAACATCATTCTCATCGATGCATTTAATTTTGTGCGTGAAAAAGATAATGACAATTTATTTAATAGTATTTTAAAAGCATGTGCGCAAAGGTTAAGGCCAATATTTCTTACAACAATAACAACTATGCTTGGCTTAATTCCGCTTGCATTAAACTATAGCATCGATCCAATAGCTAGAACTATAGAATATGACTCAAATGTAAGTGGTTTCTGGACACCACTTGCACAATGTATTGTGTATGGATTGTCCTTCTCTGCATTTTTAACTTTAATTGTTACTCCATGCCTGTTAATCCTGCCATCTCATATTAGATCGATGGTAAGCTTTAAATCAAAGAAGCCAATTGAAGTCTAAAATGCTACGCGATATTCTCTCAGCAATTTTACTTCGAAAAAAAACCATTTCAACGTTGCTTTTAATGATTATTTTGCTTGGTGTAATTTCATATGCAACATTTCCTAAAGAAGAAATGCCTGAGGTCGACCTTAAGTCTGTTGCTGTAATAATAAGCTATGATGGAATGTCTTCTCAAGAGATAGAAAAACTCATAACAGATCCTCTTGAGCGCGAATTCATGGCCTTGCAGGACTTAGATGAAATTATTTCTATTTCTAAAGATAATATTGCTTCCTTCATGGTTGCATTCAAATTAGATACACAAAATAAAAATCTTGCTAAACTTGTAAGAAATACAATTACTGATGCAAGTGATAAACTCCCAAGTGAAATGGAAATCGTTGAAGTTAAAGAGTATGACTCCTCAATGTTTTCAAGAATATATATAGGACTTTATGGTGATGTTCCATATGAAGTTCTTCAAAGTGCTGCCAACGCTTATAAAGATGATCTCGAAAATATTGGAAATGTAACTGAGGTCAGCATAAAAGGCGAAAGAGAAGAAATTATTAAAATTACATTAGATCCGTCTTTGCTTCAAAAACACAATTTAAATGTCTCAGATGTGTATACTGCTCTTCAATCCTATAATAATATTGTTCCCGCAGGGATTCTAACTGATCAAGACGCTGATTTCTCGGTTAAAATACCTGGCTTATATAAAAATTACCGACAGATAGAAGAACTCCCAATAAATGCAAAAAGCAACTTTACGTTAAAGTTAAAAGATATAGCTAACGTAAAAAGAACATACGATAGAAGTAAGGATACAGTAATCGTAAATGGTAAACCTGCTCTTAGCCTTGAAGTATCAAGAAAATCAGGAACAAATATATTAGATACCTATGTTGAAGTAAAAAAGGTACTAGCAGATAATGATGGAAGATTTCATCCTCTCATTGAAACTGTTATTGTTGACGACGAGTCAACCGAAATAGAACAGAGAATTGAGTCTTCAGAAAATACTGTAATTACAGCAGTCATACTGGTGATGATTATTGTTATTGCGGCATTAGGTATTCGTAGTGGCCTTATTGTGGGACTTTCAATACCTACGACTTACTTATTTTCAATCTTAATTTTAGATTATATAGGCATGACCTATAATCTCATGACAGTATTTGGGTTAATACTTGCCGTAGGATTGCTTGTTGATGGTCCAATTGTAATAACTGAGTTTGCGAGAGCTGAGCAAGAAAGAGGCGTTAGAAGGAGGGACTCTTATATTAATTCATCTTACACAATGTTTTGGCCTATTATAGCATCAGCATTGACAACAATTGCAGCATTTTTTCCATTATTATTCTGGCCAGATATGCTTGGTCAATGGTTAAGAGTGATTCCGCTTACAGTGATTGTTGTTTTATCTACCTCCTTGATTGTAACATTAATCTTTTTGCCAGCTGTAGGTTCAATGATAGAGAGAAAAACATCTCAAATGTCAGAGGCCAATAAACGAAAGGACAGTTTTTTAATAAATGCTTACGAAAAAGCTTTATCTCAAGCAATAACAAAACCTATTACTGTACTGTTTCTAACATTATTAACTTTCACAGCTGTTATAATGTTGTACAGCAAATACAATAGCGGCGTAATCTTCTTTCCAAATGATAAAGCCGCAACAGCACGTGTTGAAGTTATGGCAAGGGGAAATTTATCACCGACTGAAACAGGAAGTTACATCAATGAAGTTTCAGAAATAATTAATGCAAACCCTTATGTTGGTAACTATGTTGCCAATACAATTAGTAGAAATAGAATTTGGTTATTTGATGATAGTCCCACTGATATTGTTGGGCGTGTTTGGTTGGATTTAATTCCAATTGATGAAAGACCAGATAGTGAAATATTATTCAGAGATATTCAGGAAAAATTAGATGGGTTAAAAGGCTTTGATGCAAGAATAAAGGGAAACACATACAGTTCATCAATTGTAGGACCAAAAGATATAGAAATTGAAGTTTCTGCAACTGACAAGAGGACAATTAATCAAGTAGCACAGATAGTCAGAGATAAATTATCAGACTTAAATGGGGTTCAGGATGTTGAGATTAAATATCCAGTAAGTGGTATAGAATGGCTATATGATATTGATAGAAAAAAGACTGCAAAATACAATGTTCCTATTCAATCCATAGGAGCAATAATAAAGTTAGCTACAACAGGTACTAAAATAGGTACTATTCGCCCAAGCGATACTAATAAAGAATTAGACATTAAATTATTTTTACCTGAAGAGTCTAGAACCTTGGATGAAGTAAATAATATTTTTGTAAGCACTGATCGAGGTCCTCTTCCAATATCAGAATTTGTGTCACAAAAGCCAAAAAATAAAATTTTTTCCATAGGTAAAAAAAATGCTGAACGAATTTTGATAGTAGATGGAAACACTAAAGAAGGATTTAATACTGCTGAAAATATTGAACAGATTCGAAATTGGCTTTCATCACCTAGTATACCAGTTGAAGCAAATGTCAAATTAGTGGGTGAAGCAGAAGACTCTCAAGGTTCATTAATTTTTGTTCTGTCGGCTTTTGGAACTGCTTTATTATTAATGTTTATTATACTCATTTCCCTTTTTAATAATTTTTATCATACGTTCTTGATACTTTTTTCAATTGCCTTGTCTACAACAGGAATATTTGTTGGATTGATAGTTTTACAGATGCCATTCAGTGGAGTTATGACGGGCCTTGGAATTGTTGCCTGTACAGGTATTGTAGTGAATAATAATATCATTTTAATTGATAGTTACAGAAAGATTAAAAAGGATGAAAATGATAAATTAAAAGCGATTGTACTTGCTGCTAAGAGTAGAATCAGACCAATTTTTTTAACTACTGTGACTACAGTTTTTGGTCTACTCCCATCTGCTTTGCAAATAAGCGTTGATGTTTTTGAAAGAACCATATCTTACAAGAGTCCTGAAACATATTTTGTACAACCACTTGCATGGGCAATTGTCTTTGGATTATCATTTGCTACTGTAGCGACACTTTTTGTAACACCGTCATTGCTTGCTTTGCCTGATAGGATTAAAGGGTTTACAAATATTAAAAGATTGTCAATAAACAAATTAGATAGAAACCAAGTTATATAAATGAAATCGATTGCTGTTTATTGTGGCTCTTCTAATAAAGTAAATGAAAAGTTTAGAGATGAAGCCAATAGAGTTGGAAAATTTCTTGCTTCAAATAGCATAAAAGTTGTTTACGGTGGTGGCAATATGGGTCTTATGGGCGATATTGCAAATAGTGCTTTAAAAAACGATGGTGAAGTTTATGGAGTTATAACTGAACATCTAATTGATATCGAAAAAAAAAATGAAAGTTTAAATAATATTAAAATTGTCAATTCTATGCATGAAAGGAAAAAGGAAATGTTTGAACAATCAGATGCATTTCTTATATTTCCAGGAGGCATAGGTACGCTTGAGGAATTTTTTGAAGTTTATTCATGGAAACAGTTAGCGATTCATAATAAGCCAATTATTATTTATAACTTTGATAATTTTTGGAAAGATTTAATCCTGCTAATAAATAACCTAATTGCAAAGGATTTTGCTGGCGAAAAAATGAAAGAAGAATATAAAGTAGTCAATAATCTCACAGAATTAAAAGAAGTATTAATAAAAACATGAAAAAAATCGCTGTAAAAACACCTTTAGTTGAGATTGATGGTGATGAAATGACAAGAATTATATGGCAATTCATCAAGGACGAACTGATTCTGCCTTATTTAGATATTGATTTAGATTATTATGATTTGGGAATAGAGAGTCGAGATAAGACAAATGATAAAGTTACAACTGACTCTGCCGAAGCAATAAAGAAATACGGCGTAGGTGTAAAGTGTGCCACAATTACGCCAGATGAAGAAAGAGTGAAGGAATTCTCTTTAAAGGAAATGTGGAGATCTCCAAATGGAACTATACGTAATATTTTAGGTGGAACTGTATTTAGAGAACCAATTGTATGTAAGAATGTTCCAAGATTAATACCAGGATGGACAGATCCCATAGTTGTTGGAAGACATGCTTTTGGCGACCAATACAGGGCTACAGATTTCAAAGTGCCTGGGCCAGGTAAACTAAGCATAAAATGGACACCAAACGACTCAAGTTTAGAACCAATAGAAAGAGAAGTTTATGAGTTTGAAGGAAGTGGTGTTGCGATGGCAATGTATAACACAGATGAATCAATACGAGATTTTGCGAGATCATGCATGAATTATGCTTTAATGAGAGAATGGCCTGTGTATTTGTCTACAAAAAATACAATTTTAAAACAGTACGATGGTAGGTTTAAGGATCTTTTCCAAGAAATCTATGAAAGTGAATTTGCTAAACAATTTAAAGAGTTAGAATTAGATTACGAACACAGATTAATTGATGACATGGTTGCATCTGCTCTCAAATGGAATGGTAAATTCGTGTGGGCATGCAAAAATTATGATGGTGATGTTCAATCAGATACAGTTGCCCAAGGATTTGGATCATTAGGATTGATGACAAGTGTTTTAATGACACCAGACGGTAAAACAATTGAAGCTGAAGCTGCTCATGGAACTGTTACAAGACACTTTAGAATGCATCAAGAAGGAAAACAAACTTCAACAAACCCTGTCGCTTCAATATTTGCTTGGACTAGAGGTTTAAAATACAGAGGTAAGTTAGATGAAAATAATGAATTAGTTTCATTTGCTGAAAAACTAGAAGAAGTTTGCATTAAAACTATAGAAAGTGGTTCTATGACAAAAGATTTAGCAATTTTAATGCCTCACGAACAAGACTGGCATAGTACAGAAGTTTTCTTAGGTATATTGCAACGTAATTTTGATAAAAGACTTAATCCAACTTATCAATGATGAATTTATAAATTTTGTCCCTTTGACTTTTTTGATCCATTGCAATGCCACCAGATTGCGCAAAATCTTTTCTACCTCCTCCTCCTTTTCCGTTTGAAATTGAAGATGCATATTTTGCGATTTCATCAGCCCCAATTAAATCAGTTAAATTTTCTGTAACACCAACAACAAAACTTAACTTTTCTTCATTTTTAGAACATAGAACTACAATACCATTATTTTGTTGAGCTTTTTTTGAATAATCAACAAGAGGTCTTAATTCATTGCTTTTAATATTTTCGCAGTACTGAAAAACAACTCTATTATAGTCTTTGCTCTTAATTTGACTGTCTATTTCTTCTTTTATTGTGGATAAATTTGACATTAAAATTTCATTAGATTTTTTCAGTTCTTCTTTTTTAATGTCACTTTGTTGTTTTTTTGAATTCATAGACTCGTTATATTTTGCTAAGTCT
>ENA-OSEY01001547-OSEY01001547.1-marine-metagenome-genome-assembly--contig:-NODE-1547-length-15682-cov-3.863505_pt1 | contig 15682 bp, 16 predicted proteins | sample MGYA00248465_ERZ534230 | MGnify/ENA primary metagenome ERZ534230 (study PRJEB26409, sample SAMN06344110) | marine metagenome | isolation source: Sea water from surface | place: Atlantic Ocean:Southern...
CGCAGAGCCTGGCGCACGAGCAGGTTTTGCGGGGCCAAATATCATTGAACAAACGGTGCGTCAGAAATTGCCATCTGATTTTCAAAAAAGTGAATTCTTACTTGAGAAAGGCCAGATAGATATGATTATTCCCAGAAACGAATTGCGACAGAGGATTCATAACATTCTATCAATATTGACTAATATTAGAGACGCGTGAATGGCTGATCGCTCACTCAATGAGTGGCTAGAATATATTGAAAAGAAGCATCCATCTGAGATCGATTTGGGCCTCGAACGGGTCAATTGCGTTTGGTCAAGAATTAAATCAAAGTTTGGTATCTCTAAAATCGCAAACTTCCACATATCAGTCGCTGGCACCAATGGAAAGGGATCTACGGTTCGATGTCTAGAGCAAATTTTAAAGTTCCATGGGTATAAAGTTGGTAGTTTTTATTCGCCACATATCTTCAAATTTAATGAGAGAATCAAGCTAGATGGAATATCAGTTAGTGACCAAGCAATTATCGAATCATTCAAGATCATAGAAGCATTGAGACATGAGGTCTCACTTACTTACTTTGAGTTTAACACTTTATGTGCCTTATTAATCTTTTCTAAAAGTGAATTAGATTTTGTGCTTTTAGAAGTTGGTTTGGGTGGGCGTCTTGATGCAGTAAACATAATAGATTCAGATATCGCAATCCTTACAAGTATTGGGTTAGATCATCAACAATGGTTGGGAAATACTCGGTATGAAATAGGATGTGAAAAATTAGGTATCGCCAGAGAAGGAAAAAACCTTTTGATCGGTGAAACTGATTGTCCTGAGGATTTCGATAATTTTGTAGATGGATTGGGAACCAATACTTATCGAATAAATAAAGATTTCACTCTCAGTTCGGGAGCATCGAATATTGATGAACTTTGCATAACTCAAAATAACCAACTAGAAAAGTTTGGAAAACTCGCCCAAACAAGTATTCTAAATATAAATAAAGCACTTGCTATACAGGCACTCACAATTGCGGGCATAAAGATTCAGAGAGAGAAAACCATAGAACTTTTGGATCAACTTGTTATTGAGGGAAGGCAACAAAAAGTTAAATATAAAGGAGTCAATGTCATTCTTGATGTTGCGCATAACCCACAAGCAGCTGAAAGACTGGCTGAAAATCTTCATGCAAATGGGAAAATTTATGCGGTGGCCTCAGTTTTAGATGACAAAGATTGGAATGCGATAGTTGATAAACTTGCTAGTGTTTTTGATGCTTGGTTTATCGGCCAAATCAATGATAACAATCGAGCAGCAAATGCTTATCAATTATTTGAAATGATTAGAATGAGAAACCTCGAAGGAAAAGTATTTGAAAGTATAGAGATGGCTTTCCAGAACGCTTATAATTCTGCAAATTCAATAGATTTAATAGTTGTATTTGGCTCATTTTCTTGTGTGGCGAGTATTATGAATTTGATTGAGGTACAAGAATTTTGAAGTTACAGGTCAAAGACATACTTTTTGGTCTTTTATCACTGTTCCTTTTACTTTATGTGTTGTTATTAAGCTATCAAAGTAATGTTGAGTTTGATAATCAGAATCGTGACTCGATGATTCCTGTTTCACCACCCAAGGTAACGAGTATGGATTTGGACGTTATCAAGGATGAAATCAACGTCTTCATGCCATCCATCGGTAATTACATCCGTTTACTTGATAGTGAGGAAAGCTCTGATGCGGATTTGTCACAACACTCAAATGACTCTGCTTTACCTACATATTGGCAATTACAGGTTGGTCCTTTGATCAATGAGGACGCAAAGAGAATGGCTAATCAACTTCGAGCTTCGGGATTCAAAGTCTTCGTTGAAAAAACATTAGATGATGTTGAAGAATATTTCGTTATGATAGGACCAAAACTTAGCAAAGAAAGAATATTGATGGTAAAAAAAACACTACAAAAAGAATTTGCACTCGAAACTCAGATATTCAGATATGTATATGAGGATTAAATGTAATGATACCGGAGTCTACTTTAACTATTGCTACAGTTGACGTAGCTATATTTGCTTTGATTACGCTATCAGGGATCATAAGCGTAGTTAGAGGATTCATTAAAGAAACCATGTCTATTGTGATATGGCTGTCAGCATTTTTCATAGCCGTGAGTTTCAAAAGCGTTATTTCAGATTATTTGATAAATGTGATAACTCTGCCCTCAATTAGACAGATGACCGCATGGGGTATACTTTTCGTAAGCACATTGTTACTTGGATCTCTATTGAGTTTTGTTTTAGGAAAATTAGTAAGTTCCACTGGTTTATCTGGAACTGATAAAACATTGGGATTGGTTTTTGGTGTTTTTAGGGGGTTTCTTATAATTTTGGCCATTGTTATTATCTTGCCTGAACTCGTTCCAGTATCATCTGATCAATGGTGGACAGAATCAAAGTTGATTCCATTTTTTCAATCCTTTGAGTCTGTTGGTCAGGAATTAGCTACTTTGATAATCAATAAAATCACAGAGTGGATCTAGAGTATGTGTGGAGTTATAGGAATATCTGGCCTGCATGATGTTAATCTGCGGCTTTATGATGCGCTTACAATTCTTCAGCATAGAGGGCAAGATGCCGCAGGGATAGTTACAGAAGATGGTGGTGAATTGCATCAGTGTAAAGGTGAGGGATTAGTTAGAGATGTTTTTAATAAAAGTCACATGATGACTTTGAAGGGGAATGTGGGTATTGGTCACGTAAGATATCCAACAGCAGGAAGCTCCGGACCTGCGTTAGCTCAGCCTTTCTATGTTAATTCACCTTATGGTATTTTTATCGCTCATAATGGAAATTTAACAAACGCTGAAGAATTAAGAGAACAAATTAGAAACCACGATCTAAGACACTTAAATACTGATTCTGATTCAGAAGTATTATTGAATATCTTTGCCTATGAATTGCAATCTAAGGGTAAGTTACATCCAAACCAGCATGACATATTTGCCGCTATTGAGGGTGTTCATGCAAGATGTAATGGTGCATATGCTGTGGTTGGATTAATAGCAAATTATGGAACGTTCGCTTTCAGAGATCAGTTCGGAATAAGACCTCTATGTTATGGTAGAAAACGCGTCTTAAACAAATATGAGTACGCCATTGCATCTGAGTCAGTTGTTCTTGAAAGTTTGGGTTTTGAATTCGTCAGAGATTTAATTCCTGGGGAGGGTTTGTTTATAGATAAATCTGGCTCTATCTTCTTGAAACAATGCTCCAAACGCCCCAATCTCACCCCCTGTATTTTTGAGCATGTATATTTTGCTCGACCCGATTCAATGATGGATGATATATCCGTTTATAAATGTAGATTGCGAATGGGTGAGCGATTAGCAAAAAAAATTATTCGCACCAACCCAGGTCACAAAATTGATGTAGTAATTCCTATACCTGATACGAGTAGACAGTCAGCTCAGGCATTAGCTGAGACATTAGGATTGAAAGTTCGAGAGGGTTTTATGAAAAATAGGTATATCGGTAGAACTTTTATCATGCCAGGTCAGAAAGAAAGAAAGAAATCCGTGCGACAGAAATTAAGTCCTGTAAAACTTGAATTTGCTGGTAAAAATGTGCTTCTTGTCGATGACTCGATTGTTAGAGGGACTACCTCTCAGGAAATAATTCAAATGGCGCGAGATGCAGGGGCGAAGAAAGTTTTCATAGCATCTGCTGCACCTGGAGTAAGATATCCAAATGTCTATGGTATAGACATGCCTTCTGCGTCGGAGCTTATTGCCCATGATAGGACGGATCAGGAAGTTGAGAGACTCATTGGTGCTGATTGGCTTATTTACCAGGATTTAGAGGATCTTGTTGCGTCTGCATCTGAAGGAAATAAAAACATAAATAATTTCGAGTGTTCAGTATTTGATGGGAATTATGTGACAGGTGATATTAATTCTGATTATTTACAAAGACTTGATGCTATGAGAAATGACTCTGCGAAAACACAAAGCGAATTTAAGTTTGAGCCTCAAAAAGAACAGGTAATCGGTATTCATAATGAGTTTTCAAGATAAACTTTTTGAAAGTGATTTTGACTTAGATCGCAATAATCTTGTTACGGACAACTCTATGTTTCTTGAGGATTATAAAGGTTGTGAGTGTATAGTTTTTGCGATGGGTTGTTTTTGGGGTGCCGAGAGGAAATTTTGGACAGAGAGTGGAGTTGTTTCGACTGCCGTTGGTTACGCAGGAGGGCACTTAAATAATCCGACTTATCAAGATGTTTGCACTGGAATGACTGGGCATGCTGAGGGTGTGCTTTTGCTTTTAGATTCAAAAAGCTATTCACTTAGCTCCCTTCTAAGTGTTTTCTGGGAGTCTCACGACCCGACACAAGGGATGCGACAGGGAAATGACGTAGGTACTCAATACCGCTCGTTAATAATGTGTTATTCGAAAGAGCATAAAAATTTGGCGATTGAAAGCAAGAATATTTACCAAAAACACTTATCTAAAAATGGATTTGGCGAAATTACCACCGAGATAGTAGATCCGAGTACTTTTTTTTATGCAGAGGGATATCATCAACAATATTTGCATAAAAATCCGGGAGGATATTGTGGATTAAAAGGTACAGGTGTTATTTGCCAATCTAGTTGAAAGATCTTAAAGCCATGTAGCTCGTTTTCTTTCTCTGATTGGATCAGGAAAGGGTATAGCAGAAAGAAGGTCTTGAGTGTAAGGTTTTGCCGGGTTTTCCCAAATTTGCTCTGTAATACCCTGCTCAATTATTTTCCCAGCATTCATGACAACTACTCTGTCAGAGATGTATCGGACCACAGAGAGATCGTGAGAAATAAAAAGCATGGTTAGATTGTGTTTTTCAACTAGATTGAGGATGAGATCGAGAATTTGCGCTTGTATGGTTACATCTAAGGCCGAAACTGGTTCGTCAGCAATAATAAACTCTGGTTTCGTAGCAACGGCTCTACCTATCGCGATTCTCTGTCGTTGACCACCTGAAAACTCATGTGGATACTTAAATATACTTCCTCTCGCTAATCCTACATCATCCATTAATTGATAAATCAAACTGTCAATGTTATTTTTTGACGCAACTTTATGATACAACAGTGGTTCTGATAGTGTTTCATAAACCGTCATTCGAGGATTTAGCGAGGCGTAGGGATCCTGGAATATCATTTGCATTTTCTTTCTGTAAGGGAGTAAATTAGTTTTTGTTAAATTTTTAATATCTTCGCCTGCATAAGTTATTGACCCATCATATATTGGTGCTAGACGAAGTATTGATCTACCCAGTGTTGACTTGCCAGATCCCGATTCACCAACCAACCCCAAAATCTCGCCTTCAAAAACTTTTAAACTTACATCATCAACAGCTCTAGTAAAATAGTTAGCGTCAGTTCTCTTTTTCGTATGGTTTTTGAAGTAGGTTTTTAACTCCTTCACCTCAACAAGTATATTTTTTGTGGATCTATTAGGTAGTCTTTTTGCTCCATCTGGTATTGCTGCCAGGAGCTTCTTTGTATAGTCATCTTTTGTTTTGTAAAAAACTTCGTTTGTGGAATCTTGCTCTTTTATTTTCCCATCGCACATTACCATCACTTTGTCGGCAATCCCGGCAACAACACCAAGATCATGACTGATGAAAATTACAGCAACATCCCTGTTTTTTTGTAACTTTTTGATTAGTCTTAAAATTTGTGCCTGGATTGTCACGTCGAGAGCTGTTGTCGGTTCATCACAAATAAGTAACTTTGGCTCCGTTATAAGGGCCATCGCTATCATTACTCTCTGTCTCATGCCTCCAGAAAATTCGTGGGGATATGAATGATATCTCTCGTCTGCGTTTTTAATCCCTACTTCTCTCAATAAAGACAGAGCTTGCAATTTTGCATCTTTCCGAGCTAGTTTTTTATCTGGATTTGGATTTTTGATGAGGGGCTCAATAATCTGTTCGCCAATAGTTAAGAAGGGGTTTAGTGAAGTCATTGGATCTTGGAATATGATCGCAATATCATCACATCTATGCATTCGCATGGCGTTTTTATCGCAGTTTAGAAGATCACTTCCCTCAAAGTAAGCATTACCTGACTCTATCTTCGCTGGAGGTTTCGGAAGTAAATCGAGCAGACTATAACACGTAACTGATTTTCCAGAGCCAGATTCACCTACAATCGCTAGTGTCTCCCCTTTGCTCAGATTAAACGATACATTTTTGACTGCTTTCACGGTCCCATTGCGGGTGTAAAAACTAATAGACAGGTTTTTTACATCTAATATTGTCATCGCTTCACTCAGTCTTTTGACGCCCTTGGATCAAGTGCATCCCTCAAACCATCACCTAAAAAGTTTAAAGCAAATAATGTTAAAGAGAGTGCAATACCGGGGAAGATCAATAACCATGGGTATTCTTCCATTGTTTCTACGCCGTAGTTTATAAGCAAACCCCAGGAGCTTTGTGGTGGCTGAATCCCTAAGCCTAGGAAGCTCAAAAATGCCTCTAGTAACATTACACTCGGAATTGTGAGAGTTGTGTAAACGATTACAGGCCCAATTGTGTTTGGGATAATATGTTTCTTGATAATTAGCCATCTGGACAATCCTATTGAATATGCGGCTTCAATAAATTCTTGATTTCGAATTGACATCACCTGGCTTCTTACAATTCTTGCCATGGTTAACCACTCGACGGCACCAATCGCTAAAAACAAGAGATAGATATTTCTTCCGAAAACCACCATTAAAAGAATGATAAATATCATGAATGGCAGCGCATATAGAGCGTCGACTATTCTCATCATAATCGCATCTAATCGGCCACCAAAAAAACCTGCGATAGCACCCCAGGTTATACCTATGACCAGCGCAACGCTGGTCGCAACAAAACCCACCATAAGTGAAACCCTTCCACCATACATAATTCGGGTTAGCATGTCTCTCCCAAAAATATCAGTCCCCAAAAGGTGAGTAGACGAGGGTGCTGTTGCACCCAATGCTAGATTTTGTTCTTCGTAGCCATATGGAGCGATGATTGGTGTCAGAAGTGATACAAGAATCAGTGTGAGTAGGATAAACAAGCCAAAAATTGCTAATCGGTTTTTGGACAGCTTAATCCATGCATCTCGCCACAATGAACTTGACACTGGTTCAGTTTCTGATGATTGAATATTCCCCTCGTGCATTAGGTTATCCATTTGAAATTTCGTCCCTTAACTTGGGATTGAGCCATATCGATATTAGGTCTGAGATAAGGTTAAATATGATAATGAGTGTCGATAGAAATATAGTCATACCTAAGATGAGTGTATAATCGCGATTAAACGCTGCTTGCACATAAAATCTTCCAATCCCAGGAATTTGAAAAATAGTCTCCACAACAAATGAGCCTGCAAGAAGGCCCGCAAATGCAGGACCAAGAAATGCTATCACGGGTATCAAGCCACCTTTTAAAGCATGTTTTATAATAACGGTGCTTTCACTTAAACCTTTCGCACGAGCAGTTCGGATGAAGTCTTGTGATAATATTTCAAGCATACCTCCTCTTGATAATCTAGCTATATACGCTGCATAACCGGTTCCCAAGGTAATTGACGGTAGAATTTTATCACCAGGGATATCACCCCATCCTGATACTGGCACCATTTCGAGTTCTATTCCGAAGACAAGCACTAATAATGGCCCCAGAAGAAATGACGGCATGCATATGCCGATCATCGCAAGAGTCATCGGTGCATAGTCTTGCAACGTGTTTGGTCGCATTGCCGCACCAACGCCGGATAGTATGCCAATTCCTAGAGCAACTAACATTGCATAAAAAGCAAGCTCAGCTGTTATTGGGATTCCAGCCATAATCAGTTCATTAACAGATCTGCCTGGATATTTGAATGATGGCCCAAAATCTCCACTTAGGATGTCACCCAGATAACTAATATATTGTCGCCAAACTGGCTGATCTAATTTGTATTGTGCCTCTAATGCTTCAATAACCTCAGGAGGCACAGCTTTGTCTGCTGAGAATGGTCCTCCGGGGGCAGCATGCACAATAAAGAAGGTTGCGGTAACCACCACTAATAAAACTGGAACCGCTTGCGCTATTCTTGATAATAAGAACTTTAACATTAATGACTTGAGTTCAGTTTTTAATCTTGTTCTTCAAGATAAATATCTTTGTAATATGCATGATTCATAATGTTTGAATCAAAATTCTTAACAGATGGATCAATGAGCTGTATCGATGTATAGGTATAGATCGGTATTACAGGCATGTCATTCAAGAGCATCGTTTCTGCAGTTTGAAAGATTTCGAGTCTCTCTTCATGAGATTTTACAGCAGGAGCAACTTTTAGTATTAAATTATCATATTCTTGATTACACCATCCTGTCCTATTATTACCACCGTTGCATATAAACATGTCAAGGAAGTTGTTTGGATCAACATAGTCTCCAATCCAACCTGCACGCGATATCTGATACTCTCCTGCACTTTCACTATCTAAATAAACTTTCCACTCTTGATTAAGTATCTGTATGTCGACATTAAGGTTTTGCTTCCACATTTCTTGAATTGCTACTGCAATTTTTCGATGTCCTTCATTAGTGTTGTATAGAATCTCTGTTACTGGAAATCCTTGTCCATCGGGATATCCAGCTTCTGCGAGAAGCTTTCTCGCTTCCTCCGGATCATAACGAAGTTCACTTTTTGGATAATATCCCATTGTGCCGGGAGGTGTCATCGCGTAGGCAGGTATTTGACCTCCTTTAGTTATTTTTTCAACGATATTATCTCTATCAATGGACATTGCGAGAGCTTTTCTTACTTTTGGGTCTTGCAAGTGGGGGACGTCAACATTGATGCGATAAAAGTATGTTCCAAGGTATGGAGAGATTCGCATTGGTGATTCTGACATTTCACTATATGGAGCAATTTTATCGGCAGGTAAACTTGCTGTTACGTGAAGTTGACCAGCTCTAAACATTCGTTCCTCAGTCACGACATTCTCGACAGGGAGAAAAACTACCTCATTAAGTCGAACATTTTCAGCATCCCAGTAGTTTTCGTTTTTCTTAACAACTATCTTTCTGTTGATTTCCCATTCTTCCAAAGTGAATGCGCCATTACCCACGAGGTTGCCTGCATAAGTCCATCTTGTACCCCTCTGATCAGCAGAGCCAAATTTTTCTATTGTTTCTTTATGGACAGGAAACAGACTGTAATGATCTAGTAGTTGCAAGAAATAGGGGGTTGGATGATTCAGTGTTACCTCGAGTGTTCGATCATCTAAAGCCTTCGCTCCCACCTGACTAAAATCTGAAACTACCCCCTCATAATAATTTTGTGCATTCTCTATGGGAAATAACATGTATGCATAAAGGTTTCCTAATGCGGGTTGGAGCGCTCGCCACCACGACCATACAAAATCTCCGGCCGTAAGGGGATCTCCATTTGACCATTTAGCATTGTTTCGTATTTTGAAAGTGTAAACGCGACCATCGTCACTTATCTCCCACGATTCAGCCATACCGGGTCTGGGTTGGAGAGTCTTTCGGTCTTTCAAAACAAGTCCTTCCATAAGTGTTGAGATTACATGATGCTCGGGCACACCAGTTGCAATTTGGGGGTCCAAACTTTGCGGTTCGGTACCATTTCCCCAATATAGAGTGCCGCTCTGATTTCCTTTACTAACGTTAGTTTCGTTTTCTCCACAACTCGATAGTAAAAAAAATGTTTGAATAATAATTACGTATTTGAAAACTATTTTTGAATAGAATAAGGCTGAGTTAAGAGTTCGGCTGAATAGAGATTTATACATAGAAATACCTTTGCAACATGCTTTTCACAGATTATACGCAGTGCTTCAAATATATCTATCTTGTACAGAAAAAAATTCTGTTGCGGTTAACATATAAAACTCACATAATCGAACTGATGGTGGTTCTCTTTGGTGCTCTTGCAATGGTAAATTGCGAACCCCGCCAGGCCCGGAAGGGAGCAACGGTAGTTATTTCTCCATGTGCCGAGATGTTGCTGAGGAGAACCACTTTTAAATTTATGGGCCTAGAAATTTAAAAAGATGAGTCAAACAGTCCTTGCTAGAAAATGGCGACCAAAAGCGTTTTCTGAACTTGTTGGTCAAGAACATGTATCCAGAGCATTATCTAATGCTTTGGACAGCAACCGATTGCATCATGCTTATTTATTCAGCGGAACACGTGGGGTTGGGAAAACAACAATAGCGAGAATACTGGCAAAATGTTTGAATTGTGAGGTTGGAATATCATCCACCCCATGTGGAGAATGCATAAGCTGTATAGAAATTTCAAATGATAAATTTATTGACTTAATCGAGGTCGATGCCGCGTCTAGGACAGGTGTTGATGATATGAGAGATTTGCTCTCAAATGCTCAATATTTGCCAGCGCGCGGACGTTTCAAAGTATATCTGATCGACGAGATCCACATGTTATCAAAAAGCAGTTTTGCTGCATTGCTTAAAACGTTAGAAGAACCTCCAGAGCATGTTAAATTTTTGTTTGCTACAACTGATGACAAAAAGCTGCCTGTAACAATATTATCTCGCTGTCTGCACTTTAGTTTAAGATCGATCTCTACGCCAAAAATAAAAATGCATTTAGAGCAGATATTACAGAAAGAAACAATAAGTTTTTGTGAGCAAGCAATTTTTGCTATCGCAAAAGCCGCGGATGGGAGTATCAGAGACGGTCTTAGTCTTTTAGATCAAGCTATTGGCATTGGCGATAGTGTCGTGGATGAGAATTCAGTTCAAACAATGTTGGGTAGTGTTGACAAATATTACCTCGTAGATATTTGCAGGCACATTGCAATGAATAATCCACAAGGCTTATTTGAATGCATTAATGCAATGTCGGAGACCTCACCAGATTATTATGATGCCTTAGATCAAATTATTGCAATTTTTTATGACATAGCAGTTATGCAAGCAATTCCTGAATCATCTCGGCATGCATCTATTGATGAGGATATATCTTCCATTGCAGAAAGATTTTCTAAAGAGGATATTCAATTGTTTTATCAGATATGTTTGTTAGGTAAAAGAGATCTCCATTTAAGCTCGGATGAGAGGATAGGATTTGAGATGATTATGTTGCGTTGTCTGAGTTTTAAACCCGCTGAATCGCCTTATACTTTATCAGAAAAAATTAATAGAAATTTGGATAAAAACAATGAGAGGATTGTTGCCTCACATGAAAAATTACCAGAGCAGCAAGAGAAAGTCGATAAGCTTGGTTCTGATTTGGAACTTACAAAGCCAACAAAGTCAAAACTAAGTTTTGACCAGTTTAACCCTGAAAGATGGATTGATCTCTCAAGGCAGCTAAATCTGAAAACATCACTTGGAGAGATCGTTAACAATTGTGTTGTAGAGAAAATATTTGATAATTGCATTTACTTTAACATCTCCGAAGAATCTAACAGTTTACTAAATGATAATCATGAGAGAGAGCTTACTAAAATCTTGTCAGATTATTTTAAAATGGATGTGTCTGTTAAAATTTCATCAAAAGCACACTCGAGTGAGACTCCTAAATTAGCAAGTGACAGAGAACATCAAATGCAGGTCGATGAGGAATTTGAAAATTTAAATAGTGATCCATCCATTAAGAAATTCAAAGAGATATTTGATGGATCGGTAGACATAAAATCAGTACAACTAGAGAGTAAATAACATCATGGATATGAATGATCTGATGAAGCAAGCTCAAAAAATGCAGGAAAAGATGTCTAAATTACAAGATCAATCGCAAAATGTCGAAGTTCGAGGAGAGTCCGGAGCAGGACTTGTTTCTGTGATAATGACAGGGCGACATGATATTAAAAAAGTTCATATCGATGATTCGATTTTGTCCGAAGATAAGGAATTTTTAGAGGATTTAGTTGCCGCAGCATTTAATGATGCTGTTAGAAAGGTAGAAGCTGAGACAAAATCTATGATGAGTTCGCTGACTGGTGGGATTAAAATGCCTCCCGGATTCAAATTTCCTTTTTAGTTTGGTATTCGAATATATGCAAGAGCATATTTTAAGTAAGCTAGTTGATGATCTAGCCAGATTTCCTGGGATCGGAAAGAAGACCTCTCAAAGAATGGCGATTCATCTATTGAATAAGGATCGGAAAGGCGCAGAAGAAATTTCAGCGTCGATACAAGAGGCGCTAAGTAAAGTAAGAAAATGTGGCAGATGCAGAGCACTTACTGAATTTGATATTTGCAGTATCTGCCAGAGTGAGAAAAGATCTGAATCACAGATTTGTGTTGTCGAAAATCTACAAGATTTGTATGCGATTGAACAGGGTGGAAGTTTCAGGGGAAGGTACTTTGTTCTGTATGGACATTTATCTCCTATAGATGGCATAAGTGCTGATGATTTAGGGATTGATTTGTTAATTGATCAGTTATCAGATGGCGAGGTTCAAGAAATTATCATAGCTACTAACCTGACTGTTGAGGGACAAGCAACTGCATATTTTATCGCCGAGAAAGCGAGATCACTTGACATTACTGTTTCCAGGATAGCTCATGGTGTTCCGGTTGGTGGAGAGTTGGAGTATCTTGATGGCAACACTCTTAATTTAGCAATAGAGACAAGGCAAGGTTTTTAGTTGATAGTTTGGGTCGATTCTGAATCTTCGCTCTTGGAAACCTTCGATAAATTAACAGAAACTTCAGTCATTGGTCTAGACACCGAATTTATAAGAACGAATACGTTTTTTCCTAAATTAGCGTTATTGCAGATTTCAGATGGTAATGATGCCTGGTTAATTGACGTTTTATCAATTAATGATTTATCAGTTTTTATCCGATTTTTTGAATCTTCAGAGAAAAAATTTATTTTGCATTCCTGTGCAGAGGATTTAGAGGTTTTAAGACACTCCCTGGGATTAAAGTTGGATAATATATTTGACACTCAAGTGGCAGCTAACTTCTTAGATATTGGTTACTGCATCGGATATGGTAATTTGGTTCAGACTTTGATAAATATTAGCTTGGAAAAATCTATGACAAGATCCGATTGGATGAAAAGACCTCTGTCTGTAGGGCAAACGAGATATGCGGCTCAAGATGTGATTCACCTGCCACAATTATATGATATTTTAACGAAGTTACTATTGAAATCTGAAAGGCTATATTTCTTTGAAGAAGAAATGCGTTATCTAATTAAACTCAGTTATCGAGAAAATCAAAAGTTAAAGTATTACCAAAAAGTCAAGGGCATATGGAAACTGAGTTCTTTGGAGTTAGACAGATTATTCAACCTATGTCTGTGGAGAGAGACTCAAGCTGAAATCAGCGATATTCCAAGGGCAAGAGTTATAGATGATAAGGTCCTTTTCATGCTTTCAATAAAAAATCCAAAGAGTATCGACGATTTGTCAAATCTAGATTTCATCCAAGGAAATAAAATAAAAAAATATGGTTTTGCAATCCTGGATGCTGTTAAAAAGGATCAAGCTGTAAAGTTAGATCCTCCGAATAAACCCCTTAAAAATGAGCAGAGGAAGTTATTTAAGAGTATCAAGACTGAAATAATGTCTTTGGCAGAATCAATCAATATGTCTCCTTCGTTTTTATGCAATAAAAAGGAAATAGAGACTATTGTGCGTAAAATTGAGTCATCAGATAATGAATATGAAAAAATTTTTAGAGCATCATGGAGGTATACCCTTCTCAAGGACCTAATAGAACGATACAAACTAAATTATCAAGCTAATCATTAGGAATATAGTGGATAGATTTTGGGAAAATAAGACTCTTGATGAACTCAGTCATGGTGAGTGGGAGGCACTTTGTGACGGATGCGGGAAATGCTGCCTAATAAAACTTCAAGATGATCAAGACGACAGCGTAATGTATACCAATATCATTTGTAAGAACTATAATATAAAAGAATCCAAATGCAGCGATTACAAGAACCGTCGATCGAAAGTGATTGACTGTGTCTCTGTAACTTCACAGAATGTGCAAGATTTTGATTGGTTACCCGAATCATGCGCGTATCGTTTACGTGCAAGGGGTAGGTCGTTGCCACATTGGCATCATCTGGTTAGTGGTGACAAGAGTGCTGTTCATCGTTTAGGTCACTCAGTCAAGGGAAGAGTTTTTCTAGAGGGGCTTGTCGATTCTGAAGAACTCGAAACTATGATAGTAAAGTGGGTGCAGGTTTGATTAGTGTAAATTATATTTTATCGTACTTTGTTTATTTGCTCGGTGCCTCTTTTCTCATTGTTGGAGTGAGAATTTTATTTTTGCAGTAAAGTAAGAGATATTTTCGTGATCTTTGTATGATTATTCTTGCTGTAGTTTTATTAACACCAATTAACGCATATGTTGGCGAGCAATATTATGCTCCTGCTATTTTTATAAGTTTCTATGAAGGTATTTTCTTATCTGGCGACTATGGGTTTCAGCGAGGAGCTGCACCAATATTAGCTGTGCTCCTAATTGTCTTGTGTTTGTACCATGTGGCATGGGCTGTAAAATTTATCTTTGGGAAGCTTAGAAAGGGTAGTTGAATTCCTTTTGATTACGGTGGAACTGTTGGCATTGTATAATTACCAAACTAAAATAGCTCACAACAAAAATTGGATATGAATTATGAAATTTAAAGGCACAAAAAATTATGTGGCAACCGATGAGCTTCAAATGGCAGTCAATGCAGCTGTTACACTTGAAAAGCCTCTGTTAATTAAAGGAGAACCAGGGACAGGGAAGACACTCCTTGCGGAAGAAGTCGCGAAATCTCTTAAAAAAAGGTTAATTTCATGGCACATAAAATCAACAACGAAAGCGCAACAAGGCTTATATGAGTATGATGCGGTCTCAAGGTTACGAGATTCTCAGTTAGGAGATGATAAAGTCCATGACATTAGAAACTACATAGATAGGGGTAAGCTTTGGGATGCTTTTACCGCTGATGAGCAGGTTGTGCTCTTGATCGATGAGATTGACAAAGCTGACATTGAATTTCCAAATGATCTTCTTCTCGAGCTCGATCGAATGGAGTTTTTTGTTTACGAGACAGGTGAAACTGTTAAGGCAATACAAAGACCTATCGTAATTATCACTAGTAATAATGAGAAAGAATTGCCTGATGCATTTCTACGGCGATGTTTTTTTCATTACATAAATTTTCCAGATCGCATGACGATGCAAAAAATCATTAACGTTCATTTCCCAAAAATTAAGAAAAAACTTGTAGATAATGCGATGGATATATTTTTTGATGTCCGGAAGATACCGGGACTCAAAAAGAAACCCTCCACTAGTGAGCTCGTAGATTGGCTTAAACTTATTATGTCGGATGATATACCAGAGGACATTTTGACTAATAGGGATCCGACTAAGGCAATCCCACCGCTATATGGTGCGCTTCTTAAAAATGAGCAAGATGTTCACCTACTTGAAAGATTGGCATTCATGACAAGAAGAGAACATGGATAGCTGAATGCTTATTAATTTTTTCTACACGCTAAAAAAGTCGAGGGTTCCCGTTTCTATTAAAGAACTACTCGATTTACTTAAAGCCATGGAACACAATTTTGCTTTTGGCTCAATTGATGATTTTTACCTACTCGCACGAACATGCTTGATAAAAGACGAAAAGTTTTATGATCGATTCGATAAGGCTTTTGGTGCTTACTTTAAAAATT
>ENA-OSEY01001549-OSEY01001549.1-marine-metagenome-genome-assembly--contig:-NODE-1549-length-15673-cov-7.073737_pt1 | contig 15673 bp, 11 predicted proteins | sample MGYA00248465_ERZ534230 | MGnify/ENA primary metagenome ERZ534230 (study PRJEB26409, sample SAMN06344110) | marine metagenome | isolation source: Sea water from surface | place: Atlantic Ocean:Southern...
AACTCTATCGGTGAATCCCTAACTAATATAATTTGGGCCCCTCTCGAAAATGGTATAAAATCAATATCATTATCAGCCAATTGGATGTGGCCATGTGGAAATGAAGGCGAAGACTCTAGGTTATACAAAGCAGTAAATGCTTGTTCAAATTTTGCAATTGAACTTGGCATTAATATTCCAACTGGTAAAGACTCTCTTTCAATGGTTCAAAAATACGATAACATAAAAATTAAATCTCCGGGCACTGTTATAATTTCTGCCTCTGGTCATTGTCAAGATATTAGAAAAGTTGTTAAACCTGTTCTTAACAAAAAAACCGGAGATATATATTACATTGATTTATCCTTTGATAAATTTAGACTTGGAGGGTCATGTTTTGCTCAAACACAAAATAAAATTGGAAATTTTGCACCAACAATAAGGAATTCAGAGAAATTTAGAGATGCTTTCAATTTAGTACAGGACTTGATAAAATCTAATAAAATTAAATCTGGTCACGATATATCCTCAGGAGGTATGATAACAACTTTTCTGGAAATGTGTTTTTCCTCTGTGAATATTGGTATGGATATTAATTTAACTGAAATTGGCTGCGATGATATTACAAAATTATTTTTCTCAGAAAATCATGGAGTTATTCTTCAGTCAGAACTAAATATTGGAAATGATTTTTCTAAAATTGGAGTTGATTGTCATAAAATTGGAAAAATAAATAATGTTGGTTTGTTAAATATTAAAAATTTTGAAAAAAACTTTTCGTTTAATATTTCTGAATATAGGGATATATGGTACAGCACATCAAAAGATTTTGACAAGATTCAGACAAAAAGCAACAAAGGGGTTGAAAGATTCAATAATTATAAAAATCAACCACTTAATTATATATTTCCAAATGATTTCAGTGGAAATACAGAAACAAATTTTGAGAAAAATAAGATCAATGCAGCGGTAATAAGGGAAAAAGGAAGTAACTCGGAAAGAGAAATGGCATATATGATGTCTATTGCTGGATTTAATGTTAAAGATATACATATGACAGATATTATATCTGGAAAAGAAGATCTTAAAGACATTCAGTTACTTGTTGCAGTTGGTGGATTTTCAAATTCAGATGTTCTAGGATCAGCAAAAGGGTGGGCAGGATCATTTATTCATAACCCTGAGGCAAAAAATGCAATTACTGGCTTTTTTGAAAGGAATGACACGATCTCATTAGGAGTATGTAATGGGTGCCAATTATTTATAGAGCTTGGTTTAATTAATAAAGAGCATTCTGTTAAACCAAAAATGAAATATAATGATTCAAATAAATTTGAGTGTGTTTTTTCTTCAGTAGATATAATTTCTTCTCCATCAATAATGTTAAGGGGTCTTGAGGGATGTAGACTAGGAGTCTGGTCTGCTCATGGAGAAGGTAAATTTGATTTACCATATTCAGAAAATAAATACTCAATAGCAGCTAAATATTCTTATGAATCTTATCCTGCAAATCCAAATGGATCAAAATTTAATACTGCAATGCTAGTATCTGATGATGGAAGACACCTAGTTATGATGCCTCATATTGAAAGATCACTTCACCCTCACAATTGGGCATTTTATCCTGAAGATAGAAATGATAAATATTCACCTTGGATAAAAGTTTTCAATAATAGTTACAATTGGTTAGTAGACAAAAAAAAGTAAGCTAATTTATTTAAATTGAAAATAGTTTTAAAACTTACTTAACGTATTTATTATCAATTATTTATGTATTTTTTAATACTTTGAGTGTTGTAAATTTTACAAGTTATTTAAAAGTCTAATTACTAAAAAAACGAAATTTAACATTATTTGAAAAATATGTCTACAAAGAATAAAACTAAGCTTAAAGGAGGGGAGTTTCTTCTAAAAGAATCTCTATCAAATGAAATTTTTACACCTGAAGATTTTTCTCAGGAACAATTAATGATGAAAGATACAATAATTGACTTCATGGATAGAGAAATTTGGCCAGACAAAATGAAATATGAAGAGAAAGATTATGGTCTTACTGTTAAGGCAATGAAAAAAATTGGTGAGCTAGGTTTACTTGGAGTATCACTAGAGGAAAAATATGGCGGTATGGGTATGGACTTTACGTCAACAATGCTGGCGGTTGATTATGTCTCAGGAACATCAGGATCTGTTGCGACAGCATATGGTGCACATACAGGTATTGCCATATTGCCTATTTATCTATTTGGCAATGAAGAACAGAAGCAAAAATATTTACCTAAACTTGCATCAGGGGAATGGTTTGGCTCATATTGTTTGACAGAACCAACTGCTGGCTCAGATGCTAATTCTGGAAAAACTAAAGCTGTTTTAAGCGACGACGGAACACATTATAAGATTTCTGGTCAAAAAATGTGGATTTCTAATGCAGGGTTTGCAGATATCTTTATAGTATTTGCGAGAATAGAAGATGACAAAAACATCACTGCATTTATTATCCCAAATGATCCAAAAAATGGAATTGAGTTAGGTGAAGAAGAAAAGAAACTTGGTATTCATTCCTCTTCAACTAGACAAGTTTTTTTCTCTGACACAAAGGTTCCAGTTGAAAATCTTTTGGGTGAAAGAAATGGTGGTTTTAAAATTGCCATGAATGCACTAAACGTTGGTAGAATTAAACTCGGCGCTGGTAATCTTGATGGACAAAGAAGATCTATTTCAATTTCAACTGATTATGCAAATAACAGGATTCAATTTAAACAGCCTATATCAAATTTTGGTGCTATTAAGGAAAAATTGGCTTCAATGGCAACTTCTTGTTATGCTGGAGAATCTGCTTGTTATAGAGCTGCAAATGACGTTCAGTCTAAAATTGACGAATATCAATCTTCAGGACTAAGCAGGCAAGAATCTGAATTAAAAGGAGTCGAAGAGTTTGCTTTAGAATGCTCAATTTTAAAGGTAGCTATCTCTGAAGACATGCAAATATGTGCCGACGAAGGTATTCAAATTTTTGGCGGAATGGGATTTTCTGCTGAAGCCCCAATCGAAAGTGCATGGAGAGATGCAAGAATTGGTAGGATATATGAAGGAACTAATGAAATAAACAGAATGCTTATAATTGGAATGTTATTAAAAAAAGCAATGAAAGGTAGTCTTGATATTATGACACCTTATCAAGATATTTTGAATAATAAGCCTTTATCAATTGAAGAAAAATGTCAAACTTTTGATGATGAAATTATACTTGTTGAAAATATAAAAAAAATATTTCTTTTACTTCTAGGAAAAGCATTTGAAAAATATGGTTCAGAAATTGAAAAAAATCAGCAAGTATTACTTAGCCTGTCTGATTTAGCAATAGAAGCATACCTATCAGAATCAACCCTTAAAAGAACTATTAAAAATATAAAAAGAAGTTCAGTCGAGGATCAATTTGACCAAATAAATATGACAAAGCTATACATATATGAGGCATGTCAAATAGTTTTAAAGAAATCTAATGATGTTGTTAATAGTATAATTGATTTAAAGAGTCAAGATAAGGTACATAGCTCAATTGCTGGTAAACTTAAGTATAGTAAAAACCCAAATATATTTGAATTAAAAACTAAGATTGCTGAAAAAATTATTTCAGAAAATAGATACTGTTTTTAGAATATTTAATAGCCAATCGCACTTCCATCTTTACGCGATTCTGAAGCACCATAGTAAACCTTGTTTATATAGTCAATCATAATAGCTTGGTATCCACCAAATGAACCTAAATCATATATAACTTTATGTCCTTTCTTCATTAGTTCACGGATTTGTTTATAATTAAAACCTTTTTCTAAGGCAACTTCTCCCCCATCAGTCATTTCTCCTCCTGTTGGTTGTTGATTAGATTGGTGTCTAATTCTTGGTGCATCACCTGCTTCCTGAAGATTCATATCAAAGTCAATTATATTTATTACAATTTGTGCATGACCTTGAGGTTGCATAGCTCCACCCATTAGACCAAAACTAATTAATGGATTCCCATCTTTAGTAATAAATGCAGGAATAATTGTGTGAAAGGGTCTTTTTTTTGGAGCATATACATTGAAGTGATTTTCATCTAAAGAGAAAAGCTCACCCCTATCTTGAAGCATAAATCCAAGGTTATTAGGAACCATTCCAGACCCCATACCTCTGTAATTACTTTGAATTAATGAAACCATATTTCCTTCGCTATCAGCTGTTGTTAAGTATATTGTATCACCGTTCTCAATATCGCCAGGTAAAACAGTTGAAGCTGAATTGTCAGAATTTATCTCTTTTCTTCTTATGTCTGCATATTCCTTTGAAATTAAATAATCAACTGGGATTTCATTAAAGTCCATATCAGCATAATATTTTGCTCTATCTGCAAAAGCAATTTTTTTTGCTTCGACAAAATGATGTATATAATCAGCAGTACCAAAACCCATAGATCTAATATCATAGCCTTCTAATAAATTTAATATTTGAAGAGCTGCAATACCTTGACCATTTGGTGGTAACTCCCACACATCATATCCCCTGTAATTAGTAGATACAGGTTCAATCCATTCAGATTTATGATTCTTTAGATCGTCATAAGAAAGAAAACCTCCTTGATCTTGAACAAAATTAGCTATCGTTTGCGCAATCTCACCTTCATAAAATCCTTTTTTTCCATTTTTAACAATAGTTCTTAATGTATTTGCAAGATCAGGATTTTTAAATACCTGGCCTTTCTCAGGAGTTGAATCATCAATAAAATAAGTTTCTTTAAAATTTGGATAATCTTGAAAATTATCTGAAGCATTTTTCATATAGTATGATACTAACTCAGTGACTGGAAATCCATCCTCAGCATACTTAATAGTAGGACTTAAAATATCTCTCATTTTGATTTTTCCAAATTTATTATGAAGTTCAAACCATCCATCAACAACACCAGGAACACTAACTGGAAGTGGTCCGTATGCTGGTATACTTTTAAAATTATTTTCTATAAAATATTTAAGAGTAAGATCTTCAGGGGATCTTCCACTTGCATTTAAACCGTACAACTTTTTTTCTTTCTCTATCCAAACAATTGCAAATAAATCACCACCAATACCATTGCCAGTTGGTTCCATTAATCCTAAAGCAGCATTTGCTGCAATAGCAGCATCAATTGCATTCCCACCTTCTTTTAGGATATCTATTCCAATTTGACTTGCTAAGGGATGACTAGTAGCAACCATACCATTTTGAGCAATAACCTCAGATCTAGTTGCAAATAGCTCACCTGTAATTCTATCTTGACCATATAAATAAATCGTATTTAATATGAGTAGTAAAAAAAGTAATTTTTTCATAATAAGATTTTCATACAATTTAAATAAATCCTTTATCTTTCATCCAGTCATCATTATATATTTTTCCAATATATCTACTACCTGAGTCATGAAGTAATGCAACTACAACTTGATTTTTTTTAAAATTTTCTTTTAACTGTATTAAACCAGCTATTGCAGCTCCGCAAGAGTTACCAGCAAATATACCTTCTTCTCTAGCTAATCTTCTAGTATACAAAGCTGCGTCTTTGTCTGTTACTTTTTCAAAATGATCAATTACGCTAAAGTCAACATTTTCAGGAAGAATGTCTTCCCCTATACCTTCAGTTGAATATGGATAGATTTCGTTTTTATCAAATATTCCAGTTTCGTGATATTTTTTAAAAACTGATCCATAAGTGTCAATTCCCCAGACTTTTACACTGGATTTTTTTTCTTTTAGAAATTTTCCAACACCAGATATGGTTCCCCCAGTCCCAACACCAACTAAAAAATGATCAATTTTACCATCTGTTTGGTCCCATATTTCTGGACCAGTGGATTCGTAATGAGCTAAAGTATTTGATGGATTGTCATATTGATTTACATACCAAGAATTCTTTGTCTCCTCAGAAATTCTTTTTGAGACTGAATAGTAAGATCTTGGATCACTTGCTTCAACATCTGTTGGACAGACAACAACTTTAGCTCCCATGGCTTTTAAAATATCAAATTTTTCTTTGGACTGCTTATCATTAGACACACATATTAAGTTATATCCTTTTACTATTGCAGCAAGTGCAAGACCCATTCCAGTATTTCCTGAAGTTCCCTCAACAATGGTTCCTCCCGGTTTTAATTTTCCCTCTTTCTCAGCATCTTCAATCATCTTAATTGCCATTCTATCTTTCACTGAATTTCCTGGGTTAAAGCTCTCGACTTTGACAAATACATCTGATTTAATTGATTTTGTAATTGAATTTAATTTAATTAATGGAGTGTTACCGATCGTCTCTGTAATATTATTAAAATATTTCATTAAGAATTTATATTTTTTATAGGAGAAAACTTTGTCACTGAAACAAAGGTAAATGATAAAATAATTATGGTCATTATTATAAATATAGAGTTTAATAAAATTATATATGCTGGGTCTATTATAAAAAGAATCGAATCCATATAGTAATCATTTGGGTTAAGCTTAATGAATTTAAACTTGTTTTGGATTATTGATATAATTATAAAAAAGATGTTAGCTGGAATCATACCTTTTAAAATGATGTTAATTCCTTGATATATAAAAATTTTACTTAAAGAGGCTTCATTTGCTCCTAGCGAAGACAAAATTCCAATCATTTTTACTCTCTCAAAAATTAATGTAAAAATTGATATAGTTACACTAACAATAGCAATAAATACCATAAGAACTGTAATTAAGATTATGTTAAAATCAAAAATTGAAACCCAACTAAATATGTTTTCATATTTTGTAGTTATTGATTTAACTGATAAGTTATTTTTTTCTATTGACCGTAATTCTCTTATTGAACTTTCAATATCAAATATTTTAGCTTTATTATTAGATGATATTTCAATTATTGAATAATCATTTGATCGCCATTTAAAAATACTTTGAAGGGACTGGGCATTTCCAATTAAATAATTATTGTCAAAATCTGGAAAATCACTATCAAAAATATACTTGACAGAATATGATCTTACATTTGGAATTCTTTGGTTATTATTAGTTTGAAAATAAAGAGTTATATCATCCCCTTCCTCGATATCTAGTTTATTAGCAATAAGTCCTGAAATTATAACTTCATTATTAGATAATTTATCTGATATTTTTGACTTTGAGATAAATTTGTTTAGTTTTTGTAGATCATATTTACTACTTACACCTTTGAATACGACTGATTCAAAAGAATTATTATTTGAAATCAGTGTTGGCTTCTCAATTAAATATTCAATTTTTAAGTCTGGATAAGCACCCCTTATTTGAAAATCAACTTCATCAATATTATTAATTTTTTCTGATGCAATTCCTCTGAGATTGTTCTCATATGTAGACACAACTAAGTCAGGATTTAAACTATATAATTTATCTTTTATTGAAATTTGAAGGCCTTTTCCAATAGATATCGAACACAAAGAGATAAATACCCCAAGGAAAACTGAAAATATTGCAATTTTTATAATACGTGACGAAATATTACTTTTATCACTACTTGATTTTAATTTATTATAAATGAAAAGAGGCAGGTTCAAAACAGATATTTTAATCAAAAATACACTTTTATTTGTTCTATTTTCTTGTATGATTACCTCACTTCAGTCTCAAGAAATTATTCCTGGTGCTGAGAGAATCAATTTATATATAAATAAACTGATTGATAAAAAAGTAGCAGTAATTGCTAATAACACAAGTATAATTAAAAATGGAGATAGGTCAGTTCACCTTATTGACAGCCTACTAAATAGAGGAGTTAAAATAAAAAAAATATTTAGTCCAGAACATGGATTTCTTGGAGATAAAGATGATGGTGAAAAGATTGAAGACGGTTTATATAAATCTATTGAGGTAATTTCCTTATATGGGAAAAAAAGAAAGATTAGTAATGAAGATATTGAGGGTATTGACGTAATAGTTTTTGATATTCAAGATGTTGGAGTAAGGTTTTATACTTATTTATCAACACTTCATTATGCAATGGAGGCTTCCTCAAGAACAAATAAAAAGATAATAATTTTAGATAGGCCCAACCCAAATTCATTCTATATAGATGGACCTGTTCTAGAAATTGAAAATTCAAGTTTTATTGGATTACACCCAGTACCAATTGTGTATGGAATGACAATTGGAGAATATGGAAAAATGATAAACGGAGAAGGATGGTTAGAAAATAAAACTAAGGCTAATTTAGAAGTAATTAGAATAAAAAATTATAACCATAACTTGAGATATGAACCACCTGTTAGGCCTTCACCAAACTTACCCAACCTACAGTCAATTTATCTCTATCCTAGTTTAGCTTTTCTAGAAAAAACTGAGGTGAGTGTTGGAAGGGGAACTAAAATTCAATTTCAGATTTATGGTCACCCTAATTTTATTAGTGACTTTAGCTTCACTCCAATGCCTAATTTTGGTAGTCAATATCCAAAATTAAACGGGAAATTATCATTTGGTGAGGACCTAAGAAATTATAAAACCAAAGATAAGATTGAACTAAAATGGTTGATTAAATCTTACAATCAAATTAGCGATAAAACAAAATTTTTTAGAAGTGATTTTGATAAATTATCTGGAATCTCAAATTTAAAAAAACAGATAATTGAGGGTGTAAGTGAATCTTTAATTAGAGAGTCATGGAAGGATGGTCTTGAAAAGTTTAAAAACATTAGAAAGAAATATTTATTATATTGAAATAATTATGACGAAATTAACCCCATTTCATTTAGCTATACCAGTAAAAAATTTATCTGAATCTAAAAATTTTTACGAGAATATTCTTGGATGTAAGCGTGGGAGAGAGTCCGATGAATGGGCAGATTATGATTTTTTTGGTCACCAACTTGTTATTCATGTAGATCCCAGTCATGAAGGAAAATCTCATCATAATGAGGTTGACGGAAAATCAGTGCCAATTCCTCATTTTGGAGTTGTTATACCCTGGGATGACTTTGATAAATTTGCAGATATGTTAAGTACAAACAATATTCATTTTGTTATTGAACCATATGTTCGATTTAAGGGCTTGCCTGGTGAACAAAAAACAATGTTTTTTTATGATAATTCAGGGAACGCACTTGAGTTTAAGTCATTTAAAGATATGAGTATGTTATTTTCAACTAAAATATAATTATGCTTAAAATTGGATCAAAAATTTTTGACGGAATCTTTTCAGAGAATAATAGAAAGAAAATTGAAAGTTTCACAATTTGGTCAGCTTCAATAGGATTTATTTTTCACCTATCACTTGTTCTTCTTAATAATAACTCAATTATTAATATTGGAAATGAAAGTTTGTTGCTTACTAACCCCATTTCAGCTATTTATACTCCATTTTCTATAATTCTGTATTATGAAATTTTCTTATTAATTTTTTATTTACCTCGATCTTTTACTACTTCTATTTTAAAACAATTTGAAATTATTTCACTTATTGTTATAAGAAGAATTTTTTATGATATTCCAAAACTAGATCTAGAATCAAACAATTGGTTTGAAAATGCTGATAATCTCCAAATCACTTATGACTTAATTTGTATACTAATACTATTCTTCTTGATCTATCTATTCAACTATGTTAAAACTAATATTGTTGTTAAAAAAGGAAAAAATATTGACAAATTTATAGACTCAAAAAAGATCATAAGTGTATTATTGATTCCAGTTATGATTGTACTTTTTATAATCGGTTTATTTAATTGGTACTCAATTGGCACAAGTACCAATTTTGCAAGTTCTTTTTATTATGTTAATGAAGTTTTTTATAATACTTTCTTTTCAATATTAATTATTGCAGATGTATTCATTTTACTTCTATCATTCCTATACACCGAAAGATATAGTCAGATTATGCGAAATACAGGGTTTATTATCTGTACTATACTTATTAGATTGTCTTTTTCATCAACAGGTTTAACTAATTTATTGTTAATAATATCAAGTGTACTTTTTGGATTATTAATACTCAAGATTTACAGTCTAATGAATAAGATTGAATAACTAATCTAAAATTTCACAAGCCTTTAATGTATTTTTTAAAAGCATTGCAATTGTCATTGGTCCAACGCCACCAGGAACAGGAGTAATATAACCCACGATATTTGATACACTTTTAAAGTCAACATCACCAACTATCCTGTAGCCTTTTTGTGAAGATAAGTCATCTACTCTAGTTATACCAACATCAATAATTGATGAACCTTTTTTTATCATGTTTCCTTTAATAAACTCTGGTATACCTATTGCAGAAATAATTATATCAGAGTCAAGACATAATTTCTCGAGATCTTTTGATCTGCTATGCGCAACTGTAACTGTTGAATTTCCAAAACTTTTGTTTTGACTCAGTAATATGCTAATTGGTCTCCCTACTATTTGACTTCGTCCAATTACAAGACATTTTTTACCCTCTGTTTGAATCTCAGATCTTTCAATTAACTCTACAATACCAGCAGGTGTAGCAGGAATAAATGTATCTATACCGAGCGTCATTTTACCATAATTATTTGGATGAAAACCATCAACATCTTTAGCTGGGCTTACCTTATTTAAAATAACCTCTTGATTTATATGTTTTGGTAGTGGTAATTGAACAATAAAACCGTCAATATCATCATTTTCATTAATCTTTTTTATTTGATTTAGAAGCTCAATTTCACTTATTGAGTCATCAAACTTAAAGAACGATGATTTGAAACCTACTTTTTCACATGCTTTAATTTTACTATTAACATATGTTTTGCTAGCACCATCATCTCCAACTAAAATTGCAGCTAAATGAGGAATCTTTAAATTATTCTTTACTCTATTTTGTACAGAAAATTTAATTTCATCTAAAACTTTTTCTGAGATTTTTTTTCCATCAATTAATTTCATAGAGTAATTTTTTCAAATATACGTATTGCGTCTAGAAAATTATTTCATAGTACTATACATTTTTTCAATTACGATTACATGGGGGAATGTTATAGCTGCTAGAAAAGTAAAAATAATTGGCAAAATATTTATGGATTCTATATCAACAAAGAAATAAAAACCAACCAGAAAAAATAAGGCTAGCAGTAAATATGGTAATGCATTAATTAAATACTTTTTTATGTATTGCGACTTGTCATCCTCATAAATGTAGCTGACTTGATCTTTGATTGATAAAATACTATGAAAGAAAATGAAATATACTGAAAAACCATAGATTAAGGAAGAATTCATCGTTAAGAAATACAATAGAAGGAAAAACAAAAATTCTCCAATGAAATATCTTCTAAATAGTTCAAATGATAATAACATTAACATATAAATTGAAAATAATATTATAAGCAATGTCTCTAAAACCGAATAATCCAGAAATATTGAATTGAAACTTGCTAAAACATCATTAACTACGTCTATGTTATTTATAAAAATTACAAGAAAGAAAGTTGAGCCATGCAGAATAATAGGAAATATCTTTTTTCCTTTATACAGATTAGTATTAAATGAGTTAGACTCCCAATGTTGCTCTCCAAAATGATAAATCGATACCAAAACAAATGATAGCAAGGCAATTGATGGAAATGCATAAAAAAACAAGAAACCAAGAAAAACTAGACCTAAATAGTACAAAAAGTAGTTAATTTGACTTTTTAAAGTATCTTTTCTTGTATATTTTTTTATTATTAACAAGTCATTTGCACCGTGAATTACACCTATTGAAAGAATTAACAGAAAACCAACTATATCTTGATAAATAACTGGTAATAAGTAACTTAATCCAATAGAAATAAGAAATATTAGTGTTCTTGATATGATAATTTTAGGCATATTTAATTAAAATATTCGCAAAAAAAGATATGATTTTTTTTGAAATTATCTTTTTTAACTCCATTATTTTATTTAATTTACTTTTCTATAAACAATAATTAATTTAATTATGGAAAATTTATTAAGTATTTTACCAGTTTTAGCAACTGATTTAAGCTTGACTGATTTCACTTTTTGGATTGGATTTGCTGCTATGTTAGCATCTACAATGTTCTTTTTCTCAGCTATGAATATGGTTGCAGATAAGTGGAAAACTTCTATGCTTGTTTCGGCTTTAATTACTGGTATTGCAGCTCTTCACTATTATTATATGAGAAATGCTGCTATGGAAGGTGACATTACTACTGCCTACAGGTATGTAGATTGGATCTTAACTGTACCACTTATGTGTGTAGAGTTTTATCTGATTTTAAAGCCATCAGGTGCTACTAAAAGCCTGTTGTGGAAACTTATTCTACTATCAACGGTGATGTTAGTAACTGGTTACTTTGGAGAAGCAGGTATTGGACCTCTAGACGCTCAATTGTGGGGTCTTGTTTCCGGTATAGCTTATTTCGCTATAGTTGCTGAAATTTGGTTTGGTGGAGCTTCTAAGCTTGCTAAATCAGCTGGCGGTAACGTTGAGAGCGCACATAAAATGCTATGTAAATTCGTACTTATAGGTTGGGCTATTTATCCAATAGGATATATGGCTGGAACTGACGGTTGGTATAGTGGTATCTTCAGTGGCCTTGCAGGTCAAATGGATGTTATTTACAACGTTGGTGATGCAATTAACAAAATCGGTTTCGGTCTTGTTGTTTATAACCTAGCAGTATCTAAGTAATTTACACTCAGATAATTTAAAAAGTCACCTTCGGGTGACTTTTTTTTTACATTTTATTTGGTAGTTCTATACCCAAAAGATCACAGCAGGATTCAATAATATCTGCAGTCTTAGACGAAATAGTTAGCCTTATTGATGTTGAATCTTTACTCTCAGAATTAAGAATATTGTAGTTTTGATATAGAGAGTTAAAGCTTTTGACTAGATCATATAAGTAATTTGCTATTAATGCTGGTGAAAGCTCTTTATATGAATTTTTAATTACTGTTGGAAATTCATGTATAATCTTAATTACCTCTTTCTCTTTTTCATTGAGATTATATTTAATATTTATATCAGAAACCTTGTTGACCTTTTTAAGAATTGATTTAATTCTAACATATGCATATTGTATAAAAGGTCCTGTATTACCAGTTAAATCAATTGATTCTTCAGGATTAAATAAAATATTTTTTTTTGGATCAACTTTTAAAATATAATACTTAAGTGCACCTAGTGCAATCTTTTTATATTCTTCATAATCTAATAATTCATTTGATGACTGGTATTTATCTAAGCTTTCTGTTGTTTCTTTAACAGTATCTATAAGATCATAAATTAAATCGTCTGCATCAACGACTGTCCCCTCTCTACTTTTCATTTTTCCTGATGGAAGATCTACCATTCCATAACTTAAATGATAAAGATTATTAGCCCAATCATAACCTAATTTTTTTAATATTTTAAATAATACTTTAAAATGATAATCTTGTTCATTACCAACCGTATAGATCATACCTTTTACATTAGAATGATCGGAAATCCTTTGAACTGCTGTACCAAGGTCTTGAGTCATATAGACAGACGTCCCATCAGATCTTTGCAAAAGTTTCTCATCTAGACCATCACTATCTAAATTTATCCATACTGACGAGTCATCTCTTTTATATAACACATTATTTTTTAGCCCTTCTAACATTATGTCTTTACCCAGAAGGTATGTGTCACTTTCATAATAATTTTTATCAAATGAAACTCCAAGGAGACTATATGTCTTTTCAAATCCATCATACACCCATTCATTCATCATTTTCCATGTTTTTCTAGTTTCAATATCATTATTCTCCCATTTTGTTAACTCCTCTTTAGCAGATTTCATTATGTCAGTGCTTTCTGATGCTAAATTTTTATCCATACCAGATTCAATTAGCTTGTTCATCTGTTCTTTCTGAATTTTATCGAACATTATATAATAATCACCCACAAATTTATCTCCTTTAACATTCAATGATTGAGGAGTTGACCCGTTAGCGTATTGTCTCCAAGCAACCATTGATTTACATATATGAATCCCACGATCATTTATTATTTGAACTTTTTGAACTTTTTTACCATTAGCTTCTAAAATTTTAGAAATAGAATAGCCTAACAGATTGTTTCTGATATGGCCTAAGTGAAGAGGTTTGTTTGTATTTGGAGACGAGAATTCAACAATATATGTCTCATTAGAAGGTTCTCCTTTACCAAAATTTAGATTGTTATCAATTGAATTTATAAAATTTGTGTAATAATTATCAGAGATAGTAAGGTTTAAGAATCCACCTGCTAAATTATAATCATGAACATTAGATGATTTTTTTTTAATATACTCACCAAATTCTTCACCAAAATCTGATTTATCCTGGTCAATAATTTTTAAATATGGAAAAAGTACAATTGTTATGTCACCAACAAAATCCTTTTTAGTTTTTTGAATTTCAATGTTGTCAGTTTTGATACTAAAATTTTTATTCAAAAAGTTAGAGGCAAGATTTGAAATCTCAGATTTGATTTCCATTGATTATTTTATGATATAGTTCTATGTGTAGGTCCGTTATAAATTTGTCTTGGTCTTCCTATTGGATTATTTGAATCTCTCATTTCTTTCCATTGAGCAATCCAACCAGGAATTCTACCTAAGGCAAACATAACAGTAAACATTTCAGTTGGAATACCAAGGGCCCTGTATATTATACCAGAGTAAAAATCGACATTAGGATATAACTTTTTCTCTATAAAATATTCATCATTTAATGCTTTTTCCTCAATAGATTTTGCAATATCTAAAACAGGATCATTGATACCCAGGTCATTGAGAACTTGATCAGCAGCTTTTTTAATAATTTTTGCACGAGGATCAAAATTTTTATAAACTCTATGACCAAACCCCATTAACCTGAATGGATCTGATTTGTCTTTTGCTTTACTTATATATTTATCAATATCAGAACCATCATTTTTAATTAATTCTAACATTTCAATCACAGCCTGATTTGCACCTCCATGAAGCCTACCCCATAATGCGCCTATTCCTGCAGAAATTGATGCATAAAGACCTGCATATGAGGATCCGACTATTCTAACAGTTGAAGTTGAACAATTTTGTTCATGATCAGCATGAAGAATTAAAAGAGTATTCAGAGCATTTGTTATAACATCATTTTGAATGTATTCTCTATTAGGCAATGCAAACATCATATATGCAATGTTTTCAGTATAGGATAATTTATTATTACTATAATTAAGTGGAAGACCTTTTATCTTTCTAAGTGTCCAAGATGAAATAATTGGAAATTTTGATAAAAGTCTAACTGTAGACATATACATTTTATCATCTTCTGTAATCCCTTTCTTGTCATGAATCGAAATCTTTGTTTCATTGAGGGGATTAAATGCAATTAAGGCTGATGTTAGAGATGAAAGTACACCCATTGGATGAGCAGACCTTGGGAAACTTTTAAAAATTTTCTTAAGATCTTCATCTACTAGAGCTTCTTCTCTTATATCATTCTGAAATTTAGTTAACTGATCACTACTAGGTAGATCGCCAAAAATAAGTAAATACACTACATCTAAGAAAGATTTTTTTTCACATAATTCATCGACAGAGTAACCCCTGTATCTTAATATACCATTTTCTCCATCTAAATATGTTATGTTACTAATACAATGGCCAGTATTTTTATAGCCAGGATCATAAGTTATTAAACCCGTCTCAGCCCTTAATTTATTTAT
>ENA-OSEY01001550-OSEY01001550.1-marine-metagenome-genome-assembly--contig:-NODE-1550-length-15673-cov-3.292639_pt1 | contig 15673 bp, 11 predicted proteins | sample MGYA00248465_ERZ534230 | MGnify/ENA primary metagenome ERZ534230 (study PRJEB26409, sample SAMN06344110) | marine metagenome | isolation source: Sea water from surface | place: Atlantic Ocean:Southern...
TTTTGATCTTTTGGTCCTAAAATCATTTGATTATGTGGTTTACCAGATGGAATCATTGGAAAACAGTTTTCAACTTTATCAACTAAACAATCGAATATTACTGGTCTATCTGTGTTTATCATTTCTATAATTTTATCGTAATTATTTAAGGTTGCTTTAAGTGATGCTTTTGCTCGAGGTGGAACTTCAAAAATATTTTGGTTTATAATCAATTTATCAAATTGCATGGTAGCAGAAGCAATTTCTTGCTTGTAACCTAAACAGTCATTTCCAGAAATAACAGCTTCAAGTCGTTGAACTGTTGGCGTTCTGGGATGAGAAAATGCCATATCGTCTTCACGAGTCAAAATTAATTTTATTGGTTTTTTAAGCTGAATGCTAGCCAATGAGGCAAGCGCGATCATTCCAAACTCAGTCCTTTTACCAAACGAACCACCAACCAAATGAGGGTGATAAATAATTTTATCTGGAGAGATGCCAGTAAATTGCCCAATTATGTTTGGTAGCAGTGTTCCGACTTGGTGACCCGCGTAAATATGCAAAACCCCGTTGTCAAAATTAACCAATGCTGACATAGGCTCCAGAGCAACATGTGCAACCATTGAGGTTTTGTATGATCTCTCTAGCTTCTTACATTCTTTTCCTTCTCCACAAGTATCATAGTTTCCAATTTTCCATGAAAGACTTCCATTTTTTCTATCTTTTAATAGTTCATAAGCCTCTGTTTCAAAATCAGCAGACGATGCTGTAGAACATGCATCAGTGTTCCATTTTACGTCAATTAATTTTGCAGCTCGCATTGCAGACGGGTAATCAGACGCAACCACTAGCGGCACGTGTGTAAGAACGCCGCCATTTAGAGCTTCATCAGGAAAGTTAAAGGGTATAGTAGTTAGGTATCCTTTGATCTGTTTTGCTTTCTTATCGTCAATAGATATTATCTTCGCGCCCAACCTTTTTGGGGGGGCTATTATTTTCGCATACAACATATTTGGAACTTGAGCATCAATTGCATATCTTGCAGATCCATTAATTTTTTCAGGAATATCTAATGCAGGAACAGGCTTGCCGATTATCTTATAATCCTTTTTTTCTTTTCTTTTGACAGACGCCAAATCCTCTTCTGTAACCTGATAATCTATTACTGTCTCTGAAAGTATTTCAGAAAAAGAAATTTTCTCACCCATCAAAGTATCCTTAACAACACTATTTTCAGCGATACAATCGGCTAAGTCTGCCCCAAGAAGGTCAGCTCCTGACTCAATAATGATTTGGCGCGCAGATGCAGCTACTTTTGAAAGCTTATCAAATTCGGAAACCACACTCCAGCTACCACCCGTAAGTTGCATTCCATATATACCAAATGTATTGGAATCCATTTGCGGGTAATCTATTGTGACGTCCTTCCAACTTAGACATAGCTCTTCGGCTACAATTTGAGCTAATGACGTACCAACGTGTTGCCCCATTTCATTTCTAAAGATATGAACAGTTGTCCTTCCATTTGATTCCATTGTAAACCATACCGATGGCGCAAAATTGGGAGGTAATACAAGAGGACTGGCTGGGTTTAAAAGATCAACGGCCTCCTTTGCATCAACAATTTTGTTAGCAAAGACTAATGAAGAAGCACCTGCTGCAGAGCTTATTAAAAAAGAACGCCTAGAAAATTTCTTTATATGCATCATACACTCCCAGCTCTCATCGTTTTTCCAGCTTTCTTTATAGCAGTTTTAATTCTATTATACGTCATACATCGACATAGATTTCCTCGCATAGATATTTCAATATCTTCATCGGACGGATCATTATTTTCTGCTAATAGCGCTGCTGCTTGCATTATCTGCCCCGACTGACAGTATCCGCATTGCGGAACCTGGAGATCTAACCAAGCCTTCTGCACTGGATGATTTGATGCAGCATCTAATCCTTCAATAGTTGTTATGATTGCGTTCTCCACGTCTCCAACCCTGATCCTGCAGCTTCTCATTGCTTCACCATTGATGTGAACAGTACAGGCACCGCAATAACCACCACCACAGCCAAATTTTGTGCCTGTAAGTTTTAAGTCCTCTCTTAATACCCATAGAAGAGGAGTGTCAGGTTCATTTCCTACGAAATAACTTTTTCCATTTATCTTGAGTTTAGCCATTACTTCTCCTCATTTTTTTTTCCAATAAACTTATTCTCAATATAAAAAAATACGGATGTAGCCATTATGTCCATTATATCTTTTCCTTTGAACTTCACCTTTTCTCTTTTAAGGTTCCTACTCATTGAACGAGTATTTTTTTTAAGTAATTTGGAATGGATTCCAATCATCTGCTCGTCGAAAAATATTACATTGCTTCCAGTATATTTTTTTATTGCAGGAGCTAATTCTTGATTCCAGTCTTCAGCACCGAGTCGTACCAATGATAACGAAATATCTCGTTGCGAAAGCATTTCACTTTCACCAGAATACTTTGTAATTATTTTATAGGAAGTCCAAGTCGTGGGGTCTCTCAGATCAGCAATATTCTTATTTTTTTTAGAAGTATCAAGGTTTGTTGAATCTACTTTCATTCCTTCTGCGCCATGACATGACCAACATCCATCGCCCGGTTGATTGTATATTTTCTCCCCGATAAGAAGTTTTAAATCAGCCCTATCTATTTCAATATATTGCCTTATAGGGTTAGCTTCAACATTGGCAACCACAAACAGGGAGAGCACTGTGGCTAACGCCGACAGTATAAATTTATAATTATTTCCCATAAGATAATTTATCTTTTTTGAATCATCTAGTTAAATGGTATCGTAATCAGTATTTATGTAAAAGAGTTTAATTAATAAACCTAAAGATTTAATGCTTTTAAGAACTAGAATACTTTTAGCTTTAGCTGCAGCCTTTACTGTTATTACTCTGATAATGCTCTATCAGAACTTTTTATCTAGAGAGCAAATACAAAAGGCTTTAATTAAAGAAGTTTCACTTGGGCAAAATGTAATCTGGGATAAAATCTTGTCTGGTAGTCATGAGCAAATGGAGTTTTATGCTTATGACAGTAGGCCCGGCACCCCCTCTATATGGGCTTTAAGGGGCAAAAGAAGCGCTGTAGCAGCCGTCGAGAAGAAAAACCCTAAACTAATTACTAGAGTTATTGGAAAGTTTTATAATAGTCTTTTAAAAACAAGTGTTATCGATCACCTTTTCATTTTTGATGAGGAGGGGGATCCTATACACCATTTATCAAAAGATAATATTTCAAAGTTCAATCTAGAAAAGATAAGCGTCAAAGCTTTAAGCAAAGAAACCAACAATAAGACAATAACGGGGTTAAGCTTAATTAATGACGAATTATGCTCTGTTGTAATATTTAAAATTTTTTCCAATGGAAGAGTTATAGGACAAGTGGTGTATGCAAAAAAAATGCGTCTACTTGTAGATGACTTTGTTGAGAATGCTCAAGCAGATTATATTGCTCTTGCTAACCCCTCACCATTATATACGCAAAAATATATAGAATTTTCAGATTTTAATAATAACGTCAACGATGATGACGATATTATAATCTCTAAAGGCAAATTTTTCTCAGTAAATAGATATGACGCTCCGCTGTTAGATGGAAGTAATATTCCTCAATATTTTGTAAGAGATATAACGGAGGCTTTAACAGAGTATAATAGAACTTTTATAATTTCTGCTGTTTTAATTGTTCTTGCTCTATTTGCTATAGGAGTAATTATTACTGCAATATTAAGATCTGGCTTTAAACCTTTATACAGCGCAATCAATGCGTTGAATTTATTGTCAGATGGAAATACCGATGTTGATGTAAAAGTTAAAGGCAAAGATGAGGTCAGTCAAATAGCTAGCGCTGTAAAATCTTTTCGAGAGACTTTGCTGAACTACAGAAACGTAAGATCTGTTGCAATAAAAAACAGACAGAACCAAGAAGAAAAAATTATTGGAGAAACTCTAAAACTATCAACATTATTGCCTGCCGAACAAAGAAAAGCTTTAAAAAAAGATGTCTATTCAATGGAAAATTTGAATAGAACCAATAAGAACACAGAGAAAAATTTATTTTCTACAGATGAAAATCAAACAATGGCAATTCTTACAATTGCGTTCAGCCGCATCGCTAAAGAAATAAAAGCATTATTTCGAAAACAAGTTCAACTAACTGAGGCTTACCAACGGTTTGTTCCAGAGCAATTACTTGAGAGCCTAGACAAAAAGTCAATACTTGACGTAAAGCTAGGTAACCAAGTTCAAAAGGAAATGACAATACTCTTTTCAGATATAAGATCCTTTACAAATATTTCTGAAAAATTAGAGCCAGCTGAAAACTTTAAATTTGTTAATGATTATTTAGCTGCAGTTGTTCCATCTATCAGAAAATATGATGGTTATGTCGATAAATATATCGGAGATGCAATCATGGCTTTATTTACAAAAAAGAGCTCTGATGCAGTGTATAGCGCTATTGATATGTTATCAAAATTAGACAAGCTTAATAAAAAGAGAGTTAAGGAAGGCTTGCCCAATATCTCTATTGGTATTGGGATAAATACTGGATCAGTAATGCTAGGTACATTAGGTGTGCCGGATAGAATGGAAGGATCTGTAATAAGTGATACTGTTAATCTTTCGGCAAGACTTGAGGAATTAACAAAGTTTTACAAAGTACCACTTATTGTAAGCTCTGAGACGGAGAAAATGTTACCTAATTCAATTTTAAGAAGAGAAATTGATGAGATTGAGGTGAAAGGAAAAACAAATAAAACCAGGATATTTGAAGTGTTTCATTGGGAGACAAAAAAAATAAGGGATAAAAAAGTAGCATTGAGTTCAGTTTTTACTAAAGCACTCAAATTTTTTAGAGAAGATGATTTTAAAAATTGCAGAATACAATTGAAGGAGTACGAAAAACAGTTGGAAGAAGATCCTATTTTAGACCTTTACTTTAAGAGATGCAAAAACTAAAAAGAGTATATGAAACTTGGGTTCGTTAAGCTATTGATATAAATATGTTTTAATCTATTTATCTAAAGCAAAAAAATAACATAATATATATTATGCGCCAAAAAGATTTAAGTTAGAGGGTTGGAATTCTATGCTTCCAAGAAGAAATTTCTTCTATTTGGCTTGCAAGACTAATCAAGGTAGCTTCATCCCCTATCTTAGAAACAAATTGAGTTCCTAACGGTATTCCCTTATCTGTCCAATATGAAGGAACGTTCATTGCTGGTTGACCTGTAGCATTTTGCAACAAAGTATCGGGTGAATACCAAAGATTTTCTGGGGCAAGCTTTTGTAAAATAGCGTTTCTGATGATAGGTACTCTAAAAATCCAACCTAATTTTAGGTTCATTACTATGGAATTAAGGAGCTCATCAGTAAATTTAGGCCTCAAACTACCTATTAGTGGTGGTGGTTGTGAAGTGACAGGTAACAAAACTACGTCGTAGCTTTCTACCTGTTCTACAACTCTTCTAGAAATTACTTGTAAAGTATGGCGGGCAAAAGCGTAATCATAGCCAGAAAAACTTTTTCCTACATAATCCAACATTCTAGTGGTATTTTCTAACTCAGAGTTTTTGTATTTTTTTCCTTTTAATACCCTCAATTCCTCTAATAACTGCGACGTATGGCATGCAATTAAAATTAAAAAAGCTTTAGCAAGATCCATTGCTTCATAGTTTATTTCTATTTCTTCTACTTTATGCCCTAGTTCAGAGCAAAGTTTTGCATTGTATAAAACTGCTTTCTTTACTTCTTCGGATAGCGCTACAGGTAGAAAGACCTCAGCTAAAAAGCCTATTTTAAGAGTTTTTTTAAATTTTAGCGCTTTAATTAAACTACCTTTTTCATAAGGAAGAGTGTAAGGGTCCCCTATTTCTGAACCAAAAATATTATCGTAAATGTAGGCAGTGTCTCTAACTGATCTAGACAAAACACCTGGCGTTGCCAAACCTCCCCAAAGTTCTCCATGGCTTGGAGAAAAGGAAATTCTTCCTCTAGAGGGCTTTAAACCGATAAGTCCACATGATGCTGCAGGGACTCTTATAGAGCCTCCGCCATCACTGGCATGAGCAATGGGGACAATCCGAGAAGCAACAGCTGAAGCCGCACCCCCGCTAGAACCGCCAACAGTTATATCAAGATCCCAGGGGTTTCTTGTTGGGCCAAATGCTTTGGACTCTGTTGTAAACATTAGTCCTAACTCAGGCGTAGCGGATTTCCCAACTACTTTTAGACCCGATTTTAAAAATCTATCTGCTAAATTGCTGTCGTAGGGCATCTTGAAATCTTTTAAGTATTTGCTACCCATTGAATTTGGAATACCCGCTATAGGACTATCTAAATCTTTCATTAAAAAAGGAACACCAAAAAAAAGACCATTAGAAAATTTCTGCAAATTATCCTTCGCAAAGTCGTAAAGCTTATGATGCACTGCATTAATTTTTGGATTATAAAGTTCAATTAATTCTACGCAACTCTCCAGGACTTCTAAAGGAGATACTTGCTTATTCTTTATTAGTTCAGCTAGTTGAACAGCGTCAAAATCTTTATATTCTGTAGTAAAACTCATAGGCATTTTAAACTTAGGCTGATTATTTTAAAATTTTTGATCTGGAAGATATAGATTAAATTCCTGACCTCAAATCGAGAAGCTAAAAGATCTATCTTAGAAAACCACGCCTTTCCTCAAGATAAAGCATCCAAACGCCCTACTCTCACCAGTTGATACTACGGCAAAAGAATTTTTTGCATGAGAATAAAATTTCTGCCGTTCAATAGAAATTATATCAAATTTAACTTTCTTATTGATCATAACTTTCTCTAAAACTTTCCTGACGGCAATGTGAACATCTCCCTCTTCATTAGGCATGCCATCAATTTCCATTCTTGCCGCTCCATAGTCACCGAATTGATCGATAGGTAATAATTTACAAATATCACTTATCAATTTCGGAGCATTTAAACTTGGAATATATACTGGGTCTTTAATCTTACAGAATGCAGAAGTAGATGCTGCTGGAAAATTTGCATCTGCAATTACTAGCTCATCTCCATGGCCCATTTTGCTTAAAATGTACAAAAGATCCGGTGTCAATGTATTTGGAATTCTGTGAAGCATAAAAATATAGGACTGTTAGTTGAGGTGACATTCAGCCACCTCAACATTAAAAGTTTACTACCTTTTTGGTAGCGGCATCCAACCTGTCATGGCAACATCTGCATGCTGAAATTGTGGCATTTTTGCTCCAAGGTCATCCATATTCTTAATGTCATTGTCATTAAGGAATTTTTGGGTGATTAGAGTTGGTGGAACAATAACACTTCGCCCTGGGTCACCACCAGTTAACATTATTGCTAGAGATCTCACACAAACCTCACCTACCACTGCAGGATTCGTTGCAACCGTTGCAACCCAAGCGGAACCAGGCTCTCTCATAGCAGAGATATCGGCTGTTGAGACGTCTGCTGAATAAATATCAATCTGATCAGTAAGCCCAGCTTCGTCAACCGCGATTTTTACTCCCTTTGCAAACTCGTCATAAGGAGCAAACATAACGGTGATATCTCTGTTAGCCTGAAGAACAGATCTTGCTTGGTTAGCATTAGAATTCGCAATAGGATTATCTAATGTTCCAAATACTGCAGCTTCTTCAATGCCAGGATTAGCTGCTTTAATTTCCTGCCATGCTTTATCTCTACGATCAAGCGGTGCAATTCCAGGAACATATACATAACCTGCTTTAAAAGTATTACCATTATCCTTAATAGCCTGATCTAAAGCCAATTTACCCAGCATATAATCAGATTGTTCAACCTGTGGAATTTTTGGATTTTCTACATTAACATCAAAAGCAACTACTTTTATTCCTGCATCTACGGCCCGTTGTGCAGCAGCCTGCATTGACTCGGTCAGACCATGTTGGATGATAATACCGTCAACTCCTAACGCTATAGCTTGGTCTACCATATCAGCCTGAAGAGCTGCATCTTGACGACTATCAAATACCCGTAAATCGACTCCAAGAGCTTTTGCTTGCGTTTCTACACCGGACAAGTAGGCTTGAAAAAAGTCGCCAGTGCTTAAATATCGCACTAAAGCTATTTTAACCTTGCTTGGGTTATCTAGCGGTGCAGGCATAGCTGCAAACACTCCCGTAGTAAGTAATGTTAGCATCATCACAGTCGCTAAAATTGATGATGTCATTTTTTTAAATAAATTCATAAATTCCTCCCATTTTAAATTTACTTATTATTAATGACCTCCTTGACGAGATCTTGAAGTTAGAGCAAATGTAAAAACTAGTGCAATTACAAGCACTCCACCTTTTACAAAGTCTTGAGTGTAATAGGGAGCATTCATCATTGTCAAACCTTGCAGTAAGATCCCAACGAAAAGAGCACCTATTGCAGTGCCAAGCGCATTAGGTTTCGCAGCACCGAGAACCGCAAAGCCTATGAGCGCAGCAGCAACGCTATCTAATAGCAAGTTATTTCCGGAAGCTATATCACCCCGTCCTAATCTTGCAGCAAGAAGCAAGCCACCTATTGATGCCGTTACTCCTGATATTACATAAGCAAGAACTTTATAAAAATTAGTATTAGTTCCAGAAAGAGCAGTAGCTCTTTCATTTGAACCAATGGCATACATCAAACGTCCATGACGAGTTAATTCAAGAAATATCCAAATAAATAGCGCGACCAAAATAAATATAACAACCGGTACTGGGATCAATTTTTCTAAAAATAAGTCAAATCTGTGACGACCAATCCACAGAAAACTTTCAGGAAAAACGCCATCTGCTACCTCACCTGAAGGCAATCTCATGCCAGTTGCGATTGATCTTCCTTCTGTAGGAACTCGTTGCAATCCAATCAGCAAAAACATCATTCCCAATGTCGCAAGGAGATCAGGAACTTTCATTCTTACGATAAGAATACCGTTTATTAGGCCAACAAATGCACCCATAAGCAAACAAGCAATTATTGCAGTCAAGGCACTGGTTTCTAATATAACAAGAAAGTATGCAGACATCATTAGAGAAGAAGTGGCTACAGATCCTATTGATAAATCAAAGCCATCAACTACGAGCGTGCAAGTTACGCCTAAAGCTAATATTCCTGTTATGGCTACTGATTGAAAAATGAATACTGCTGATCTTGGTCCTGCAAATCCACTTGCGAAAATTGAGAAAAAAATTATTAGCCCAACAAGAAGAACTAAAAAACCATATTTTATAATAAAAACATTTAAATCATTGGACATTTAATATTTACCTAAATACATACAAATCTAAGTTTACCTTGTTATTCTTTATTCACCACAGAGAATTTGAAAATTTAACGGATTACAACTTAACCTCACTAGTAATCTCGGATAGTACTTTGTTTAAATTAATATTGTTATTCAAATGATCTCCTAAAATTGCCTTGTTGTTCATTACAATTACTCTATCCGCAATTTCTAGAGCTTCGTCTAGTTCGGCAACAAACACAATTGTCCCCCTTCCCTTGGCAGTTTTTCTAATAAATGAACCTATGTCTCTCCTTGCTTGAATATCGACGCCTTGAAAAGGTTCGTCTAATATCAATAACTCGCTATCTTTAATCAACCACCTTCCAACCATTACTTTTTGTTGATTTCCTCCAGAAAGAGTATCGATATCATCATCCTCAGATTGGCAGACTATACCCAATTCATCAATTTTTTTTCTTGCTACTTCTTTTAATCTGGAGAATCTTAATAAAGAGCCCACGCTATAGTCGGATAAAAAAGGCAGAGAAATATTTTTTTCAATATTAAACGTTTTAATCACGCCATTGCTGGCTCTATCTTTTGAGCACATATGCACACCTTTTTTGATTGCTTCTTGGGTGCTCAATGGGTTGTAGTTTTTATTTCCAAGTTTAATTGATCCACCTTGTGGGTTTGATGCTCCAAAGAGTATTGAAGCCAACTTGCTTTTACCACTTCCAATCAAGCCTGTTATAGCAACAACTTGGTTCTCAAATATCGATAGATTGATTGCTCTTGAACCTTTAGACAGAACCAGATTTTCAAGTTCAATTACCTTTTTACCCTCCTTAGGAATTTTAATTGATACATCTGTCATTTTATGGCCGAGCATTGCAGTAACTGCCCCCTCAAAATTCAATGGCTTTTTATCAAACACGCCAGAAATTGTACCATCTCTCATTGAAACAATCCGATCAGCAATTCTTCTGATATCAGACATTCTGTGTGAAATATACAAGATAGCAACGCCTTGAGATTTAAGAGTATCCAAAGTGGTGAATAGTCTTTCAGCTTCTTTCGCAGATAAAGATGATGTAGGTTCATCGAGAATTAAAACCTTTGGATCTCTTGTCATAGCACGAGCTATCGCTATGAGTTGCCTGTCAGCAATACCTAGTTCACTCACTTGAGTTTTCATATTAATCTCTAGTTTCATATTTTGCGCAATTTTTCTAGCACGTTTTCTTAAGAGACTATCTTTCACAAAAAAACCAAAATCCTTTTGATTGAGCTGATCCAGCATTAAGTTAGAAGCGACATCCAAATCAGGGATAACTCCATCATTTATCGACTGATGAACTGTTACCACTCCTGTTCTAAAAGCGTCTGCTGGTTTTTCAGGTGTAAATGGACTACCAAATAGACTTATTTTTCCAGAGTCAGGTTGATGGACGCCACACAGAATCTTTACAAGTGTTGATTTTCCTGCTCCATTTGCTCCCATTAATACAGTTATTTCGCCAGAATAAAGTTTTAGATCTATACCTCTTAAAACCTTATTGGGACCAAAGGCCTTTTCTAAATTATATATTTCACAGGCAATTTTATTCATAAATAGTATTACCCAACGTAAATAATGATTCACTTTTTAGATTATAGATGCTTTACTTTCTTTACAAATTTTAAATTTATTCAAGCTAATATGGGAGAAAAAAATGCCAGATAACTACCTTGCGTTAACACCCGAAAGTCTTCCTGAAAGGCTATATAAAATAAAAGAAATTGCCGGAAAAGTGGGAACAGATCCCAATTCCTGGGATGTTGCTGAGGTTGGAGACGGCAACCTTAATTTGGTTTTTATTGTTACAGGCGACCTTGGTAAGGTGATTGTAAAACAGGCTTTACCATATGTTCGTTTAGTGGGTGACAGTTGGCCGTTGACTCTTGAAAGAGCTTTTTTTGAATATAATGCATTAATAAGGCAAGAGGAGAGAGACCCAGGAGTGGTCCCTAAAGTTTTATACTTCGATAGTGCTCAAGGTCTAATAGCTATGGAATATCTTGAGAATCACAAAATTCTTAGGAATAAGCTAATCGATGGCGAGAAGGTTGACGGACTTTCAGAGGTATTAGGGTTGCATTGTGCGAGAATTGCGTTCAAAGGATCCGATTTATATATGGAGACCAAAACCAAAAAAAGCGATGTATCTTTATTTGAAAAAAATATTGAACTAATGGCGATCACAGAAAACCTTGTTTTTACAGATCCGTATTTTAATGCTGAAATGAATAGTAATACAGAGGGATTAGAAAAAATAATTAATATTCTCAGAAACGATATTAAAATGAAAAGTTGTGTTCAAAACATGCTTAGAAAATTCGCTTCTAATACAGAAACTATGTGCCATGGTGATTTACATTCTGGTTCAATTATGTGTACAAATGATCAAACTAGGGTGATTGATCCTGAATTCGCATTTTATGGCCCTATGGGTTTTGACTTAGGTATGCTTTTAGCAAATTTTTTGATGGCTTATTTTAGCCAAGAGGGGCACAGAAAGACTTCAGAGCAATCAGATTACCAATCATGGATATCTACTATAATGAAAGAAACGGTTGAGCATTTTCAAGCTGAATTCAGTGCATTATGGAATAGTGCGAGAAATGGAATATTATTTCCAAAAACTTTGTTTGAAGATCAAGGCCACTCATCATCATCGGCTTTAGAAAGCTTTTTAAACTCCATCTGGTCAGACGCCGTAGGATTTTGTGGAATAGAGATGCATCGTAGATGTTTATCTTTGGCTCATAATGCTGATTTTGAGTTAATAGAGGATACTAAACTGCGCGCAAAGTTGGAGGCTAGAAATCTTCTTATGGGAAGAGACTTAATTTTAGAGACTCAAAATATTGATACTGTCGAAAAATTAATAACGATGGCTCAAGACTATAATTCTAAGGATGTTTTATGAAGGTAAACAACAAACACTATAGATCTATTTGGTATGAAAAAGACTCGAATACTGTAAAAATAATCGATCAAAGAGAGTTGCCTTACTCATTTAAAGTTATCGATTTAGATAGTTTAGAGGATTTCAGAATTGCAATTAAAGATATGGCGGTAAGAGGAGCACCACTTATTGGGGCCACAGCTGCTTTCGGCATTGCAAAACAAATGCAGAAGGACTGCACAGACAAAGCACTAGATAATGCCTGGGAAGTTCTTAACGCGACAAGACCAACGGCAATAAATCTAAGATGGGCTCTCAATCGATGTAAAGATTATTTGTCGCAAGTGGCCACAACTGATAGAGCAAAAAAAGCTATGGAGTTAGCTCTGGAGATCTCAGATGAAGATGTTGAAATAAATCGGAAAATTGGTGAGTTTGGCTTAGACATAATATCAAAAATTTCTAATCAGAAAAAAGGTGATCCCGTAAATATACTTACCCACTGCAATGCGGGTTGGCTGGCAACGGTTGACTGGGGTACTGCAACTAGTCCTATGTATCAGGCATATGATAAAGGGATTCCTGTTAAAATATGGGTAGATGAAACACGGCCAAGAAATCAAGGAGCGCTCACTTCATGGGAGCTAAATAGTCATGGTATAGATCATGAATACATTGTAGATAATACTGGTGGGTTTCTGATGCAAACTGGTCAGGTTGATATGGTAATTGTAGGAACTGACCGAACTACAGCCAAAGGTGATGTTTGCAATAAAATTGGCACATATTTAAAAGCGTTAGCTGCAAAAGACAATGAGGTGCCGTTTTATGTGGCCCTGCCCTCCCCAACAATAGATTGGACTGTCTACGATGGACTAAAAGAAATCCCCATAGAAGAGAGAAATGAGGAAGAAGTTTCTTATGTGAAAGGAAACGATAAAAATAATGAGATAAACAGTGTTAAAGTAACGCCTGAAGGGACTTTTGGATTTAATCCTGCCTTCGATATTACACCCTCCAGTTTGATTACGGGCTTAATTACAGAAAATGGTGTCTGCAATCCAAACACCCAAAAACTAGAAGACCTTTTTCCCAGCAAATAAAGGATAAAAAAATGTTTGTAAAAAATCATTATAGTAAAACTGATGCGAATGGATGGAGAAGGAAAGCTGGTTCATTAGTTGCAGATAAAGATCTTGGGGAAAGAGTTTATACTTCAAGACTAATTGGTTTAGTCCCTGACCTAATAATGCACGGTGGTGGAAATACGTCCGTTAAAGTAACTAGAAAAAATATTTTTGGGAAAGATGAAGAGATTCTTCATGTGAAGGGTTCAGGCTGGAACCTTGATACTATTGAAGCCCCAGGATTACCAGGTGTACGGTTGAGTCCACTACGAGAGTTTCGGAAGTTAAAAAAAATGACCGATGAGGATATGGTTAATATCCAGAGAAATAACCTTATTGATAGTGGCTCACCCAATCCATCTGTTGAAACATTACTTCATGCATTTTTGCCTCATAAATTCGTGGACCATACTCACTCTACACCATTTTTAATTTTGGCTAATTTACCAGATGCAAAGAAGATCTGTAATAAAATATTTGGCGACTCTCTAGCTATAGTTCCATACATAATGCCTGGCTTTAAATTAGCAAAAAAAGCTGTTGAAATATATGAAAAAAATCCATCAGTAAAAGGTATGCTTTTGCTAAATCATGGTCATTTTACCTTTGGAAAAACAGCTGAAGAAAGTTATCGGAGAGTAATTGAGCAAACAAATAAAGTAGCTGCATTCTTTAGCTTAAAAAAAGAATTAGAGCTTGGTAAAAGACATCCCACAAAAAATTTATATATGCTCCCCAAAATAAGAGGTTTGATCGCAGACATATCGTTAAGGGAAAGCGATCCGATGCCAATAATTGATCTAAGAAATAGTAAACAAATATTAAATTTACTAAATAATAAAAACCTATCAAAGCTAGAAAATAGAGGCATGGCCTCTCCAGATCACGTTATCAGAACTAAAGGGGCACCGCTTCACATCAAAAATATAGCGGACTATCAAGATGAAAAGGTATTAAAGAAACATATTGAGGGTTTCTCTAGTAGGTATATAAAATATTTTAATAGACAGTCGAAAAGGGCAGATGAAAAGAAATCAATTTTGACTGCAGATCCAAAACATGGGTGGTTACGAAGTATTGGAGTTATTGGGGTAGGCAAGAATGCTAAAGAAGCATCTGCCACAGCTGACCTGGCAGAACAAAACTTACATATTCGTATCATAAGTGAGAAATTTGGAGGATTTTACCCTATCAAAGAAAAAGATATGTTTGATTGTGAGTATTGGTCACTAGAACAAGCAAAATTAGGGAAAGGTACCCCTCCTCATTTTGAAGGGAAAGTAGTTATTGTCACAGGTGGAGCTGGAACGATTGGACTTGAAACAGCTAAAGCATTTTCTCGATTGGGCGCAAATATCCTGTTAGTTGATAATAATCAAAAGCTATTAGACATTGCATTATCAAAACTGACACAATGGGATAAATCATTTTGCTGTGATATTACTGACAAAAATAGTGCTAAAAAAGCAATGGAAGCTGCAATTTGGAATTTTGGAGGCCTAGATATATTAGTTTCAAATGCTGGCAACGCTCCAAGCGGACAGCTAATTAATTTACCAGATAAGAAACTAAGAGAATCTTTTGAGCTTAATTTTTTTGCGCATCAATCTTTTTCAATTGAGGCTGCAAAAATACTTGAGATTCAGGGCAGAGGGGGCCAAATTTTATTTAACATTTCAAAGCAAGCAGTTAATCCTGGCAAAGGAATGGGTGCATACGGCATGCCTAAATCTACGACTATGTTCTTAATGAGACAACTGGCGTTAGAACTTGGCTCATCAGGTATTCGCGTTAACGGCATTAATGCCGATCGTATAAGGTCTGGACTACTAACATCAGAGTTTATAAAGACACGAGCAAAAGCTAGAGATTTGTCGGAAAAAGAATATATGTCAGGCAATTTACTTAAAAAAGAGGTTGAAGCTGGTCACGTAGCGGATGCCTTTATTGCACTAGCGAAGCTCGAAAGAACAACTGGTCACGTTTTAACAGTAGATGGTGGGAATACTGCTGCTGAGCTCAGATAGCATAAATCATCTTCCATAAGATTTTAATCCCAAAGCCTTACTAAATTTAATCGGTTACATGTCTGAATGTTACTTGAAGCTTCTTAAAGAATATATTTTTTAGATTATTACTTACTCTTGCGCATTAAAGATCATATATTCTCAAAATCACCATGTCGACCTGCCCCAGTTGAAAATCGTTCCAACCCTGCTGCACCTTCCTTGGGATTAGCGTCTACTCCATTCATCCATTCCAATTTCAATCCGTCTCGTATAGTCAGTCCCCTAGTCTCGATTATAGACCTACGATCAGCCAATACTGCTGCCTGAGGAAATCGAGCTAT
>ENA-OSEY01001552-OSEY01001552.1-marine-metagenome-genome-assembly--contig:-NODE-1552-length-15669-cov-4.288161_pt1 | contig 15669 bp, 16 predicted proteins | sample MGYA00248465_ERZ534230 | MGnify/ENA primary metagenome ERZ534230 (study PRJEB26409, sample SAMN06344110) | marine metagenome | isolation source: Sea water from surface | place: Atlantic Ocean:Southern...
ATTAGGTGCAGATGATTATGTAACTAAACCTTTTAGTGTAAGAGAGCTGATTTTAAGAGTAAAAGTCCTGATCAAGAAAAGATTTCAGAACCCAATCAATGAACAAATACTTGAATTTGGCCCCATCATTATGGACTTAGGTGCTCATGACGTTGTTGTGGATGGGCAGAATATCATTTTAACAGCGCTAGAATTCAAGCTCTTAAAGCATTTAATGAAAAGAAAGGGTAGGGTACAAACAAGAGATCAATTGCTTGGTGACGTATGGGGCTATAGCTCTGAAGTTACGACACGAACTGTTGATACTCATATAAAACGCTTAAGAGAAAAACTTGGTAAGCCTGGAGATCTAATCCAAACTATTAGAGGAGTAGGTTACAGGTTCAGTAATTAGTCTTAATGTTTAAATTTCTGTCTTCGTTAAAGATTTCTAGGGTTTTTCTGTTATCTGTTTTATTTCTTACATTTATTATTTTCATTGTAGTTACTATTTTTTCTACTTTTATCTATAACAATTCTAGGTCGCAGTTGGTTGAATCGCTTTATATTCAAGCTCAATCTATTAACAAATTGTTGCCAAATTATGATGAATCAATCAATTTTGACGACTTTGCTGATAACTTAGCTATAAAAGACACAAATTTTAATGAATTGCGTGTCACAATTATTGATAAAGATTGGTATGTAATAGGGGATTCATTAGTTGATTCTCAAAATTTATATCTATTAGAAAAACACTCCCCTGATACAAGAATTGAAATACAAGATGCTTTAAACAATATATATGGCACTACAATCAGAACAAGCGAATCAACAGGTTTAGATTTAATCTATGTTGCAATTTTAAGGGATCCTGATAAACCTGAACTAGGTTTAGTTAGAGTTGCTTTGCCATTTGATATATGGGATTCATTTTTTAACTTTTTTATTTATCCTTTTTTAGTCTTATTTTTTCTAGTTATTGCATCATCAAGTTTTCTGAGTTTAAACGTCGAATATACACTTAGAAGAGATTTAGATTCACTTCTAAAAAGTACCAGAAAAGCAATTAAAGGTCAGAATATTTCAGAGTTAAATAGTGGAGATAAACAATTAAGTACTCTGTCAGATGCTGTTAGACAAATAGCTCAAAGATTAAATCTTGAAGTAGAGCAAGCAATAGAGCAAAGAACAGAATTTGGGACAGTGTTAGATAGTATGAATCAAGGCGTAATTATATTTAATAAAAATCAAAAGGTAAGATTTTCAAATGATATTGCACTTGAAATTTTTGGGAAACATCAGTTCTTTCTTAAGGAAAAAATTGAGTCAAAAAAATTGCAGCCAATTAATAAACTTCTGAAGAAATTAAAGAAAAGTTCCTCCGAAGAGATTGAACTGTCTATATCAATTAATGACGAAGAAAAGCATTTCTTAATATCAGGGTCAAAGATGGAGTCAACAAATGAATATATAGTTGTTATCAGTGACATATCATCTTTAAGAAAACTAGAAGATTTAAGAAAAAATTTAATTTCTGATATATCACATGAAATTAAAACACCTGTTTCTGTAATAAGAGCAGGCTCTGAAACTTTACATTCTGGGAATATAAAAGACCCAAAAATTACCTCAAAGTTTACAAAATCAATACTCGATAATTCTGAAAGACTTAGCGAAATGGTTGAAGATTTATTAGAGCTCGAAAAAATAGAAACTGGTGGCCTTGTGATTAAAAGAGAGAAAATACAACCTCATAAGGAAATTAATAAAATACTTACGATTATTGATGCTCTTTTAGTTGAGAAAAGGATAGTCGTAGAAAATTTAATAAGTGAAGATTTGAATATAACAACTGATAAAGAATCGTTTAGATCTATCTTTTCTAATCTATTAAATAATGCAATTAAATATTCTTCTGAAGATTCCACTATTTCCTTTAATCAATATAAAAAAAAGAAAACTACAATTATTTCAATCAAAGATAATGGTTATGGTATCGATAAGAAAAGTATACACAGAATATTCGAGAGATTTTACAGGACCTCTAAAGCAAGAGCACATACTAAGGGAACAGGGTTGGGGCTTGCTCTAGTAAAGCAACTGTCAGGAAGAATAGGTGCAAATGTTACTGTTGAATCACAAATCAATAATGGCACTGAATTCTTTGTTTCATTTCAAGACAAGTAGTAAAATCTAGAACATGAATAAGCATGATTTAATAAGAATTTCTATATTTTCACTACTTTTATTAGTAGTGTTAATTTTTTATTACAACCTTGGCTTCTTATCATTTACGAATGTAAATATAAACGATCAACTTCCTAAACCAGTTAAAACAACAGAAGAAACTTTAGAGCCAAAACAAGATATTGGTTCAGTTGAAACTGCTAAGAAATTGACTCTTGGCTTTGAGCTAGTTGGAATTAGAGGAAACAATCCTGAAAGTACGATTATTATTTTGGAAAAAGATAAATATAAACTGGTAGAACAAGGAGAAAACATTACCAGCCAGCTAAGTTTTTCTCATGTGGAAGGTTCAAGAGCTTATTTTTTTGATGGTAAAGACTATAGTTTTCTTGATATCATAGGGTCTGAGAAATCTTTCAACCAGGACAGAATAGATCTCACCAAGGAATAAGATTATGAAAAAATTAATTTTCACAGCATTATTGTCTCTATCATTAGTGTCGCAAGAGCAAAATATTTTTTATAAAGATGCGGATATCAAAACTTTTGCTCAAGATATAGCTCTCCTAACTGATAAAACAATTATTTTAGATCCTAGAGTCAAAGGTGTGATTTCTATCTACTCTGATGCACCTTTAGATTCTGAATCCATATGGGAGGTATTTATATCTACTATGGAAGTTCAAGGATACAATGTGCTCAAAGATGGAAATATCTATAGGGTTATTCCATCTCAAGAAGGTGTTAAAAACTTTTCAGAAGATGGACCCTTAGCCGGTTCGATAGGTTCTGAGGTAATTAAATTAAGATTTTCTAGTGCTAAAGATATTGTAAATGCAGTAAAACCAATAGTTGGTGTCAGATCCTATATAGTTGCATTACAGAATGATAGAGAGGTTTTGATTGCCGATGATGCTGATAATATAAAAAGAGTAAGAGACATCATTAGAAATCTTGATTCAGAATTAGACACGAGCATCTCTGACTTTAAACTTAAAAATTTATCTTCCATAGAAGCACTAAGATTAATTAACTCCTTAAAAGCAGATCCTAATACACGATTTGATAAACTAGCAGTAGCCACATTCCAAGGCTCTAATAAACTTATCTTTAGTGGTCCTCTAGAAATAGTTACACGTGCTAAGAGGCTAATCTCGCAATTAGATTTAGATAATAGTCTTAATGAAAATACTAAGGTAATTTACCTAAATTACTCACAAGCTGAAGATATTCTCAAAATTTTAAAAGATATTTCGACTTCATTTAATCAAGAACAAAATATTGATTACAAAACCGTGATTACATCACACGAAGAAACAAATTCAATCGTGATTAGATCAAACCCACAAACTATAAAAACTTTAACATCTGTAGTTGAACAACTCGATATAAGAAGACCACAAGTATTTGTTGAAGCGATCATAGTTGAAATTTCCGATGAATCAGCAAGAGCAATCGGTGTCGACACAATTTATTCAGGTGATGCTACAAATAATACACCTATTGCAATATCAAGATTTCCATCTACTACTAGTCCAGACTTATTGTCGATAGCACTAAGCTCTGACGATGATTCTAATCTTGGGACAAGTGTTGGAGCAGCGTCATCCGTTCTAAATACAAGAGGTTTTGTAGCAGGTGTTGGAAATTTAGTTGAAGGTGAGGATAATTTTGCTGCTCTTCTATCTGTTTTAAAAGATGATTCAAATTCAAATATTCTTTCAACACCATCCGCAGTAGTCATGGATAACGAAGAAGCATCTTTATTAGTAGGTCAAGAAATACCAATTACTACGGGCGAATCATTAGGCACAAATAATTTAACACCTTTCCGAACAACTGCGCGAGAAGAAATAGGTATAAAGCTTGAAATTAAACCACAAATTAATGAATCTGATTCTGTTGCACTTTTTATACGTCAGGAAGTCTCAAGTATTGCTGGCTCGCAGTTACCCAATTCAACAGATTTAATTACAAATAAAAGGGAAATAGAAACTACTGTATTGGCAGATAATGGAGAAATTTTAGTGCTTGGAGGTTTAATTAGTGAAGATATCCAAGAATCTGTGAATAAAGTTCCAATTTTAGGTGATTTACCACTTATAGGTGCTTTATTCAGGTCATCAGCAAGTTCTGTACAAGAAAGAAATTTAATGATTTTTTTAAGACCAACAATATTAAGAGACTCAATTACAACCAAAGATTTATCCGAAGAAAAATATAATTTAATACGCGCAAAACAGTTACTTAAAGAAGAAGAAAAGAGTAACTAGCTATGAACTTACCACTTACATATAATTTCTGCAAAACAAATAAAATAGCACTTATTAATGAGGCTAATACTTCAATACTACATACCTGTGGTTCACTAAAACCCAGTGTTCTATCATCTATTGAAAACCTTCTTTTAGATAAAATTGAAAAGAAAAAGCACACTGATGATGAATTTGAAACATTACTGACAGAATTATATACAGATCAATCTGATGATTATGATTTTTCTAATATGGATGATCTTGATCTTATTGATATAGCAAATGCAATATCTCCGTCAGATGATCTGCTTGATGACAAAAATAAAGGGCCAATAATAAAGTTAATTAACGCAACAATTACTAAAGCAGTTAAAGCTAGAGCGTCCGATATTCATTTAGAACCATTTGAAAATAAATTGAGCATTAGGTTCAGGGTTGATGGAGTTCTTAGAGAAGTACTTCAATATCAAAAAAATATTACTCAGATGATAATTTCACGTATTAAGATAATGTCTAAATTGGATATCTCTGAGAGACGATTGCCTCAAGACGGAAGAATATCAATTTCCGTCGGTAAAAGAGATATCGATTTAAGAGTCTCTACTTTACCATCCTCTTTCGGTGAAAGAGTGGTATTGAGGATTCTTGAAAAAGATAAAACGCATATTCAATTAGAACAATTAGGTTTCTCATCTGAAATATTAAGAAACTTTCGAAAAAATCTTAGTAAGAACGAAGGTATTATTCTTGTTACAGGACCTACAGGGTCTGGAAAAACAACATCACTTTACTCAGGATTAAGAGAAATTTCTGATAGATCTCAAAATATATTAACTATTGAAGATCCAGTTGAATATGCTTTAGAGGGCATTGGGCAAACACAAGTCAATAATAAAACAGGACTTACATTCGCAAAGGGTTTGAGGGCTATTTTAAGACAAGATCCTGATATTGTGATGGTTGGTGAAATTAGAGACAAGGAAACCGCTGAAATAGCAATTCAGGCAAGTTTAACAGGACACTTAGTGTTATCCACTGTACATACAAATAGTGCTGTTAATGCTATTACTCGTCTGAGAGATATGGGTATTGAACCATATTTACTTTCATCTAGTCTTATATTTGTTTTGTCACAAAGATTGCTTAGAAAACTATGTCCAAATTGTAAAATAGCAGATGAAGACAGTAAAAATATTCTTGAAAAATATAAGATTAAAGGGAAGGCTTATAAGTCAGTAGGATGTAATAGTTGCGATAATACAGGATTTAAAGGTCGCTTAAGCATTGGAGAATTTGTTTCAATAGATGAAAAGGTAAGTGAATTTATACATAACTCTGCATCGGAAAACGAAATTTCAGATTACGTCTATGAAGCCAATAAAAAAATATATGAAAACGGACTTCAAGTTGTAGCTAAGGGTGAAACTTCTCTTTCTGAATTAATGAGAGTTATTGAAGATTAATGGCTACTTTTAAATACACTGCTTTTGATGAAAATGAAAAAAACCTAAAAGGTTTTATTAATGCCACTGATTCTGATGAGGCAAGGCTAATACTTTTAAATAGAGGTCTCAATCCTCTGATAATTGAAAAAAGTAAAGAAAAAAGGTCAAAAATAAGGATCTCAAACAATCTTCTTTCAATATTTACTAAACAAATGTCTGCGTTGTTAAGTGCTGGAACTCCTATAGAAAAATGTCTTGTATTGTTAAGTAAACAATCATCAAACAGTAAATTCTCTCAGATTCTACTTAATATCAATGAAGACATAACAGAAGGTAATAGTCTCAGTTCAGCTATGAAGAAATATCCTTCAATATTTGATGAAATATATACGTCTACAATATATGCAGGGGAAACGTCAGCATCACTATCTGAAGTTTTCTTCGATTTATCAATATATTTAGATAAAGAGGCAAAAGTTAGATCTCAGGTAGTAGGGGCTTTAATATATCCAGCAGTTTTGTTTTTTGTGTCAATAGCCGTTATTTATGCACTATTAAGTTTTGTACTACCTCAAGTAGTGGAGCAATTCATTAGTTCAAACGTTGAATTGCCTTTATTAACACAAACTCTATTGGCATTTTCAGAAATTTTTCCAGTAATAATAGCTGTGGTGTTAATAATATTAACTGTAGTTTATGGAGTTCAAGTAACAAAAATAACTCCTAATAAGTATCAATTATTAATCTCTAAATATTTTTTATTTATTCCATTAATAGGTCATATAATTCTGTATGATCAAACAGCAAGGTTTTGTTCATCAATGAGATTAATGACAAAGGCAGGGTTAAATACCATCGATAGCCTTCAAATAGCTCAAAATACTTTTAAAAATAAATATTTAAAATCTCAAGTGGAACAAGTTGTAAATAAAGTTATAGCTGGAACATCAATTAGCAAAGCGTTTGCGCAGGTCCAAATTTTTCCAGATGTATTCCAACAACTTCTAAGTTCAGGCGATCTAGGTAGCCAAGTCAGTGAGATGTTTGAAAAAACAAAAGAATTTTTAGATCAAGAAGTTGATACTCGGAGAAATCTATTACTAACATTGCTACAACCAATAGTGATCCTAACAATGGGTGTATTTGTAATGTTGATTGTTTTATCAATAATGTTGCCTTTATTGCAAATGAATAATTTAATATTCACTATATGAAAAAATTAATAAAGAAAGGTTTCACACTTCTAGAGTTATTAATTGTAATAGTTATCTTAGGATTGCTTGTTTCCCTAGTATCAGTGAATTTTTTACCAACTTTGAGTAACGCTTACACAGAAGTGGCAAGACAAGATATTTCTAGACTTCAGCAAGCTTTGGTGATGTTTAAAATTAATGAGGGTTCATACCCGTCATCTAATCAGGGACTTGAGAGCTTAAAAACAAACCCTGGTAACCTTAAAAATCCTTCTAAGTATCCAAATGGTGGTTACATCAATAAATTACCTGTAGATCCATGGGGTAATCCGTATGTTTATATTTTCCCTGGTCAAAACGGTGAATATGACATTGTTTCATTGGGTGCTGATGGCCAACCTGGTGGAGAAGGAGAGAATGCGGATATTGGTAACTGGACTAAATAAAGGCTTTACAATACTAGAAATATTAATCGTTTTAGCGATTATTTCTATTTCTGGAACTTCTTTTTATTTAATCTTAAATCAACCAAAATATTTTGACTCTTATGAACAAATATTTAATGAATATAAAACCTTAAGTATTTATAGTGGAAATACTTATGCATTTACTAAAAATTCCATAAAAATTCTTAATAAAGATATTTGGGAAGAGATTGAGGTTGCTGATTTTTCTGGCATTTATTCAGTTAAAAACACACTAAATAACACCATTATTATAGATGAAGAGGAGATTTTCATGGTGGTATCGCCTGGAAATGAAATATCCATTAAATCTATAACATTAACAGGAGGCAAAACTGTTGACCTATAAAATAAAACGAGGTTTTAGTTTATTGGAAGTTGTAATTGCTCTTCTAATTATTTCAATAACTTTTCTAGCTTACAACCAACTGATTGAGCAGAACTTAAAGTCACAAGAATTAAAAAAAACTTTTATTAGTGAATCGGATAAAAGATTAAATCTATTAACAATATACGTATCTGATCCTGATATAGATCAATATGATGTAGAAGAAATGTTAGATATAGATGAAATTACAGAAACCAGAATTAATTCTTATCGGAACTTTGATGAAGTAAAAATAGATTTTCTTAGTGAAGACGAAGCATTATTCATCACAATAATTAAATAATGAAAAGTGGATTTACGTTACTTGAAGTTCTTATTGCTTTATTAGCTGCAGCTCTAATATCAATAATGTCTTTTGATTTTTTAGCAAATACTATTTTTTTAAAAGAACGGATTGATGATTCAATAGCAAATGATTCAAAACATTCTAAAGCTATTCATCTCATGCGCCTTGATATGATTCAAGCTATACCCTTTAAATTAAAAGATCAAAATTATAATAGTTTGAATAACGTATTTTTAGGCTCGAATGAAGATAGAATTTTAACTTTTGTTTCATTATCAAGTTCAGATACTTCAATCACAAATTCTAAATTGAGAAGGATAATTTATAGAATTAAAGATAAAAATTTAATTAGAACGTCCACTCTTGCAAACAATGAAAATGTTGTCCTGTCAGAGGAAATTTTACTATCGAATATTGATAATTTCAGAATTTCATTTGGTGATAGTTTAGATGATATGACTGATATCTATCCGGGATTAAATATTGCAGAAAATAAAAGTTTTCCGCAATTTGTAGTACTAAATTATGAAATAAATGAAAGAAAATTTAGTCAAATAATGGGGTTTTTTAGATGAAGAGGGGGTTTGTACTAATATCAACTTTAGCATTAATAGTAATTCTGAGTTTTATCATTCTTGTATTAAGTAGAACTATATATTCTGATACGTTAAGAACAACTATATTTGCTTCATCTTTAGAAAAAAGGATTGAAATTATTAACTATGAAACGTATCTCATAGACACATTAATTGATAATTCGTTATTAAATAGAAACTTATCACTTGCTGAAAACGAATTAAATCTAAATATAAAATCTAAATTTCCAAATTTATCAGTTTCCTTAGAGGACTATTCAACTTGTTTTAACTTAAATACCTTAGTCAAACCTTTTCAAACTATAAACATTAAAAATGAAGAACATGGTGAATTATTTAAAAATCTATTAATTCAATCTGAAATTGATAAGAACATTCATACAGAATTAATAAGTAGAATCTACGATTCATTAGATGATGATTCACTGCCAGAAACATATGGAGCTGAAGATCTTTTTTATATATCTAATGACAATTTATCACTTAACCCTGATCAACTTTATTTTCATAAAAGTCAAATTAAAAATATAAATATGTTGGACTCCATCTCTTTGGATAGAATTTATAAGGATTTATGTGCTTTACCAACAACAGATATTCAATTTAATGTTAACAGCTTAAATAACAAAAATATGAAAGTATTTCTCTCTTTATTTCCAGATCTAAACCTGAACGATATTGAGAAAATAATGCTAAATAAACCATTAAACGGATACATAACATTTAAAAATTTAATTGATTTATCAGGTATTGATTCTTCAAAGCTAAATAAATCTTTTATAATCTTCAAACCAAACTTTATTAAAGTGAATTACTTAATGAATTTAGAGGGCCAAATTTTTAACTTTAGTAGCTTATTATCACTTACAAGAGGAAACTATGTGGTTTATAGGTCTTTATCAGAATGAATGTTTTTATATTTAACGATTCTAATTTAAAAAATGGGATTTTGATTACTAACAAGTCTCAAAAAAAATTAAGTATCGATAAATTAACAACATCAGAGAATACTCTCTTTGTTCTGCCTAATGAATTAGTTCAGTTTGTTGAATTCAAGCATAATTTAAAAAATAAACAGAATATTCATGCTTCAATTCTTAACAACTCAGCCTCATTAAACATATCAGATAAAGATCAATTAGTTCTCGATACCTCAAACAACAAGAATTTTTTTATTACAAATAGAGAATATGAGGGAAAGATAAAAAAAGTATTTAATAACTTTAATAATACAATTGCTATTACATCAGATTTACTATTTTTTAAGGAAGCATTTAACAAGAATTGTATCTATCAAAACAATATTTATTTAGTTGAATCTGAAGAAGCTGTGAAGCTTTCTAAAAAAGCATTTAATTTACTAGATGATAATTTCAGTATTAAAGAAATATCGGATTCTGAGCTTAAGGAAATTAAAAATATAAATTTTGTTAGTCATAAACTTAATACTTTTAATATTTCTTCAATATTTAATATTAAAGAACTAATTAAACCTGCAATGATAATGTCTGTAATTATTGGTATTTTTTACATTACAGCCTTCTTCAATATTAATTCCAATTATTCACAAATAAAAAAAATGAATCTAACACTCGAGTCGATTTATAGTGAAATTTATCCTTCAGAAAATATATCGAATATAACCCAACAAATAGATGCAAAATTAATTAGCTTAAACAATGAAAAAATTACCAATTTATCAAAATCCATTAATTTGCTAAGACAATTATCTAACTCAGTTGAAATCATCGAGGCAGAGTATTCGCAAGATGAATTACTCATTACCTGCCTTTTTAAAAATGATGCTGAAGAAAGTATTTTTGTTAACCAACAAATTAGATTAAACAATCAGTTAACGATAGTTGAAAGCAAGACTAATCAACTGGGTAAAATTACCAAAATTAGTTATGAATTATAAATTTTCTGACAGAGAGTTGTTGCTATTAAAATTATTAGCAGGCATTGCTATCGTAATATCTCTTTTTTACGTAACGTCTTATCTTTCAAATGAAATTACTAGATCAAAAGAATCCTTATTTTTTGAAGTAAATAAATTTAATGAAAAGAAACAACTTCTTTCACAAATTAAAGCGCAAGAAGTTAATAAGAATCTTGTTTTAACAGTAGAAGATTTTCTTACAAGCTTAACTGAGAACAATATTAAGTACGTGCAAAATGGAGAAGAGATTCTTATATCTGGACTTTCAAGCTTAGATGCATTTCAGATTATTACTGATATAGAAATTAATAATGTCTCTATAGAAAGCTTTAAATTAGATGCTCAAGCACCGTCTAATATAACATTAAGTATTAAATTTAATGAGTAAAATTTTAATAGCTATTTTTCTGGGATTTCTATTATTTTTTGGATCTATATTTCTCATCCCTGTGAACTTTATAGTTTCTAGCATGCTTAAAAATTCAAATCTAGATATTGAATACTCATATCTAGAGGGCAATATAATCTCAGGAAAGGTTTTAGACTTATCTTATGACAAAAGTTTTATTGGTGATTTTAATTACAGCAGTGAATTTTCATTCAAGGACATAACCTTAAATTTTCATTCAATTGATAACAATAATATTGAAGGCAAAGCTGTAAAAGCTTTCTCTGACGTCAATAATACGGATTCTATAGTCATTAAGGATTTATCTGTTTCAAGGTCATTGAATACAGATTTAATTAAAAATATGAATATTTTTTTACAAATTAATGAACTAGAAATTAAGAATTCAAAATGTGTCGAAGTAGATGGAGATTTAAGAATTTTATCTCAAGATATTAAAGAAGAACTTTTCGGTAAATTGCTATGCTTAGAGGAGAATCAAATATCTATAGAATTATTTAATAAAAGAATGAAGGAGTTAGGAAGTATAGCTATTTCAAATTCAAAAGCACGAGTTAATATTTCTACGAAAGCAATAAATGATCGAAGAGTGCAGTTATTAATGGATTATATATCTTTTACAATTGATCTTTAAGAATCTTTCTAACCATTCCATCAGATATGCTCCAGAACGAGTTCTCAATGATGTCTGCGTTAAGTTCTTTAATTATTAGACTATATAAATTTAGAGCCTCAGGGATAATATCAATTCTATCTTCTGGTATTTTATAGTCTTGAATTAAAATTGAATTATCAATAGATTTGTAATTAGTTATAAGTTTATTAAATTCTGAAGTTTTTATGGGGCCACTAATAGAGTTTGCTTGCATTAATGCACGTAAATTTCCACCTAATCCATATAAATGTTTTATAAGCTTAAACTGTCTTAGCCAAACAGATAATTCTTCAGTTGCAACCGCCTTATCTTTTACATTTAGATTAAGCAACCTTACAGCACCTAATTGAAAAGATTTAGCATGAATAACATTATTAGAATTGATGCAAATCTCCAAGCTGCCTCCACCAATATCTATAACTGCCGAGTTTTTTTTAGTTTTATTAAACTCTGAAAGGAGGGATGCTTCTATATCACCGGAAATAATCTTTAGATTAATATTATTCTCTTTAAGTAACTTAATTATTTCTTGAGAATTCTTAGTGTCTCTTAATGCTGAGGTAGCAATAAATGATATGTTTTTGATTTTGTGCTTTTCAAAAATTTGTAGGTATTTTAGCAAAAGGTTAAGTAGCTCTTGAATTGTTTTTTCTTCTAAGTAACCTTTTGAAAACACATCTCTTCCAAGTCTCAAAGGATGTCTATAATACTCAACAAGCTCTAAAGTCTCATTAAATATTTTATATTTGATTGCATTTGAGCCTATATCAACGATTGCGTATTTCATTGTTTAGTCTGAGAAAGGTGCAAGAATTTTATATTGCTCGTAGTTAAGATTATCGAACAAAACGCCTTCAATATAACAAGAGTATTGACCTAAATCCTCACCCCATTTAGGAGGTTCAAGAGTTTTCTTATCCTCATAGGTCAATGTATTTAAGATGTACCTAAGAGCACTAAGTCTTGCAATCATTTTATTATTAGCATTGATAATTATCCATGGAGAATTGGTCCTCGCAGTTAAATCAAACATTTGATTTTTATATAGAGTAAAAACATCCCATTTATTGACCATTAATTTATCTGAGGCAGATAATTTCCAGTATTTTAATTTACTGTTTTTTCTTGCTGATAAACGTCTTTTTTGTTGGTCTTTATCTATAGAGAAATAAAACTTTACAACTTCAATACCATTTGAAATTAATTTATCCTCCCACTTATTAACATTAGTCATAAAATCTTCGTAATGTTTTTTTGAACAATATCCTAAAGTCGGTTCTGTAAGCGCTCTTGTATACCATGATCTATCAAAAAGGGCTATTTTTCCTTCTTCTGGTAAGTGCTTTTCCCACCGTTTAAACCAATTGTCTTTTTCTTCCTTTGTTGGAATCCCTAAATGGATGTATCTGAAATTTGAGGGACGAAGATGCTCAGAGAAAAAATTGATAGTCGAAGATTTTCCAGCAGTATCTCTGCCTTCAAAGCAAAGAGCTATTCTTCTCTTATTTTTAATAACATCTTCTTGCAGCTTGAGCAGTTCAACTTGTAATTTATATTTTTCTTTTTTGTATATTATTGGACCTAAAGTTTTATATTGCTCAAATTTATATTCAATAACGCTCATGTATATTCTCAGAAAAGAGGGTATAGTATAAACAAATATTGACCTTGATGTTATGACCTTAGTTGAATTGTCACTCTTTGGAATCCCTTTAATTTTAATTTCATCAGCGATGTTAGGTTTTTTTACAGCTTATGGTGTAGGAGCAAATGATGTTGCTAATGCAATGGGGACCTCTGTTGGCAGCAAAGTTTTAACCATCAAACAAGCAGTCCTAGTAGCCGCTGTTTTTGAATTTTTGGGTGCTTTTTTAGCAGGGGGAGGCGTAACGCAGACCATAAGAAAAGGTGTGATAGATCCTGCATTATTTGAGGGAAATTTAGAAGTCTTGATATATGGAATGATATCAGCCTTATTTGCAGCTGGCACTTGGCTATTAGTAGCAAGTCTAAGAGGTTGGCCTGTCTCAACGACTCATACAATTGTTGGAGCAATTGTTGGTTTCGGAATATATGCACTAGGTGTTAATGAAATTAACTGGGCTGTTGTAGGAAATATAGGTCTGTCATGGATTACCTCACCCTTATCTTCTGCCCTTGTTGCTGGCATATTTTATTACATCTGCAAAACATACATCATAGATAATGATTCACGATTTAAAGGTCTAATCATAAGAATTTACATATTTCTCGCAGGATTCGCTATTGCTCTTATTACTGTAACTAAAGGATTAAAGAATATTTTTAAGCAACAAGAGCTATTTGTAAGTTTTCAAGATAGTGTGCTTATATCAGCCTTAGCAGCATTAGTTTTTACTTTTATTTTTTATTATTTTTCAAAAGCAAAATTAAAAAAATCTGTAAATTCTGAATCACAATTTGCGTATCTAATGATTTTTACTTCTTGTGCCGTTGCATTTGCACATGGATCGAATGATGTTGCTAATGCTATTGGGCCCTTAGCTGCAATTAATCAAGCAACCAGTCAAATTTTAAATCAACCATACACCCTTGAAACACCGCTATGGATACTTTTTCTAGGAGCAGCTGGTATAGTCCTAGGTTTAGCTACACTTGGTTATAGAGTTATGAAAACCATTGGTGAAAAGATTGTTAAGCTCACACCAAGTAAAGGCTTTTCTGCTCAATTGGCTGCTGCACTAACAGTTGTGATTGCCAGTCAATTAGATATGCCTGTATCAACCACTCACACATTGGTAGGTGCAGTTATTGGTATTGGACTTGTTGAAGGTGCAAGCACAATAAATTTCAACTCCGTAAGAACTATTGTTTTATCTTGGGTGGTGACACTTCCTGCAGGCGCACTATTATCAATAGCATTTTTAGAATTATTTACCAATCTTTTCACTTATTAGTAAATTGCTACTAACTTGTAACAGATTTGTCATATTTAAAAGATAGTTTTCTATATAACTATTTTTTATCATGAAAAATATAATAAAGCTTTTAACACTACTTACTTTTTCTTTTTTCATATACTCTCAAGAATCTACTAGTGACGATACAGTTGATTCAGTAGAGGAAGTTGTAACCGTTGGAACCAGAGCAAGTTTAAAGTCAGGTCTCGATAAGCAGAAAGAATCAAACCAAGTTGTTTCAATTGTTGACTCTGATGCAATAGGTGATTTTCCAGATGAAACTGCGGCTGAAGCTGTAAGAAGACTTTCAGGTGTGTCAGTAGAGAATGATCAAGGAGAAGGTCGTTACGTAACTCTAAGAGGCATGGCCGGTGGTTTAAATGCTGTTGCCATGAATGGAGCATTAGTTCCAGCTCCTGAAGGAGGCAGAAAAGTTCTGCTTGATGGTCTACCAACAGAGCTCTTAGATTCTATTGAAGTGTATAAAACACTTACACCTAATCAAGATTTAGAAGGTATTGGCGGTAGGATAGAATTTAATACAAAAAAAGCTACAGACCTAGATGAGCCAGTTCTAAAATTTAGATACGATACGCAATATAACGAATTCTCTGAAAGAACTAATAACCCAAAATATTCACTTACGTACGGTGATAAATTTACCGAAAGTTTTGGTGCAATATTTGGATATACTTTTCAAAGCAAACATATTATTTCTAACAACAATGAAGTTGGTTATGAACCCTGGAATATTGATGATAATGGTAATAAATATCTTGCTCGTGATTGGGAAATGAGATTTTATGATCTTACTAGAGAAAGAGAAGGCATGACTCTCGATATGGATTTTGAATATTCGCTTAATACATCTTTTTTTGTGAATTATCTATTTAATGAGTATGTTGATGATGAAGTAAGACATAAAGATGAA
>ENA-OSEY01001553-OSEY01001553.1-marine-metagenome-genome-assembly--contig:-NODE-1553-length-15659-cov-12.672058_pt1 | contig 15659 bp, 17 predicted proteins | sample MGYA00248465_ERZ534230 | MGnify/ENA primary metagenome ERZ534230 (study PRJEB26409, sample SAMN06344110) | marine metagenome | isolation source: Sea water from surface | place: Atlantic Ocean:Southern...
CTATGGCTGGGGCACTAGGATTCGAACCTAGGATGGCGGTATCAAAAACCGCTGCCTTACCGCTTGGCTATGCCCCAATTACAAATGACTGATATATCATAAATAAATAAATTTAAATAGTTTTCACAGTTAAAAATGAAAATTTAGGGTATTTTTTCTTAATTTTTTTTAGTGCGACTTTTGAACTATTTTCATTTGTGAACAAACCATAACAAGTAGATCCTGAACCTGTCATTCGTGAAAAATAGCAACCCTTTATTTTTCTTATATCAATTAGTAATTCACGAATAATAGGGTGTTTTTTTTCAACAACTAATTGAAGATCATTTTTTGAATTTATCAAATGGTCTATAATTTTACTTTTAGACTTAAAATGCTTTGAAGAGAGTACTTTTTTTTTTGAATATTTTTTTAGACTTGAATAAACTTTTTTTGTTGAACTTTTAATATTAGGATAAATTAACAAAAAATTGAGATTATATTTTTTCTTTATTTTATAAACTTTATGGAGATTTTTAAGATATCCTTGGTCATAAAGAAAAAGATTAAGGTCAGAACTTATTTGCTTTGTTAAAAGGTTAAGTATTTTTTTTCTTAAATTTTGTTTAATCAAAAATTTGATTACTGTTGCCGCATTACTACTCCCCCCTCCCAAGCCAGCAAATACAGGAATTTTTTTATTTATTGTTATCGAATAAAAATCGGAAATAAGTTTTGATTTCCTCATTAAATTTAATGTTTTAGTTATTGAGTTGTTAGATTGACTTACATATTTAGAATACGGGCCTTTAATTAAAATCTTATCTTTTTTTTTATTTTTAATCTTTTTTATTGATATTGTGTCGAATAGATTTATTAAACAGTAGATAGATTGAAGATCATGAAGTCCACCAGTCAATTTTTTATTGACCAACAAAGATAAGTTTATTTTAGCAAATGATTTTAAGATCATTCTTTAAAGGCCTTTTACTAATTTTTCTTTAACTTTATCTTTTAAATCTTTTTCTGTATTTTCTAGTTGCAAAACGTTATTCCAATAATATCTCGCTTGGAGTTTATTCCCATTTTTCCAAAGAACATCTCCATAATGATCATTTACGATTGGATCTGCTGGCATTAATCTTAATGCAAGTTGAAGATATTCTTTTGACTCTTCAAATCTTTTTAATTTAAATAAAGCCCAGCCAAGCGAGTCAATAATGTAAGGATCGTTAGATTTTAATTGATTTGCTTTTTCTAACATTTTTAATGATTTTTCAATATTAACACCTTGCTCAATCCAAGAATAAGCAAGATAATTAATTACGTAAGCTTGATTAGGACTAGCCTCTAAAGAAGAAAGTAAATCTTTTTCAGCATTGTCCCATTCTCCTGTTCTTTCATATGAAACTCCTCTGCTGTCAGTTACCTCAGGAAAAAGAGGATGCTCGTTGTCAATTTTTTTTAAAATTTCGCTATAATATTTAATCGAGTTTTTAAATTCTTCATTATTTTTTAAAAATTCTGCATAATCAAAAGTTTCGTACACTCCTTTATTAGGAAGTGCATCATAAGACTCTTTTAAAAGTTTGAGTGACTTATCTTTTTTTTTCTCTTTCAATAAAATTCTTGAAATTTGTTTGTTTGAATACCACTCAAAAGCTGCACCTTTATTTATCAAACCTTTGTAAATTTTTTTTGCATTTGAATAATCACCAATTTTATAAAAATTTTCAGCTAGCAAAGTATCAAATGCGTAAAAATTATTATTAAGATATTTTGATAAATTTAAGTAAAAATTTGACAACGGAAATATAGATTGAGAAGAAAAAGCATTTGCAGCTATATAAATAATTTCAGCTACTACATCTGTTTCGTTTTCACAGTCAAAATTAAAACTATTTTCTAAACTTTCTAAGTCAATTTTATACTGATTAAGTAATAAATTTCTTGGATATTTAATTAATGCATCAGAAATAATTTTTTTTGCTTTTTCTCTTTCTCCAGAACTATCTAAAAATTTTGCATAAAAATAATGATATCTTGAAAAATCTGTTTGTTTATTTGAGATAAGTTTCTCAAAAGTAATTTTGGTATCTTTGCCTTTAAAAAAACAATTTAAAAAAACAGCTTGTATTTTTTTTAAATTTTCAAATCGATCATCAAGCTGATTTAATTTTGCTAAAGCACCATTCAAGTCATTATTCCTTATGTATGACCAATTATTTAGACTATCGGCAATATAACTATCCAGTAGTGTTCTTGAATTACTTTTTTTTGCTTTTGAAAAATATTTACTAGAAAGTTCGTATTTTGACTTTTTAAGATAGTGTATGCCTATAATCAAATCACTTTCAAAACTACCTTTGTTCTCCCTATCCAGCTTTTTTGAAAAACTTACTGCTTGAGAAAAATTTCCTGAGTTAACTAATGAATAAAGATATTTTGATGAAAATGTTGGATGACTCTCCTCCAAACCATCTAATTTTTTTAAATATTTATACGAGTCATTATATTTACTTTGATTTAAAAGCAATATTCCAGAAAAATAATCTGAAACAAAGTCTGCTTTACTAAATTTTTTGTATTCTTTTGCTTGAAGTGTGGAAAAAAAAATAAAAATAATGACAAATAATAAATGTCCTATAATCTTACTAATTAGTGCAAAAATATTCATAATTTATGTTTAAAAAAAATATGTCTAATTCAATTAAATTAATACAATATTATAAATTAATTAATCATAATTTAATTTTTAATAATAAGGCAATCAACAGATATAAAAAAGATAATTTTGAGATATCAGAGGATAAATCCAATAACTTAGAACTATTAAAAAACTCAATTATTGAACTGAAAAACTGCAACCTAAAACGACAAGCAAAGAACATGGTATTCTGTGATGGAAATCCTAAATCGAAAATAATGTTAGTAGGCGAAGCCCCGGGTGCTAACGAGGATCAGGAGGGTTTGCCTTTTGTCGGAAGAGCCGGGATGTTACTGGATAAAATGTTGGCGGCAATTAATTTAGATAGAAAAAAAGTATATATATCTAATATTGTAAATTATAGACCTCCTGAGAATCGAAAGCCAACAGAAGAAGAAATTAGAAGATATTTGCCATTTATCACAAAACATATTGAAATCATTAACCCAAAAATACTTGTGCTACTTGGTAGTACCGCTATGAATGCGCTAATTGGGAATAATGTTGTTATTTCTAAAATGAGAGGAAAGTGGATAGAAAAAAAATTTGGAAGTTGTAAAACATCAGTGATAATTACTTTTCACCCTGCGTTTTTAATGAGGCAACCAGCTCAAAAAAAAATGGCCTGGATTGATTTAAAAATGATTAGAGAAAAGAAAAATAAACTCAATATATAATTGAAAGAATTGATAACAGCTGGTGTAGACGAAGTAGGTAGAGGTTGCCTTGCAGGTCCAGTGGTTTCTGCTGCTGTTGTGCTTAAAAAAAGTATAAACCTAAATCTTTTAAAGGACTCAAAAAAAATATCATTTAATAAAAGAGAAGAAGTTTCAGAGCATATTAAGAAAAATTCTTATTACGCACTGGGAATTGCCTCTGTTGAAGAAATCTTAAATTTAAACATTTTACAAGCATCTTTACTATCTATGAAGAGAGCAATTGAAAAGCTTGAAATAAAACCAGGTATAACTTTAATAGACGGGAATTTTGCTCCAAGGGGTCTAACAAATTATAAAACAATTATAAATGGAGATGAAAAAATTAAAGTCATAAGTGCAGCTTCAATTATTGCAAAAGTTTACCGAGATAAGTTTATGATAAGATTATCTAAAAAATTTTCTAATTATGCCTGGGATAGAAATTTTGGATATGGCACTAAAGCTCATTTTGAAGGTTTAAAAAAATTTGGTGTAACCTCACACCATAGAAAAGGTTTTAAACCGATACACAAGATATTGTCGAGTTAAGAATCTCAAACACAAAAAGACTCATTTTTTTTCTAAAATCGTTTGACCCTTGATTCAATTTAAAGTTGAATCTAGAAAATGTTAAAATTTTCTAACAAAATTATTAATGGTGATTGTTTAAAGGAACTTAAAAAAATTCCAGACAAAACTTTTGATTTAGTTTTTGCTGATCCACCTTACAACATGCAAATTGGTGAAAAATTAACACGTCCGGACTCTAGCAAAGTAAATGGTGTTAATGATAAATGGGATCAATTTAATAGTTTCAAACATTACGATGAATTTTGTGAATCTTGGTTAGCAGAATGCAAAAGAGTTTTAAAGGATAATGGATCTATTTGGGTAATAGGTTCTTATCATAATATTTTTCGATTAGGCTATCATTTACAAAATTTAGATTATTGGTTGCTTAATGATGTTATTTGGAGAAAAAATAATCCAATGCCTAATTTCAGGGGAACAAGATTTACTAATGCACACGAGACACTTATTTGGGCATCAAAGACTAAAAAATCAAAATATACTTTTAATTATCAATCTCTCAAATGTTTAAATGATGATTTGCAAATGAGGTCGGACTGGACTTTGCCAATTTGTAATGGAAAAGAAAGACTAAAGAAAAATGGAAAAAAAATACATTCCACGCAAAAGCCAGAAGCCCTACTTCATAGAATTATATTGGCAACTACTAATAAAGGTGACACTGTGTTTGATCCTTTTTTAGGTACAGGAACCACTGCTGTCGTATCTAAAAAATTAGGTAGAAATTATTATGGGATTGAAAAAGATAAAAAATATTTCATTGCAGCTAAGGAAAGAATTAAAAAGACCGAAACAATAGCTGATGACTACCTAGATACTATTGAAAATAATAAATCAAAACCTAGAATACCTTTTGGTTCACTAGTGGAATTAGGAATAATTAAACCTGGAACATCTTTGTTTGATCAAAAGAAAAAGATTAATGCAAAAATAATGGCTGATGGAAGTATAAAATATAAGGATACAGAGGGATCAATACATAAAATCGCAGCAAAAATAATGGGAGCAGAAAGTTATAATGGTTGGACTTATTGGCATTATAATTTAAACGGATCGACTGTACTGATTGATAATTTAAGGCAAAAATTTATTGCGGGCAAACAAATTTAATTTTTATAGACTGTTCCTAAATAAGAATTAACAAAGCTTTTTCTTTTAACAAGAAACTTCATGAAAAAGTTTCTTAATGTTTGCATAATTGAGCTAGAAAAATGGAAAGCAAAAAAATTAATATTCGATCTTCTCTTTACTATCTTTGCTCTTCTTGATCTCTCTTTAAAATAAGTATTCTGAATTTCTGCTTTATCATCTTTGATTAAATTAAATAACTCGTGGGCACTCTCTATCGATTGCCCTGCTCCTTGAGCTAAAGTTGGTAGAAATCCATTAAAAGCATCTCCAATATAAAAAACTTTGCTATTTGAAGACGGAAGTATTTTAGGGGTAAAATATAAAGGCCAAGATTTTAAATCTCCTTCAAAAACTTTTTCTAAATTAGAATTTTGAGTGACAACTTTATTAACCAATGTTTTAATATTATCCGGGTCGTACTTTTTATCTCTTATAATACAGACAAGATTAAGCTCTTTATTTTGATTTACCGGATAAATCACAATATGGCAATTTTTTCCCATCATGAGACTTATTTTTTCCTCATCAATATTCAACTCAGATTTTGTTTTAAGTATTATTCGTAAAGCTACAGCTTTTTTAAATTTCGGTTCATTTTTTTTCTTTTCAAAAAAGGATCTTGTATTTGAGAAAATACCATCGGCTCCTACAACTATGTCGACAAGATCATTAGTGTTATCTTCAAATTTAATTAGCACTTTACCTTTAAGTTCAGAAACCTCTTTTATTTTCTTTCCAAATCTAAGGTGTTGCGTATAAATATCATCTTTCAAAAACTCTATTAAAGTTGATCTTTGCAGTGTCGTATATTTGTTCTGTTCAGTATTAAATTGTGTCAAATCTAAATCACAAATTTTTTTATTTTGAATATTGTAAAAGTCGACCCCTTTAGGGTGAAATATTTTCTTATCGTTTATTTTACTAAATCCAATTTTATTTAAAATTTTTATACTATTTGTTGAAAGTTGAATTCCATACCCATCATCAAGTGATAAACTTTCCAGTTTTTCATACAACATAAATTCGTGATCTGACTCTTTCTTTATTAAATTAGCAAGAGTTAAACCTGCTATACCCGAGCCGATAATTGCTATTTTTTTTTTCATTAAAATAAAGTTGATACTTGCCTAAATATTCTTTTTGTAAAACTTGGAATGAATTCTTTATTTTCTTTTAAAGAATACCAATTAAACGTACGCGGAATTTTTTTTGAAAATTTATAATATAAATTTATATTTAGTTTCAGGTTTGAAATCGAATTTTTGTAATTTTTAAGAAATATCCAATTTTGATTATTTGAGACATTATTAGTCTCCTTTATTTCAGGTATGTTAAAGTCTTTCAAAAAGCTAATTTGATTATTTTTGGTTAATGCAATTTGTTTTTTTGTATTGATATAACAAAAAATATCATAGTTTTTACTTTTAATCATTTTGTTTTTTATATTCTTAATTTTCTTACTAGATTTAAAATACTTACATGTTTTATTCAAACAACACGTAAGACAGTTTGGGTCTTTTGGTTTACATATTAATGCGCCAAATTCCATCAAAGCCTCGACAAAATCATCATTTCGTTTCGTAATAAAGAATTTTTTTTTATTTTTTTTAATAAATTTATCGAAATTTATTTTATTTTCTTCAATATTTAAATTTCTTGAGAATACCCTTCTTACATTTCCATCAACTGCTATTCTTGGTTCATTATAAACTAATCCTAATAATGCATTTGCGGTATAGTCCCCTATTCCTGGAAGTTTTTTTATTTCAATTATTGATCTTGGTAATCTAGATTTATAATTTTGTACCAAAATTTTAGAACATGCCAAAAGATTTCTTGCTCTTCTATAATAACCAAGTCCTTCCCACATTTTTAAGATTTCTCTCTCATTGCTTTTTGATAAAGCTTTAATCGTTTTAAATTTTTTCGTGAATTTATTGAAATAAGGAATAACGGTTTTTACTTGAGTTTGCTGCAACATAAACTCACTTAAAAGCCTATAATATAGCTTTTTAGGTGATTTTTTGCCAACACGCCAAGGCAGTTTCCTTTTGCTATTATCGTACCAAGCTAAAATTTTTTTTGGTAAAGTCTTGTCAATATGCATAATAAAAATAATAATAAATCGTCAACTTTCATGCAAGGACTTCGTCCCTTTTCAAATTCTATTCCAAAAACTTTAAAAAAACATTTAAAAAAAAATGGATATAACTACTCAAATATAGTTGATAACTGGACCCGTATGGTTAGTAAAAAAATTTCTGATGCATGTTATCCGGTCACTGTGAAAATGGGAAAAGAAATGAAAGATAGCACTTTGATTTTGAACGTCATACACGGTAAAGAACTTGAAGTTGAATATGAAAAAAACCAAATTATCGATAAAATTAATAGTTTTTTTGGCTATAAATATATTAGTAACGTGACATTAAAAACTGTTCGAGATAAAGTGGTAAAAAATCGTAAAAGTTTTCCAAAACTAAAAAATATTAATAAGATTGAGGAAAAAATAAATAAAGTAAATGACAATCAATTAAAAGGGTCTTTAAATAGTTTATTGAAAGCTTACAATGAGAGAAATAGGTAGATACATTCTAAAAATATCATTTTTATTTGTAATCATATTTTCAACTAACGCTGAAGGTAAAGTTCTAAGTATTGGTAATCCTGATGCTAAAGTAGTCGTTAAAGTTTTTTCATCTTTGACTTGTCCACATTGTGCAAATTTTCATGCTGAAATATTCGATAATTTAAAAGACGATTTTATCGATAAAGGTTTAGTAAAATTTGAACACCATGCATTCCCGTTAGATTTAGCAGCATTGAATGCTGAGATAGTTGTTAGGTGTCATAATGATAATAAGAAAAAATTTGAGCTATTGGGTAAATACTATAAAGAACAAAAAAAATGGGCAGTCGGATCAGACATTAATAAAATAAATGAATTATTAAAAAAAGTTGGGGTAGAAATTGATTTTGAAATTGAAAAAATGGATAATTGTTTAAAGAATGACAAAGCACAAGATGAAATTTTAAATCAAAGAATTAATGCTCAAAAAAAATATAAAATAGAGTCTACGCCAACTATTATTATCAATGAAAAAAAATACACTGGTAAAGTTAATTATAATCAATTTAAAAAAGCTATAGAAAAAAAACTTTAGATGAAATTTAAAAATTTAGAAATGACAGGCTTTAAATCTTTTTCGGAAAAGACAACTGTTTTGATTGAAAAAGGGTTAACTGGCATAGTTGGACCGAATGGCTGTGGAAAATCCAACATTGTTGAAGCATTAAGATGGTGTATGGGAGAAAATTCTGCAAAGAGTATGAGGGGCTCTGGGATGGAAGATGTAATATTTTCTGGAACTTCTAATCTTCCTTCAAAGAATATTTCAGAAGTAAAAATATTATTAGACAATTTAGAAAAAAGTGGTCCAGTTCAATATAAAGAATTTGAAGAAATATCAGTTAAAAGGAAAATTGAAAAAGATAAAGGTTCAAAATATTACATAAACGACAAAGAAGTTAGGGCAAGAGACGTTCAAACTTTTTTTGCTGACCTCTCAACGGGTGCTCATTCACCTTCTCTTATTAGCCAAGGTAGAATAGGTCAACTAGTAACTGCTAAACCAATTGAAAGAAAAACAATTCTTGAAGAGGCAGCAGGTATTTCTGGTATTCACGCTAGAAGACAAGAGGCAGAAACGAGATTAAATGCAGCTGAAAATAATCTAAAGAGAGCAGATGAGTTAAAGAGACAACAACAAAAACAGCTTGATAACTTAAAAAAGCAAGCAGAAGAAGCTACCAGATATAAAGAAATTTCTAAAGAGATTAAAAAAATAGAAGCTGGGTTATATTTTTTAAAAATTAAAGAAATAGAAAAGGATAAAAAACAAATTTCAGAAAAATTAAGTGAGCTCGATGATGAGATAAGCGCTATCAATATTGATTTTAATCATAACAACACTTTACTAGATGAAGAAAATAAAAAGCTTGCTCCTTTAAGAGATAAAAAAATGGAAAGTGCTGCAACTCTTCAAAAAATAAATTTAGATATAAAAAATCTTGTCGAAGAGGAAACTAGAGTTAAGGCTCTTCAAGAAAAACTTGAAAAATCATTCAAAACAGTAAACTCTGATTTAGAACGTGAAAAGAGTATATCTCTTGATGCGGATCTTAATGAGAAAAGGATATCAAAGGAAAAAGAAGATTTATTAAATACTGAAAATAAACTTTTGGAAGTTGAAACTACTTCTTCAAAAGAGCTTCTTTCATCAAAATCACAGCTCAATCAATTACAAAATCAATTAGATTTAATGTTAGATCAAATTGAAAAAGATATAGATAAAGATATAAAACTTTCTAAAGAAACGTTTAAAAATCTAAAACAACTTGTGAAGAAAATCACTCTTTCTCAAGAAGATTATGCTGAAAAATACGGGAAAAATAAATCTATAGAGAGTGACTCTATTAAAAGAAAAGAGAGGATTAAAAATATAAGTATTGAGTTAGAAAATTGGAGAAATCTTAAAACAAATTCTGAGAAAATGATATCAGAATTAAATGATAGAAAAAACAAAATAGAATTAGAGTTGGGTGATAATCAGAAAAATCCTGAGCGTATCGCTACATCAAAAGGTCAAAATTTACAAAATCTTGAAAATACCAAAAAAAGAAATCAAGAAATTGAAATTGAATTGATAGAGGCTGAGAAAAAATACAATGCAATCAACGAAAATATAAGAGAAATTCAGGTTAAACTTACAGGACTTAAAGAAAACAAAGCTAGAAATGAAGCAACTATTGAAGGTATTGAAAATAGAAAAAAAGATTTATTATACTCAGTCAAAAATGATCTTAATATTGAGAGCGAATCATCTATCTTGGCTTTTTCAGATTTACATGAATTAGAAGGTGAAAGCTTGCCAACTATTCAAGAACAAATAGATAAAATTGAAAAAACAAAAAAAAAGAGAGACTCACTTGGTTCGGTTAATCTAAGAGCGGATGAAGAAACTAAAAAATATGAGACTGAAATTAAAAAGATGGAGGACGAAAGAGAAGATCTTTATTCGGCTATAGTAAAACTAAAAACAAGCATAGATGAATTAAACCAAAAAGGAAGAGAGAGATTGCTTGATGCATACACTAAAGTTAATAGAAAATTTAATGAGGTTTACACAAAACTTTTCAATGGAGGTACAGCTAAAATAGAATTAGTTGACTCAGATGATCCTCTTGAGGCAGGTTTAGAAATGTTTGTTTCTCCTCCTGGAAAAAGACTTCAATCAATAACTTTGTTATCTGGAGGAGAACAAGCTTTAACGGCTTTGTCCCTTGTTTTCGCGGTATTTCTGGTAAATCCTTCACCGATATGCGTTTTAGATGAAGTAGATGCGCCCTTGGACGATGCAAATGTTACAAGATTCTGTAATTTATTAGATGAGTTGACAAAAATTACCAATACAAAATTTATAATAATCACTCACCATGCTCTAACAATGTCAAAAATGGATAGGCTTTATGGAGTTACTATGGCCGAACAAGGCGTTAGCCAACTAGTTTCAGTTGATTTACAAAGAGCGGAAGAGTTAGTAGCGTAATTACAATAATGACAATTCCTGAAGACTTTAAAACTCGCCTAAAAATTGCAAAATCGAAAATAAAAAAAGAAGTACAGGACTTAGATGAAAAAAAAGGTTCATTTATGGGTAACGCCTTTAAATTAGGCACAGAACTTGTTGCTGCAGTAGCAGTTGGGACAATAATTGGGTTTATTTTAGATAGCTGGTTTGATACTAAACCCTGGTTAATAATAACTTTCTTTTTTTTGGGAGCTGCTGCAGGCATATTAAATGTAATACGAGCTGCTAAAAGAATGCAGAAAGAGGATTAAAGGTTTATATGGCAAGCAATCCAATGCAACAATTCACAGTCCATAAAATTGGACCAGAGATTAAAATCGCGGGAATAGATTTGTCTTTTACGAACGCAAGTTTATTTATGGTAATCAGCGCCTCTGTAATTCTATTGTTCCTTTTTTTAGGATCAAAAGAAAAAAAGATTATTCCTAATAAAATTCAACTAATAGCTGAAATGTTTTATACATTTGTAGCAAAAATGATAAGTGATACTGCAGGGTCTAAAGCTAAACCATATTTTCCTTTTATATTTAGTTTATTCATGTTTGTTTTGTTTTGTAACATGGTAGGAATGTTGCCTTATTCTTTTACAGTAACAAGTCACATAATAGTTACACTTATTATGGCTTTGTTCATTTTCATCGCTGTAACAATCATAGGTTTTTTAAAACATGGTTTCAAATATTTAAGTATTTTTGTTCCAAGTGGTGTTCCAGCAGTTCTACTTCCATTAATCACTGTAATAGAAATTATTTCTTATTTAAGTAGGCCAGTAAGCTTATCTGTGCGTTTGTTTGCGAACATGATGGCTGGTCACACAATGTTAAAAGTATTCGGCGGATTTGTAGTAAGTTTAGGAGTATTAGGTGGATGGTTACCACTTAGTTTTTCAGTTGCGTTAACAGGTTTGGAAATTTTAGTAGCTTTTTTACAAGCTTATGTTTTTGCAATATTAACCTGCATTTATTTAAACGATGCATTAAATTTACACCATTAATTAACTAAGGAGGAAAAATGGAGTTAGAAGCGGCAAAAATGATTGGGGCAGGCCTTGCTGCAATCGCACTAGCTGGAGCTGGAGTAGGTATCGGAATTATTTTCGGTAACTATTTATCTGGAGCAATGAGAAATCCATCTGCAGCTCAAAAACAATTCCCTAACTTGTTATTAGGATTTGCTTTAGCAGAAGCAACTGGATTGTTTGGACTTGTAGTAGCTTTAATTATTTTATTTGCATTTTAGTAAATTGAATATGAAAAGTTTTTTAACTATGTTTATAGCATTATCGGCTATAAATACTGATTTGTATGCAGCTGAGGCTGGTATGCCTCAGCTAGATCCTACTTATTGGGCATCTCAAGGTTTCTGGTTAATTTTAATTTTCACAATTCTCTATATTTCAATATCAAAATTCTATTTACCAAAAATTAAAGATAATTTAGATAACCGTGAAAATAAGATTAAAGAAGATTTGGAAAATGCAAATAAGTTTAAAGAACAGTCTGAGGCTAAACTTAAAGAGTATGAAATTATTTTAGAGAATGCAAAAAAAGAAGTTTCTAAAATACATTTTGAATCAAAAAATATTTTAGATAAAGAAATTCAATCCAAAAAAGATATGATTGAAAAAGACATTGAAAAAGAGTTAGTAAAAGCACAAAAGGATATTACAGAACTAAAAAAAAATTCTATTTCCTCAATTCAGAAAATTTCTGAAAATATTGCTGCGAATATAATTGAAAATATCTCAGGTGAAAAATTAAATGAGAGTAGTATCAAAGCTGCAGTAGAAGATATTTCAAAAAAAAATATTGGTAAATATCTATGACATTTGATGCAACTTTCTGGGTAACAATTTCTTTTTTCATTTTTATCGGAATATTAATTTACTTTAAAATTCCCCAGAAAGTTAAAACAATTCTTGAACAAAATATTTTAGACATTAAAAATCAAATAAGTGAGGCGGAGAAACTTAAGGAAGATGCTAAAAATATTTTAATTGATCACGAAAAAAAAATAAGTAATTCAAAAAATGAGGTTAAAGAAATGCTTGATAAAGCAAACGATGAAGCAGAAAAAAATGTTATAAGAATTAATAAAGATTTTCATAACTTAATGGAAAATAGAAAAAAAAATGCTGAGGAGAGGATTAGACAACTTAAAAATCAAGCTGAAAAAGACATAAAAAACGCTTCTGTTAAAATAGCTATAGAGTCAGTGGAAAAACTCATTAAAAACTCATTAGATAAAAGTAAATTAGATAAGATTTATAGCTCCAGTATTGAAGAAACAAAATTAGCACTTAAGAAGAAATCTAGTTAGAATAGGCCATAAACTTATGGCAAAAAAATCAACTATTATTGGTTCGGGTTTTGGGGGGCTGGCCGCTGCGCTTAGATTAAAAGCAAAAGGCCATAAAGTTACTTTAGTAGAAAAACATCCAGATTTAGGTGGTCGAGCAAGAGTTTTTAAAAAAGATCAGTTTATTTATGACGGTGGTCCAACAGTAATAACTGCCCCATACTTATTTGAAGAATTATTTTCACTATTTAATAAAAATATTTCTGACTACGTAAAAATAGTACCTTTAGACTTGTGGTACAGATTTGTATTCAGTAATGGCGAAACTTTTGACTACAATGGTGATGATAAATCTATGGAGCAGCAAGTTAAAAAATTTAATTCAGCTGATTACGAGGGATACAAAAATTTAGTAAATTTTACTGAGAAAATCTTTGACAAAGGTTTTACAGATTTATCTGACAAACCTTTTAATAATTTGTTTTTTATGATGAAACAAATTCCCTCTTTATTAAAATTGAAAAGTTATAAGTCTGTTTATAGTTTAGTTTCAAAATATATATCTAATGAAAAATTAAGAAGAGTATTTAGTATGCATCCTCTTTTAGTAGGGGGCAATCCTTTCAGCACTACTTCAATATATACATTGATTTTATTTTTAGAAAAAAAATGGGGTATTCACTACTCAATGGGAGGAACAGGAAGTGTTGTTAAAGCTCTAGAAAAACTCATGATTGAAGAAAATATCAAAATTATTAAAAATGCCGAAGTTACGGAAATACTTACAGAAAACAAAAAGATTAAAGGTGTTAAAATTAATCATTCAAAAATAATTAATAGTGACTATGTAATTTGTAATTCCGATCCCCCAAATGTTTATAACAACTTAATAAAATCTAAGGAGGATTATGATTTTTTATTTAAACAAAAAATGAGAAGAATGGATTATTCAATGGGTTTATTTGTTTATTATTTTGGATCTAAAAAAAAATATAAGGATGTTGCACATCACACTATTTATTTTGGAGAAGCTTATGAAAAGCATCTTAATAAAATCTTTGAAAAGAAAATTCTTTCTGACGATATAAGTTATTATTTACATCGACCTTCTGCAACAGATCCTAATATGGCCCCAGAAGGCCAAGATGCTTTTTATGTATTAGTTCCAGTCCCAAATAATTTGTCTAAAGTTAATTGGATCACAGAAGGGGATAAATTTAAGGAATTAGTTTTAGATAAAATGGATAAAACTGTTTTACCTGGTATTAAAGAGAATGTGGTAAGTGATTTTTATTTAACTCCTGATTACTTTGAAATAGATCTATCAACTCTTTATGGATCTGGATTTTCAATTCAACCAAAATTCTCTCAGTCAGCTTACTTTAGATTTCATAATCAATCTGAAATATATAAAAATTTATACTTTGTTGGTGCAGGAACTCATCCGGGCGCTGGTATGCCCGGTGTTCTTTCATCGGCAAAAGTTTTAGACAAATTATTTTAATGAAAAATAATTTATTAAAAAAACATGCTAAATCTTTTTATTGGGCGAGTTTTTTTCTTTCGAGTAATATATTAGACAAATGTTCATCTTTATATAATTTCTGTAGAACATTAGACGACATAGCTGATGCTGATAATAATCTAAGTACAAAGAAAGAAATTTTCTCAAAATTTAAAAGAGATTTTGAGGATAAAAATCTAAATAATCAAATTATAAAAGATATGTGGTCAGTTATTGATAGTGAAAATATTTCTAAACAAATAATTATAGATTTATTTAATGGAGTTGAAACAGACTTAGAGGAGAAAGTAGTGATTAATTCAAAAAAAGAATTACTTGTTTACTCTTATAGAGTAGCAGGAACAGTCGGATTGATGATGTCAAAAATAATGAGAGTAAAAGATAAAGAGGCTCTAAAAGGCGCGATTGATTTAGGGATAGCCATGCAACTTACTAATATTGCTAGAGATGTTTGTGAAGATAAAGCACGTAACAGACAATATATTAAACACGATTTTTCATCAATTCGAGCTATTATAAATGAGTCTAAAACATTTTACGAAAAATCATTTGCATCTATTAGCAGTATACCAGTTAAATCTAGATTTTCAGTTATTGTCGCAAGACGTGTTTATAGAAAAATAGGTGACTACATTCTCAAACAAAATAACATAGATAATTATAATAAAGCCGGCAAAATCTATGTCCCAGTATTTGAAAAGGTAATTCAGACTTTTTTATCTATTATTGACTTTATCAAGTTATTATTCATAAAAAATTTAAATTACGACAATCAATTAAATCATAATATTTTAGAAGAAGAGATTAATTTAAATGAGAGAATTTGATTATATTATTGTTGGAGGTGGGTGTGCGGGTTTATCTTTGGCCTATGAGCTTGAAACAAATGATAAGTTAAAGGACAAAACTTTAGCAATAATTGAAACCCGTGAAGAATATAAGAGAGATAAGACTTGGTCATTCTGGAAAGTATTTGATCATAATTTTGAAGATTGTGTAATAAAAAGTTGGAATAATTTTACAATTAATACTGCTGAAAACTCTAATGAATTAACAAATAAAAAATTTCCTTACCAAAG
>ENA-OSEY01001554-OSEY01001554.1-marine-metagenome-genome-assembly--contig:-NODE-1554-length-15656-cov-4.395597_pt1 | contig 15656 bp, 19 predicted proteins | sample MGYA00248465_ERZ534230 | MGnify/ENA primary metagenome ERZ534230 (study PRJEB26409, sample SAMN06344110) | marine metagenome | isolation source: Sea water from surface | place: Atlantic Ocean:Southern...
TTCCTAACTTTCCATCATCTCCTGGTAATCTGTATTGCCATCCCCATTGCCATGCCATTACATCAACCTCTAAAGCATTTTTAGGAACGTTGACATATTGATTCCAAATAATTAAACCTGGAGCTAATAAAGCTGCAACACCTAAAGTTGTAGCCCAAGTAAGAATTCTTTCCAATTTTTTATCCTCTGGTTTATATTCAACTTTTCTTCCTTCTTTGTAAGAAAACTTAAATACACAATAAATCATGAATAAACATACAGCAACGAAGACACCACCACCAACCCAGAATGTTAGCGTAATAGTATCATCCATACCTTGCCAATTAGATGCAATATCAGTCCAATACCAAGGTGTAAAAATATGGAAAAGTATTGATCCTACTATGACTAATAAAAATATTATTCCTGCATGCATAGGGGTTATATAGATGAATAATACTATAAATACCTATGACAAAATGTCATAAAACAATTAAAATAAACTAATATAATCAACGATAATATGCTCGGAAAATTAGGAATTTTTATAACTATACTCGTATTAGTTTTACTATTCTATTTAGTCATTGCTTTTGGTGCGGGAGCTTTCTCTAAAGGTAAATTAAAGCCAGAAACAAAAAGATATTTAAAGTCAGTTAATATTCTTTTAGCAATTGTTGCCTTGGTTGGATCTGTTTTAGTTTTGTTTTTATAGGATTAAGAAATTAGTGATCTACACCAATCTAAAACTGCATCGTTATAGACAAACATTATTGTAAAAAAAACAAACCATACAATAAATAAGAATAACCAATAAACTGAAAGAGCTGTTATACTTCTCTCTTCCTTTTTATAATCTCTTTCCTCTAGTTTAAAAATTTTTGATGTAACCTTTCCCCAAAAAAATAAACCTCCAAGAAGATGGATGCCGTGTAAAGCTGTAAAAAAATAAAAAGATGAAAAATAAGTATTAGTTGAAACATAATTTCCATCAATCATTAATTGATACCATAAAATTAATTGTAAAATTAAAAATAAGTAACTTAAAGCACCAACAATGATTAGATTCTTTTTAATGTTGTGAGTAAGGTTATTATTGAAATCTCTTCTTATTTTATCAAAAAAATATGTAACCATTATGAGCACTAAAGTATTTATCCAAAGCATATTTGTTTTAAGAATAAATGTAGTATCTTGCCCTGGGGGTAATGAATATAAATAGCCCGTAAAAATCAAACTAAATAGTACTGAACTAATTCCAAATATTATAATTACAACTGACATTTGGTTGGAAATATTAAAAGTTTGACCAGTGTGCTTTGAATCTATCGCTGCTTGATTAGCTTCCCAAGGTTTTTCAGTTAATGTGCCAAATATCTTCTTTAATATTGAATTCATAATGCTTATATAATTAGTAAAACATATTTTGCAACTATGAAATTAAAGACCTCAATAACCGTAATTACAGGATGTCTAGTAATTTTCTTGTTTTTAATGTTGCCAGTTTTTTTATCTATGGAAAAAACTAAAGATGACATTGAATCAAAATTTAAAGGTTCGGAATTCTCGTTAATTGATGTGAATAATGAGGTAATAACTGAGTCATCCTTCGAGGGTCCTTTAACAGCAATATTTTTTGGATTTACTAATTGTCCTGATATATGTCCGATGACATTAAATAATCTTGATTTAGTAATAAATAATTTAGATGAAAAAAAGAAAAATAAACTAAAAATTTTTTTTGTAAGTATTGATCCAGAAAGAGATACTCCTGAAATAATCAAGGAATATCTTAATTCTTTTGAAAATAAGATGTATGGTATTACTGGAGATCCTAAAAAAATTTTTTTAATGTCACAATCTTGGGGAGTGATGTCAGAAAAGATATTTACTGGAGATGGTGAATATCTTATAAATCATAGTTCTTCTATAATTCTCTTAAAAGATGGTAAATATATAAATAGAATAAGTCATCATGCAGCTTATGATGATATTTATAAAAATATAAATAAATATTTATAGTAAATTAAAAACAACTATTGAAATCATAGAAATAGCAGCAGTCTCTGACCTTAATATGTTTTTATTTATTTTAAGAGGAATTATTTTTTTTTGTTTTAATATAATTTCTCTTTCCTTTAATGAAAAATCACCCTCTGGTCCAATTAAAATACAAATGGGTTCATTTTTTTCTAAATTAATTTTAGTTTTTTCAGTATTTAAATCTCCAAAGATTATATTGGTATTTTGATTGGATTTTAAAAAGTTTTCCAATTTTGTGATTTTTTCTAGTTTTGGGATATTTAGCCTATTACTTTGTTCAGAAGCTTCAGCAATAATTTTATTTATTCTTTTTTCATTTAATTTTCTTACAACAGTTCTTTCTGTCAAAATTGGTATGAATCTTGTTATTCCAAGTTCTGTAGCTTTTTGGATCATTAAATTCAAATAATTTAGTTTGATTGGCGTAAATGCTAACCAAATTTCTTTATCATTTTCTGCTGATCTTAATTTTTTTTGAATAGTAAATTCTACTATGCCCTTATTTATATCATCAACTTTAGCTACCCATTCTCCACTTTCATTAAATAATGAAAATTTTTGACCATTGCCTAACCTCATTACTTTGGAAAGATAATGAGATTGAGACCTGTTTAGTTGTGACTTTAAATTTAATGATAAACTTTCTTCAAAAAATAATCTAATATTACTCATATTTACAAATTAGATTATGAAAAATATTAAAGCAATAATTTTTGATGCTTATGGAACATTATTTGATGTCAATTCAGCTGCAGAAAAATGTAAAGATAAAATTGGAGATAAATGGGAGGGATTTGCAAATTATTGGCGCACTACACAATTAGAATATACCTGGCTTAGAAGCTTAATGAAAAAACACAAAGATTTTTGGCAAATTACAGAGGATAGTTTAGATAAATCTATGAAAGCTTTTAAAATAAATATCGAAATGAAAAATGAGCTATTAAATTTATATAAGGTTTTATCACCTTACCCAGAGGTAAAAGAAACTCTGGAAAAGCTTAAAGAAAAAAAATATAAATTAGCGATACTATCAAATGGAACACCTTCTCTACTTCATGAATTAGTCAATAATAACAATTTAAAAAATCTTTTTGATGATATTTTTTCTATAGAGGAAGTTAAAGTTTATAAACCAAGTTCTAAGGTTTATGAGATTCCAATTAAAAAATATAATATCAAAAATGAGGAAGTTGCTTTTTTAAGTGCAAATACTTGGGATGTTTCTGGCGGTGGAAATTATGGATTTACATCTATATGGGTAAATAGGAATAATAATATATTTGATAATCTTGATTATAAACCAATAAAACAAATTACTGGACTAAATCAACTACTTGATATTTTATAAAAAAAAACTAATTAAATGATCACTATGACAAATATAATAGACTTGATTGGAAGAATTTTAATTTCTGCATTATTTCTTTTAAATGGAATATTTAAAATAAGTAATTATGAGGGAACTATTGGATGGATGGAAAGTTTTGGTATTCCAGGAATGTTTATTGTTCCAGCAATAATTTTAGAGATAGCAGGTCCAGTTTTGATTGTAATTGGTTATAAAACAAAGTTTGCTGCTGGATTATTGAGTTTATTTTGTATAACTACTGCATTTATTTTTCATAATGACTTTACTGATCAAATGCAATTTACTTCTTTCTTAAAAAATATTGCCCTTGCTGGTGGTTTTTTAATTCTTTTTGTAAATGGAGCCAGGGGTATAAGTTTGGATAACAAATTTAAAAAATAAAATGTCAAATATTGAGGTAAAAAAAATTATTAAACCAATTCTAGCTTCTGATGGTGCTGGAGTTAAATTAAAAAGAAGTATTGGTGTTGAACCAAACTACTTTGATCCTTTTTTAATGTTAGATGAGTTTGGCTCTGAAAACAGTGAAGATTATATCGCGGGATTTCCCCCTCATCCTCATAGAGGAATTGAAACAGTAACTTATATGCTTCAAGGTGAATTCGAGCATGAAGATAGCACTGGTGCAAAAGGTAGAATGTCTTCAGGTGATGTTCAGTGGATGAAAACAGGTAGTGGTATAATTCATTCTGAAATGCCAGCGATGTCTGAAGGTCGTCTTCATGGATTTCAATTATGGATTAATATGCCAGCGAAACTAAAAATGAGTAAGCCTAATTATATTTATATAGATTCTGATAAAATGAGTGTTCATAAAGATAATGATAAAAAAATAAAAATTATTGCTGGAAAATTTGAAAAAGCAGAAGGTCCAGTTAAAGGCCATAACGTCGAACCAGTATATTTTGATGTTGAATTAAAAAAAGATAAAGAATTTAAATTTAATCTACCATCATCTCACAACTCATTTATTTATTTAATAAATGGAGAAATAGAAATTGGTGATAAAAAGCATGATACAATAAAAGACAGTACTTTGATATTGCTAGAAAAAGGAGAAGATTTAAAAGTAAGAAGCAAGACAAATGCAAAGTTTTTAGTGATCTCTGGAAAGCCTATTAATGAAGAAATTGCTAGAGGAGGACCATTTGTAATGAATACAAAAGCTGAGATCTTGCAAGCAGTTCAAGACTATCATAATGGTACGTTTGTAAAGTAATGAAAGCAATTGAAATATCTAAAAATGGAGGACCTGAGGTTTTAGAGTTAAAAGATATTTCTATTGATAAACCACAAGATGATGAAGTTACTATTGAGCATAAAGCAATTGGTCTTAATTATATCGATACATACCATAGATCAGGGTTGTACCCATTAAAACTTCCTTCCCCACTAGGATTGGAAGGTTCAGGGATAATTACTCAAATTGGATCGATGGTTAAAGATTTTAAAGTCGGTGACAAAGTATCGTACGCAGGTGCACCTATTGGTTCATATTCAACTCACAGAAATTATCAAACTAAAAATCTTGTTAAAGTTCCAGATGATATAGATTTAGAAATAGCAGCTGCAATAATGACTAAAGGCTTAACAACATTTTATTTACTACATAAAACTTATCCTGTTAAAAAAGGACAAACAATATTATTTCACGCAGCAGCTGGAGGTGTTGGTCAAATCTTTGGTCAGTGGGCTAAATCACTTGGATGTACTACTATTGGTACTGTTGGAACTGACGAAAAAATAGATCAAGCAATTACTAATGGCTACGATTTTGTAATTAATTACAATAAGGAAAATTTTGCAAAAAAAGTGTTAGAGATTACTAATGGCAAAGGAGTTCCAGTGGTTTATGATGGTGTTGGAAAAACTACTTTGGATGGATCTTTAGAATGTTTAAGTGTAAGAGGTATGATGGTTTCTTTTGGTAATGCTTCAGGACCGTTATCAGATATTAACGTTCCAAAGAATATTCAACCTAAGGGACTGTATTTAGTTAGACCGGCTATGCAACAATACTTGAGTACTAGAGAGGAATTAAATGAAGCCTCAAAAGTTCTATTTGAAAAAATTAGTTCAAATCAAGTTAAAATTAAAATTTATAAAAAATATAAATTAGTTGATGCTGAACAAGCACATAAAGATTTAGAATCCAGACAAATTTTAGGCCCTGCAATAATTATTCCTTAAACTGCTGATCCATATCAGATATATGAAGTCTTAAGGCTTTGGTAGAAATTTGAATTTCCCTGATAAAAAATATTATTGAAGTCATCATTGACAAACAACATGACCCGAAAATAATTCTAGCAACAAATAACTCATCTAAATAGAGTGCAAAAACAGTCACCATATTAAATAAAAAACCAAATGCACCAAACATTATAGAGTATTTTAAAAAACTAATTCTATAATTTAAATTATTAAGCTGATCTTTCCATTCTGGAGGTGTGTGTTTTTCAAATACATATTCATCATGAATTTTTCTAATTAATGCACTTAAAGTGTGAAACCTAGTAGAATAAACATTCATTATAAGTGGAATTGCAGGAAACATTAGTGCAACTACAGTGTAATCTATGTTCATGACGATTAAATTTGCTTAATAATAAATCTTTGTTATTTAATAATTTATATGACCCATATAAGCATCTTCTTTGAATTAACAAGACTTAAAAAGCCAATTGGCTATATGCTTTTATTTTGGCCATGTGCGTGGGGGCTTACAATAGCTTATGATTTTCAAAATGGATTTGAAAATTATATTTTATATATTTTTTTATTTTTTTCTGGAGCAGTATTAATGCGATCGGCAGGCTGTATTGTAAATGATATTATTGATAAAAATTATGATCAAAAAGTTGAGAGGACAAAAAATAGACCTCTTGCATCAAATAAAATTTCGGTCAGATCAGCTTTAGTAATTGCTCTAATTTTATGTTTACTAGCACTTCTTGTTTTAATTAATTTTAATAATTTAACAATTATTCTTGCTTTATGTTCTATGCCCTTTGCTTTTACATATCCCTTAATGAAAAGATTTACATATTGGCCCCAACTTTTTTTAGGACTAACATTTAATTATGGACTCCTATTGGGCTGGGTATCTATTAAAGAAAGTATAAGTTTGGCACCATTGATATTTTATTTTGGAGCCATATTTTGGACACTTGGTTATGACACGATTTATGGGTATCAAGATATTAAGGATGATGAAATAATTGGAGTAAAATCAACATCAATAAAATTTAAAAATAGTCCAAAAACATTTATTGGTAGTAGCTATTTTTTATTTTTTGTTTGTCTAATTTTGGTTGGATACTTTATGAAATTTAATAATTTATATTATTTATTTTTATTAATTCCTTTCTTTCATTTATTTTTGTATCAAATAAAAAATTGGGAAGTAAATAATAGCAACTCATGTCACAAAAAATTTAAAAGTAATAATACATTGGGATTAATTGTATTTTTAATAATTTTGATAGAAAAGAACAATTTTTTTATATGAAAAATTTTGAGGTTTTAAAAAGGTTTTACAATCAATATACAAAAAGACACTTAAAGAAAATATTTATTGCAGTTTTCTTTTCTGTCATGGTAGCAGGAAGTACATCATCAATAGCATGGTTATTAGATCCAGCAATTGAAAAATTGTTTATAAACAAAGATCAAACTCTAATTTATCTAATTCCAGTATTAATAGTTGTCGCTTTTGCTACTAAAGGACTCTCTTTATATACTGCAAAAGTGTTACTTATAAATGTAGCCGAGGAAGTCAAAAAAAGTATCCAATCAGATATGATCAAAGCATTGATTAAATCAGATACTAAATTTATTGAAAGTAAACATTCTGGAAAATATATATCAAATTTAAATTTTGATGTTGAACTAATAAAAAACGTATTAAGTATTAATTTATTAAATCTTATTAAAGATTCTTTAACTTTAATAGGATTGTTAAGTGTTATGTTTTATCAAAACTGGAAATTATCTTTAGTGGCTATAATTATGATACCCTTGGCATCAATAGCAGCTAAAAGTTTAGGTAAAAGAATGGGTAAAGTATCTACTCAGGCTCAAGAAAGGTCAGGTTTTTTAAATAAACATTTAGTTGAAATTTTTAAAAATCACAAATTAATAAAAATTTTTCAAAAAGAAAATTTTGAAAGTAATAGATCGGATGAATTAATTTCAAATCTAGCGAATAAAGTAAAAAAAATAAATACTGTTTATGTTAGATCAACCCCAATAATGGAAACTTTAACTGGTATAATGATCGCTTTTTTAATTTTTTATTCTGGTAAACTAATAATGTCAGAAGAACTTGAAATTAATAATTTTTTTTCATTTCTTGCAGCAATGATGTTGGCCTATCAACCTGTAAGATCTCTAGCTACTCTAAATATTGGTGTTCAACAGGGAATTTCTGCAGGTAAAAGAATTATACCAATATTAGATATTAAGAACGAAATTACAAATAAAGAAGAATGTGATCCAATTCAGTTAAGTAAAGGTGAAATAATTTTTAAAGATGTAAACTTTTCTTATTTAAAAGACTCTGAGCAAAAAACTTTAAAATCGGTAAATATATCTATTGAAGGGGGAAAAATTTCAGCATTTGTAGGACATAGTGGTGCTGGTAAATCAACTTTGCTAAACTTAATACCGCGATTTTATGATCCTGATAGTGGTGAAATTAAAATTGATAATCAATCTATTCATAATGTAAAGTTAAGATCTTTAAGAGAAAATATTTCAATAGTCAGTCAGGATACAACTTTATTTGATGACACAGTCATTAATAACATTAAATACGCAAATCTTGATGCATCTGATAAAGAAGTCTTTGAAGCAGCTGAATTAGCTTATGCTACAGAATTTATATCAAAACTTAAAGACGGGTATAATACGATTATAGGTGAAAATGGTGTACGACTTTCTGGAGGAGAGAAGCAAAGACTTTCGATTGCAAGAGCTATATTAAAAAAAACAAAAATAATTCTTTTGGATGAGGCAACATCTTCTTTAGATGCTGAAACAGAAAGTAAAATTCAGAAAGCAATCAATCATTTAACTAAAGACAAGACTTCACTTATAATTGCACACAGATTATCAACAATTTTAAATTCTGATAAAATTTTTGTTTTAGATCAAGGACAAATAGTAGATGAAGGTAATCACGAGGATTTAATTAAAAAGTCTATTATATATAAAAACTTTTATGAAAAGCAGTTAAGAAAAGATTAATGTTATTTTTTTACAGAATTTTAATTAATCTAGTTTTACTATTATCTCCTATTATAATACTTTTTAGAATAATAAAAAAAAAAGAACACCCAACCAGATTTTTAGAAAAATTAGGAATTTCATCAAAAAATAGAATGCAGGGAAAAGTAATTTGGTTTCATGGATCCAGCGTTGGGGAAGTTTTAAGTATAATGCCATTAATTGAGAGGTTAGAAAAAAATTCAAAAATAAAACAAATAGTTATTACTTCATCAACATTAAGTTCATCGAAAGTTTTAGAAAAATATAAATTAAACAAAACAGTTCATCAATTTTTTCCTATTGATGCTAATTTAATAATTAAAAAGTTCTTAAATTATTGGAAACCGACAGCAGTATTTTTTGTTGAGTCCGAAATATGGCCAAATACAATACAAAATTTACATAAAAGAAATATTAAAATAGCTCTACTTAATGCAAGGATTACAAATAAAACTTTTACAAAATGGTTTAAATTTAAAAGTTTTTCAAAAGATATATTTAATAAATTTGATTTATGCTTATGTCAAAATAAAGAAACAAAACTATATTTAAAAAAACTTGGAACGAAAAATATTAAAAATTTGGGAAATTTAAAATTTTCAGAATCAAAAAAAATAAAAAAAATTAATAAAATTAAAAATTTTAAGCTTCTCAATAATAAAAATATACTTTTCGGTGGTATTAGTACTCACTATGATGAAGAAATTTTTTGTGGCAAGGTTCATCTAGAACTTAAAAATAAATATAAAAAATTTATATCAATTATTATTCCTAGACACGTAAATCGAGCTGAGAGTATAAAAAATGATTTAGAAAATCTTAAACTTAAAGTACATTTACATAGCTCAAAAATTAATATTGAAAATGATACAGATATTTATTTAGTTGATACATATGGTGAAACAAAATCTTTTTTAAATATGTGCAAAGTTGTATATTTAGGTGGCTCGATAATAAAAAGAGGTGGTCAAAATCCACTAGAAGCTGCTAGAAGCGGTTGTAAAGTAATTCATGGTTCAAATGTGGATAATTTCAAAGAGATATATGCGTTACTAAATAATATCGGAGTTTCTTCCAAAATAAACGGTGTTAAAGATGCAAAAATAAAAATTATCAAAAACTTAAAAACTAATGTGAAACAGAAAAAAAATATAGTCAAAATTAATCAATTAGGAAGAAAGATATTAAATAGCATCAATTTAGAAATTAGAAATTTAATATAATGTTTATTAAAAAACCAAGATTTTGGGACTCAAAAAATTTTTCTATATGGCCAATAATTTTATATCCATTCTCAATTATTTATTTATTTGTATTTAATCTAATCAGTAAACTTAAAAAAAAACGAATATTTGAAATTCCAATTATTTGTATTGGTAATATTTACTTAGGTGGAACTGGAAAAACTCCTTTGGTGAAAGAAATATATAATATTTTAATTTCTATTGGAAAAAAACCTGCAATAATTAAAAAATATTATAATTATGTTGAAGATGAAATATCATTACTAGAAACCACAAGTAAAGTGTTTTCAGACAAAAATCGATCATCGAGTTTAAGAAAACTAATACAAAATAACTTTAACGTTGCAGTAATGGATGATGGTTTTCAAGATTATTCAATTAAAAAAGACTTCTCAATTTTGTGTTTTAATGAGAAACAATGGATAGGTAATGGATTAGTTTTACCCGCAGGTCCTCTCAGAGAAAGTCTAAATTCTTTAAAAAAAGCAAATTGTGTTTTCATAAATGGTGAAAAAAATATTAAAATAGAAAATCAAATAAATAAAATTTGTAAAAGTAATATTTTTTATTTCAAGTATATTCCAAAAAATATTCAAAAATTTACTAATAAAAAAATAATAGCATTTGCGGGTATTGGCAACCCTACAAATTTTTTTGAACTTATAAAAAAAAATAATTTAAACTTAATTGACACTAAAACTTTCCCTGATCATTATATTTTTTCAGACAAAGATATAAATGAATTAATTACTAAAGCTAAAAATAATGGTTCAATATTATTAACAACCGAAAAGGATTATTTTAGAATTAAAGATAATTATAAAATTGATATAGAAAAGTTAGAAATTGATTTAAAAATTGAAAATCAAGATAGTTTTATAAAACTTTTAGAGGAAAATTTATGAAATCAATAAAATACTTTTTGGAATTTATAATTATAAAATTCTTCTTTTTAATCTGTAAAATTTTAGGATATAAAATTTCTTCCTCATTAGGATATTTCATAGGTAGATTTCTTGGTCCTTTTTTTAGATCAAGAAGTAAAATACTAAATAATTTAGAAAAATCCAAAATTGGAAAATCAGATATTGAAAGAAATAAAATTATTACAAGTATGTGGGGTCACTATGGAAGAATACTGTCTGATTATATTTTTTTAAACCAATTTAGAAATGGTAAACTTAAGAATCATATCAAAATTAATGGCTTAAAATATTTGGATAAGATTATAAAAGAAAAAAAGCCAGTTGTTTTTATTTCAGGCCATTTCAATAACTTTGAATTAATGGCAATGCAAATAGAAAATTATGGGATCAAACTTGCGGCTATTTATAGACCTTTAAATAATTTTTTTTTAAATGGAACTATGGAAAAAATTAGGAAAAATTATATTTGTAAAAATCAAATTAAAAAAGGTAGATCTGGGACTAGAAAAATTTTAGAAGCAATTAAAAGTGGACACTCAATTGCACTTATGATTGATCAAAGAGTTAGTGAAGGAATTGCAGCTAAATTATTTAGTAGAGATTGTTTAACAACAACTATACCTGCTCAATTAGTTAAAAAATACAATTGTGAGGTAGTACCAGTTTATATCGAAAGGATAAATAATATTGATTTTGAATTATATTTCTATGAACCACTAATTTTTAATAAAGAAAAATCTATTCCTGAAATTACTAATGACTTAAACAATGTGCTTGAGAGATTAATATTAAAAAACCCAAATCAGTGGATTTGGTCACACGATAGATGGAAATAATTCAATTTTTATTTCTCTTTGAGTTTGCCTCAATAAAAGAAAAATAAGCTTCCTGCAGCTCAACATTCCAATAGGTAAGATCTTCAAGTTTGATTTTCTTTCCTGATATAGCACAAACAACATGATCACCTTCCTCAACTATAGAGAAATTATTTGGCATATATTTTAATTTTGCTAATTTTTTGAACATTTTTAGTTTATAAACTATTACATGAATATTGGAATAATTGGAAGTGGTGGCAGAGAGCATTCAATTTGTTACAAATTGAAAAAGTCAAAAAAAATTACAAATATTTTTTGTATTCCAGGAAACGCAGGTACAGCTGAAATATCAGAGAATTTAAATGTTAACTATAATAATTTTAAAGAGTTATATAAAATTATTTTAAAAAAAAATATAAATCTACTAGTAGTTGGACCAGAAGAACCATTGGTAAATGGAATTGTTGATTTTTTTGAAAAAAAAAAGATAAGAGTTTTTGGGCCATGTAAAAAAGCTTCAAGACTTGAAGGTTCAAAAGCTTTTATGAAAAAATTATGTAGAGATTTTAATATTCCCTCCGCTAGATCAATTGAAATAACTAATGTCAAAAATATTAAATCTTCACTTAAAAATTTTAAGTTACCAATTGTGGTAAAATCTGACGGGTTAGCAGCAGGTAAAGGAGTAACAATTTGCAAAACTAAAGATCGTGCAATTAGAGATGTAAAAGAAATATTAAATGGTAAGTTTAAATCATCAAGAAAAGTTATAGTGGAAGAGTTCCTCTCTGGAAAAGAGGCAAGTTATTTTGTTATTACTGATGGTAAAAATTATATCCCAATTGGCACTGCTCAAGATCATAAAAGAATTGGTGAAAATGATACAGGTCCTAACACAGGGGGTATGGGGGCATATTCACCTTCAAAACTAATTACAAAAAATGTAGAAAATAAAATCAAGAAAAAAAATATTGAACCAACATTAAAAGGCCTAAATAAAAAAGGTTATCCTTATAGGGGGATTTTATATGCAGGTTTAATGATTGAGAATTCAAATCCTAAATTAATTGAATACAACATTAGATTTGGAGATCCTGAATGCCAAATAATAATGATGAGATTAAAAAATGATTTATTAGATTTAATCGAGACAACAATTGATAAAAAATTAAAAAATAAAAGAATTAAATGGTCAAAAGATAAAGCAATTACAGTTGTAGCTGCAAGCAAAGGATATCCTGGAAAATTTAAAAGGTTAAAGGAAATAAAAAATTTAAATAAAATTAAATTAAATAATAAACAACAATTGTTTCATGCATCTACAATTAAAAAAAATGAAAAGTTTTTTTCGAATGGGGGGAGAGTTTTAAATTCAACAGTTTTAAATAATAGTCTTAAAAAAGCTAGATCTATAGCTCTAAAAATTTTGGATAAATTAGATTGGGAAAATAAATATTACAGAAGAGATATTGGACATCAAGTAATTGATAAATGAGAATTATTTCAGGATTATATAAAGGTAAAAAAATTTTATTACCCGCAGATAAAAATACTAGACCTTTGAAAGATCTAACAAAAGAGTCAATTTTTAATCTAATTATCCATTCAAAATTTTCAAAAATAGAATTAGAAAGATCAAATGTTTTAGATCTTTTCGCTGGTTCAGGCTCATTTGGACTAGAATGTTTATCAAGAAAATCAAATTTTGTTACTTTTGTTGAAAATTATAGATCGGTTATAAAAATACTAAAAAATAACATTAAAACTTTTAAAATTGATAAAAATTATGAAATCATTGAAGATGATATTTTTAATAACAAATTTTTTCAAAATATTAACAAAAAATTTGATTTAATTTTTTTAGATCCTCCATATAAAGAATATCGTATAAATTTTATTTTGGAAAATATTATTAAGAATAAAATCATTAATCAAAAAGGATTGGTTATTTTGCATAGAAATAAAAAAACTAAAGATCTTTTCAGTGATAAATTTAAAATAGTAGAAAATAGAACCTACGGTATTTCCAAAATATATTTAATAAAGCTAAGATAATATTTTTTTGGTCTCTTTTTTAATAAGTTCAACAGATGGTTGATCAAAAGGATTCACTTTAAGCGCTGTACCTAATAATATTGTCTCTAAAATAAAAAAACTGAACAACTCACCGAGTGTTTCTTCACTTCTATTCTTAATTTCAAAACTTCTAAAAGGTAATTTTTCTTTTTTAAATACTATTTCTGTGGCTTTTTTTTGTGCTCTAATTATCTGAGTAAAAGATTTATTATTTAAATATTTTAATGCATTTAAAGTTTTATTTAATCTAAATTTTTCAGTTTTTTTTTCGTTAACACTAAAAAAAGTATAAAAATTATTTTTTGGTCCATCTAGATATAATTGCATTAGACTATGATTGTCCTTTGGCATTGTTGAAATAATTGGAAGAATGCCTTTCGATTTTTTTCCAAGGCTTTCAGCTACTAATTGTTGATACCATTTAAATAAATTATTTGAATTTTCATCATAATTTAAAATAATAGAGTTGAGTTTTTTTTGTTTTACAAAAGTTAGTATTGAATTAACATTTGTAATTAAATTGCTGATAAAATGTTTGCTTTTTACAAGTTTGTTAAATCTTTTAAATTTTTTTTCTTTGAAGCCCATTAATTCAGCAGGTAACATTCCTACTTCTGATAAAACAGAATATCTACCACCTACATAATTTTTATGTTCTATTACTTCCGATTTTAATTTATTTGCCAAATTGAAGAGGTTGCTACTTTTATTTTCAGTTATAAATACATTTTTATTTTTGTTAATTAGCAAACTAGAATTTGATATAGTTTCAAGAGTATTCCCTGATTTTGAAATGATTAAATTACAAGCTTTTTTATTTTTTTCATTTTTACTTAAAATTGGTTTTAAGTTATTAATAAAAATAAACTTTTTTTTTGTTTTATTCTGCAAAAATTGATAAATAGCCTCCACCCCTAAAGTAGAGCCACCCATTCCAATTAATCTAAAAGTTGAATATCGATTTAATCTTTTTATAATTTTTTTATTAAAACTATATTTATAATTTGAAGAAAGGGTTTTTAATATAGGAAATTTCGATAATAGATTGTTTGGTTGAAAAAAACTTCTTGATAAAGATATTTTATTTTTTTTAATTATTTGAAAATTAGTAAATTTAATTCTTGAGGTGAGCATTTTAATTAATTTTTTCTAAAATTAATTCCTCTACTGAATTAGTTGTCTGAGAGCTAGTATTATCATCTACTTTTGTATCAATATCTAAAATGCTTTTTATATCATTATCTTCCTCAGTATCAGTAGATGTCTGTTCTTGATCTACTGGTAAAGGTAATTCTCCATAATCAGGTGGTAACTCTAAAGGATTTTTTTTCTCTACTAAAAACTCATCACTTTGTTCAGATCTTTTTTTGCCCTGAAGTGCATCTTTTGCTCCAGTGCAAGAATACAAAAAAGCAGCCGAAATAAATATTAATATTAATTTTTTAAATTTCATTTTACTTTTTTATAATTCATTAATTCAGCAAAAATAAGACAAATTATTCCAATACTTATAAAGATATCAGATACATTAAAAATAAACCAATGATAGCCCCTAAAATTTAAGTCAATAAAGTCCGGAACAGCTGAAAAGTAAAGTCTATCAAACAAATTTCCTAATGAGCCGCCTAACAGAATAATTAAGAAATATTGTCTTATATCCTCAGATTTATAAATTAGGTAAATTATTATTAAATTAATTATTATTATTATAATTGTAATGATGTTATAAATTAAGCTTTGGTCAAAAGAAAATAACCCAAATCCAATACCTGTGTTCCATATTAAATAAAAATTTAGAAAAGAGTTAATATTAATATCTACATGACCTACCTCTTCTGCAATATTTAATATATAAATTTTAGATACTCTATCTAATAAAAATATGATTAAAATTATACTAAAACTTATCAAAAATTTTTTAAATTTT
>ENA-OSEY01001555-OSEY01001555.1-marine-metagenome-genome-assembly--contig:-NODE-1555-length-15644-cov-6.543522_pt1 | contig 15644 bp, 23 predicted proteins | sample MGYA00248465_ERZ534230 | MGnify/ENA primary metagenome ERZ534230 (study PRJEB26409, sample SAMN06344110) | marine metagenome | isolation source: Sea water from surface | place: Atlantic Ocean:Southern...
TCCGTCTAACGCCATTGCTTCTGGAGAGTGAAGTTGTTGTATGCAAACTCAAGACGATTAACGAACTTGATCATGTCCCCATCTTTATGAAGAACATAACCCTCAGGAGTTGTGACTTTATATCCTTTGTCCGTCTGGACAAAGGTTCTGAATTCTTCTAGATGATCCAGTTTATCTATAACCATTTGTTTGACTTCTTGCAATTCTTTGTAAAGAGATAGCATAGACTTAAACTTAGATGAGTTATTGACAAGATAATTTTCGCTCTGATATACTAAATTACGTTTCTTAACTAGATTGTCAGTAGTTTTAATTTTTGCAAGTTCCTTACTCATCTTTGCATGATAAAAATTTCCTAACTCAATCAATGATTTATCTACATTAGTAATACTACGAGCATTTTTAATTTCATTATTAAAGAATTGTTTTAGATAAGATGATATATGAAACTTAGCATCACCTGTAGTGCCACTAGCACCTACTAACTCATCTAAAAAATCACCACATAGCTTACACATACGTTCAATGTTTGCTACGTACGTATCAAATTTTGTTTCTTCTGCATGACTCAATCCAACACGATCCATAGGTGTGTCGTTTTTTATGACAAGAGCATCAGTTGACCCATTTACATTTGCACCTGCCAGAGCTTGCATAGATTGAAAGTCATCACCAGCATAATGTGTGTGAAATACTACGCCGATCTTCGCTCTGCTCGCTGCTTGTCCAATAGGATGATGCACTGGAATAGCATAAGTAATCGTATTAGGTCTGAATGTGTAAAGTCTTTCACCATGAATTGTTTCTGTCCTTAAAGTAGAATTAGTAAAGAGAAGATCTCCTTGCACAATACCTCTGATGCCTAGACCAGCAAAGTATTTCAAAGAGAACTTAAGTTTCTCTGCAAGATCACCTTCATAGTATAGGTCTACATCAAAATCTGTGTAGCAAATCTTTGGTGTTTTTGCAAAGACAGATTTAGTCCCTACAAAAAACATACCACTGTTAGGATCGGTACCACATATAACTGATGGTGCTCCATCCCATTTTGTTTGCATGAAACCTGTACTGTTATCACATCCAAGCATCTTGCGTAACTCTTTTAAAAAAGATACAGCAGCTTTACAACCCTCAACTCCATAGTTGAGCATCTCATCTTCTAAATGTTCTAAGTGTTTGAGTTGCTTTACGTTTGCCATTAATCTTGAAACACAGTTTCTATACTTTCTCCTTTCATTTTATATCCAGATTGTAATTTGTCTGGATATACACGATCTGGATCAGCAGTAGTTCCTCTGTCAGAGGTATTTCTAATATTAAATGTCATATCCAAGAGAGGTGTAGTCATATGAATGTTTACTCTTTTTGCTCCACCTGTTTCACCACCATACGAGACTCTAACATTAGTAACGTTAGCTGCTTGATTCAAAAATCTTTCAGTAATCTCCATATGTTTGATCTTACCTTTGTTCAAATGAACATAATGATATCCATAACCAAGAGATCCTTTAATTAATTCTTGAAGCAAAGGTTTATTGTAACTTGGCGAATTATCTAATACTTTATAATTTTTATTTCCTGATTGAAATTCATTGAAGGTTGCACAGAATGTTGCTTCATCTAATCCAAAAGTTTTCATTAATGCAATACCATTAGCAGTAGTAATCTTTCCTGCTTTTACTTGATCAACGGGAAAAACATTTGTCTTAAGACCTAGATTAGATAGGTTGGTTGTGCCACTAGTTTTTAATGACAGATAATACTTATGAAGTGGTTTGCCTTTACACTTACTTTCTAATGTTAGATCAGTAATAGTAGAACCAATTTCATATCCAGTTGACAATGATGCTGTTCCAATCTTCCAATGTCCATTTACAAGTTGCATAGGTCTTTTCTTATTCTCACCACCCTCTGCAATAACTCTAACTGCAATACAATCTTCTAGATGATAATGTTTTACCAGACCGTAAATAAAATCTCTATACTTATTGTTAGTAAGTTCACTTGTCTCAATCCAATCGTTAATACCTGCCTCTAATTGTTGCTCAAATAGATTTCCTTGGTTACCTGATCCTCTATTACCTCTACTACCATCACCAAAGTCAACTTTTAATGCACTTATTTTTAACTTCTTTTTTATCTCTGCTTTCGTAAATTCTGTTTGTAATGCTCTAGCTATCTTTACTTGCTTTTTATTAGTTGGATCAAAGGCAAGAGGATTCTCCATGCCATATGTATTGACAAGATAATTCCACAATCTAAGTCCTTCTGCTGCTGTTGCAGTATCCATATGTTTTACAGAAGATCCTGCTTCTGAAAACGTAGATGGTATAAGCTTGTATGCCATTAGAAAACCTCCCGTCTAACTATTTAGAGGAGAGGTTATAACACTAGTGATGTACAATAAAGTGCTTGTTAATGACATCAATACGTTCTTCTGCTTTTGCAATTACGTCTAGTTGATCTTGGATTGCAGCAAGAATATCTGAGTGCTCACCAATACCTACAGGATTATGTAAATAAATTTCAACATTTGCTTTTGCTTTGCTGATCTCACCTTGTGCTTGCTCAAGCAAAGATGTTACCGCTATTTCTCTTAAATTACATGACATGGTTTTTTCTTTTATGTAGCTTATGTTTGGTTGGTTAATGTAATGTGTTTCGTAATCTCCACTCATCGGTCTCCTATAGCACGAACTTCTGATTTTTGAATATCAAATTTACCGCCAGGATATCTCTTCTCTAATTTCTTTACGTTACGTTCAATAACATCATCAAACGAAATTTCAAGTGCCATACAAGCTTGTGCCACATACCACATTACATCACCCAACTCAATGATAAGATGTTCTTTGTTGTCTTCATCCCATGGTTTTCCTTGGAAGATCATCTTCTTAATGATCTCAAGAAACTCACCACCTTCAGCATTGATACCAACACCGCTAGTAAGGAGACGTTCAATGTTAGCACCTTCACGGTCTAACTCGCCAATACGATCAGCGAAGTCAACGAAGTTTGTTGATGCATCAGAAGTAACTGCAGAAACAAACTCTTCGTATCGGTTAAAATTAATTGTCATACATTCCACTCTGCGAATTTTGATAATCTTGATTGTGTATCAGCAAATTGCTGGAAGTCCTCACCAGGATCTTCATCATTGATGTTAATAGCAGATGCGTCATCCGCTACATCATACAGCTTCATTTTTGATCTGTCAATTCCCACCATGAATTTTCTTGAGGAAGTCGGGTCGTTGTATCTGTTTTTAAGTTGTTTGACCATGATGCGACCTTGTTGTTCAAGCTCTTCAGTAGATATAAGAGCGAACATAAAATCAGCAGTGGCAGGTAGACCAAAAGACTCAGAAGTATCGGTAAGATCTGGATCGCTATTGCCATAACCACTACGAGTAGTCTGAGTGGCACTGATAATAGGTACATTGCTTTCCACAGCAAGACCGCGAAGCTCTTCAGCAATCGCTTTAACATAGGTATACGAGTTAACAATGGCACCTTTGTACCTCACACTTGCACATATATTTAAGTAATCTACAAATATTATATCAGGTTTGAAATCTTTTTTCAAGTTGAGATCAGATAAGAGTGCCTTGAAGTGTCCTACATGTGCAGACGCTGTTGGATACTCTTTGATAATAAGTTTTCCTCTAGTCTTTTTAGCGATCTCATTAACTTTACTAGAGAATAGAACCTCAGGTAGTTCTATAATATCTTTGACGTTTACGTTTAAAAGATTTGCGTCAATTCGTTCAGCAATCTTCTCCTCTGCCATTTCACATGTAATGTAGAGAACGTTGTAGCCCTGAGTGAGGGCGGAACCAGCCATGTGGCACATGAATAAACTTTTCCCGACACCTGTACCAGCAAGAGCGATATTGAGAGTCTTGTTAGGGAGACCACCTTTCGTGATAAAGTTAAACTTTTCCAAATCAAAGGGAATCTTCTCTTCCTTCCTGTGGTAGAATTCATATCTGTCTGATGATTGTTCAATGTAGTCATGTCCTATATGTTCATCAAACGAAACTGCCAAAGCATCTTGTAAAATACTGGGTATAGCACCCTTTGTGAACTTTTTATCTCCGCCATCAGCAATCTTAATAGACTGCATGAGTGCTAAGTATATAGCACGATCTTGACACCATTTCTCTGTGGCATCTAACAACCAGTCATAATCCACCCAGTCATCAGATAGAGAATTTATTCCCTGTACTGAATCTTTGAATGTCTCTTCTGTAAGGTCTCCTCTACTCTGGAGATTAATTGTGAGGACTTCTTTAGTAGGTACTTTATCGTACTTAGCAGCGAAGTCAGCAATCTCTTCAAATACAATTTTTTCATGGTACTCTTGGAAATAGTCTGCTTTTATAAATGGCACTACCTTACGATAGTATTGCTCATTGTATATTAGATTGCGAAGTATTGTTTCTTCTATTCTTTCTGTCATTCTAGTTTTAACCTCGCAAATGATTTCTCACTTAGTCTCTTCTGTATTAGTCTACCATAATCTTCATGTAGTTCGCAACCAATATAATGTCTATTTAATGATTTAGACACAAGTGCTGTTGTTCCTGATCCCATGAATGGATCTAGAACTATGTCTCCCTCTTCACTCCCTGCCTTGATACAAGGTTCAATTAGATCAGGTGGATACACAGCAAAGTGTGCTCCCTTATATGGTTTGTTTGTTACAGTCCAAACATCTCGCTTATTTTTCCTGTCATAAGACTTGGATAACCCACTATGAGGAACCAACCCAGTGCCAGGATTATGGTACTTACCTTTAGTCCTGTCTCTAGTACCCCAGTCTTGCTTGACGGGTTCTTTAATTGCTTCATTGTTATAATAGTATTTACGATTTTTAGAAAGTAGAAAAATATATTCGTGTGATTTAGTACACCTATCCTTTACCGACTCAGGCATAGGATTAGGTTTGTGCCAGATAATATCCTGACGTAGATACCATCCATCTGCACGCAATGCAAATGCTAACATCCATGGTATACCTATCAGATCTTTCTCTTTAAGACCTTCTAGTTTGTTACCTCTCTTAGCACACTTGTCAGGTAGATCTTGTTTTGTTTTACTTACAGTTTGTTTTGGTAATGCTTGTCCTTTACCAGGTCTATAGTTGTAATAACTATCACCTATGTTTACCCATAATGTGCCATCATCAGTTAGAACATCACGCACTGATCTGAATACTTCTACTAAATTTTGTATGTATTCTTCTGGTGTTTGTTCTTGTCCTATCTGTGACTCTTCTCCACCATAATCACGTAACCCATAATAAGGAGGTGACGTGACACAAGTTCTTGCTTTGCCATCAAACTCTTTTAAAGTCTCACGACAATCGCCAAATAAAATTGTATCAACCACCATAACTATATTCCTTCTTCGCTGCCTCCTCCAGTTGCTTCATCACTCCTTCGGTGAAGTACTTCTCTGGATCCTTGAGAATAGCAGAAGGGTAGACGCTAGACTCCCCGACAACAATACGATTTCCTTTACGCTTAAAGACTCCATACTGTTCACCCAACTCCAATAGTCCGTAATATTTGTCAAGTCCACGTTCATCAAAATACAATCTAGTTTCAACTTTACTTCCCTCCTTTGTTAATCGAGATTTTTTTGCTTCGCATTTTATTATGTTACCAACAAGTTCTGTACCTTCTTTCTCCTTCTTCTTTCCAAGATAGATTATAGTTGATGCTGCATACTTGAGTCCTGTTCCACCACCCATTTCTTTTGTAGGAACATAAGATCCTATCACATCATATGTATGATTTGTCACTATCATAGGTATCTTTGCTTGACCTAGTTTCAAAGTCAATACACGAAATGCACCTTTGATTAATTGTGATTTAGTCATGTCTCTAACTTGTTTATCATTAGAGATGTCATCCATCTCTTTTGATGTAGATAACATACCAAGAGAGTCAAGAACAAACATCATTGGTTCTCTCTTTGGTTCTTTCATATACTTGTCTACGATACGACAAGCTTGTGTTCTAAATTCTTCAATAGTAGATACTGGAAACAATACCATACGTTGAGAATCAATACCACGAGACTCAATCATCTCCTTAGAGATAGCAGATTCTGTCTCAAAATATATGACTCCTCCTGTAGGATTTGCTTCTAGAAAATTACGAACAACACTCAAGGCAAAGAATGTTTTACCTGTGCTAGTCTCTCCTGCAAGTGCAGTAACTTTGTTAGAAGGTATACCTCCATATAAAGAACCACTACAGAGAGCATTAAAAATATAAGAACCAGTGTCAACGTAATGATCTACATCACCCGCAGCAACTCCATCGCTAACTATACTAGCAAATTCATTACCACTATCTTTAATTACTGTGTCTAAGAATCCCATTTCTTTACTTCTTCCTCATAGAAATTTACATAATCATAATCTTTGCTCATCAGTTGAGCAAAAGCACGAGCAGTTTCATACTCGTCAAAACATTTGATATCTTCTGAACTTACTTGTCCAACAATGTGGTTAGTCCAAGTAACGACAAAGACTTTTTTGGTCATTCAAAAAAACTCCCTAGGGTTATTCTTTTTTGGTGTTCCCACCCAATACATTGTAGCACATTTTTCAAAGGTTCCAAGAAACTCTTCTCAAATTGTGTTTGATAATCAACATATTTCTCTATACCAAATTCCTTTGGCAGTTCACCAAAGAAACTGATACAGTTTTCGTGTAGAGGGTTAGGTGTTTTCAAGTACATAAACTTGATCTTCTCACCCTCCTGTATAAATGGATGTTTATGTTCTACTTGGTATTTTCTGACGTACCAGTTGTATAGGAGTGCTCCCCTGACATGGATGGGGGTTCCTGATGTGTAAATGTTTGTTGGATGTCTGTACTTGCTAAGGTTGTTGACTCCTCTGGGGAAGGCGACTTCATCGTAGGGTCGCTTTTTTGTTTCTGCTCTGACGTCATTGATGAAATTGATAAGTTCATCATTTGTCTTGCCGATAATAATCTGAAACGCTGCATATAATTTATCCCGAAAGTATGCTGGTGTTGATGACCTAGCAGTTTCCAATCCCATGATTTTCATCTTGGGTTCTTTATACCTGACTCCTTCTGAGTCCCATACATTTAATATGTATCTCTTTTTTGCTGTCCATATTCCACGGTCAGCAATGTTCTCTCGCTTCATGCTCATTTTTTGTTCGTATGCCGAAACATACGTCGCCAGTTCCTTGTAACTCTCCTCAATAAAGGGTTCAAACTTTTCTTCACATATCTTGTTAAGTAAGGAAACAACTGCTGCTTTGTCGCCAGACTTAGAAGCAAGAAATTTATTAACAAGAGGTCCAAGATTAAGATATATTGAGTCAGTGTCAGATGCGATGACATAATCCTTGTCTTGTGTGGACAAGAGTTTATTTAGGTAGTCATTCATTTTATTCTCTATCCAACGGATAGAAACCTGTCCTGACAATGTGATAGCTTCAGCATTTGCTGTCTTATAATATCTGAAGTGTTCGTTACCGATAGCACCATAGGCAGAGTTGAGAGATATCTTCTTTGCCATTTGTATATTATTACAGCGAGCAATCTCTTTCATCAGTTCAACAGTAGGAGTTTTCTCATACTGTTGTTTTGCTTTGATCATCTTCTTCTTAAAGATAACACGACTGTCATACATCTTCTGCATCATTTCTGGCAAGAATCCGTGCTTATCTTTACGATACTGTGCACCATTTGCACATGTAGCAAATTCTTTTTCAATAATTACTTCTTGATTTAATATACCATCAACAGTTGCACTAGGATGTCTAGTATCTCTAAGTGTTTCTGGAGATATATTGTACTGCATGATGAGATGTGGGTACAGACTATTGAGATCAAAACTGACTACCCAATCATAAAAACCTGGTTTTGGTTCTTTTACATATGCTCCTGCATACTTTGTATCTTTAGTTGATTCTTTCTTTGGTGGTATAGCAATCTTACGTTTGTTTAGTTCATTGTAAATGTAGTTGTCCCACATACGAACCTGACTAAACACATCTTCATAGTTAACCTTAGCATCATATGCCATGGTGTATGCAAGTTCAATCAGTTTCATTTTATCATCTAGTTTATCAACTAGTCTGACGTCATGGATGTTGTAATCAATAAACTTTTGCCAATCATGTTCATAGAATTCTTTGAACGTATCATACTCAGAGTGATCTAGTTTCTTTTCTCCTAGTTCTACATTACAAATATGATCAAGGCGATATGATTCTTGGTTTGTGTAAGTAAATTTCTTGTATAGTTCTAAGTAATCTAGTGTAGAAATACCAAGTGTATCAACTGCAAATTGTTTACGACCTTTGATAAAAATCTCACGTTGTGATACTAATTTCCATGGTGATAATAATTTTACAAACTTATCACCAAGTATACGTTCAACACGATTGCAGATGTATGGCATATCAAACAACTGCACATTCCATCCTGTAATTACATCTGGAAAGTTTGCTTGCCAGTATTCAAGGAATGCTCCCAACATGCTTTCTTCTGATCTGAAATGCATGTAGTCCACCATGGAGTCTTTGTTATCGTATGGTCTTGCTCCGAACACAGTAATCCTACCAGTGAAACTATCTTTGATTGAGATGGCGAGGATTTCCTGATCGGCAGATTCAATATCGGGAAACCCATTCTCTGCTGCGGTTTCAATATCAATGTTGAATATGCGGATCTTGCTGCTGTCAAATTTAACTTGATCTTCTGGATGTTGTTCTGCAATGTATTGGTATAAAAATCTTGTGTTGCCATGTATCTCAAAATCAGGGACTTCTTTATATCCTTTTACAAATTCTCTTGCTTCTGTTATAGATCCAAATCTATGTGGTTGTACAGGTTGTCCTTCTAATGTTTTCCATTTTGAGTATTGCTTAGTAGGCAAAAACAGCGTAGGATTGAATGGAATCCTATCGCTGTATCTCTGTCCATTATTATATCCTCTCACTAGGAGACGATTACCCGCTTGTTCAACATTAGTGTAAAACTTCATTCCATACTTTTAATATATTGAGCAAGTAATGACTTACTCGGATTCACAAGTGTTGTGATGTCAGATGATCTAACTGCGATCTCTCTATCATCACAATATGGAGGCCATTGTTCCAGACTCCCATCTGATTGTATCACAAATGGTTCTTTCATTAAACAATCAGGATCGCCTGGTAACAATTCTTGACCTTCTAGTTCTTCTACTTGAGCAACGATCCACTCATTACTCAGTTTTAGCAGATTCGCTGTTATCTCCATTTGGTTGCTCCTTCCAGAAAATTTGTTCTTCAGTTAATCCAATCTCTTTCAATCTAACAACATAGTTGTCAACAATATTGTTATCAGGATACACAACACTAATGATATGCTCACCACTAATTCTATGATCCTCTATTGGAGAGAAAGGACACCACCTACCATAATTTATAGGTACAGATCCATCTTCATTTGCTTCTCCAATTGTTAGTAGATATGGATATACCATTCTATATCCTACTACTTTTTGTTCTTCAGTTTCATCTTTGATATCACCAAACATACAGAGAACACGCTCTGCTGTTGTGAGAGTCACAATTCTAATATTGTGATTTGTTTTTAGTGGTGCTTGCTCAGGTGTTTGTGTCATAATACCTCTGGTTGAATAGATTCAATTTCTTTTTTCTCTTGTATTTTGCGTTCATACGCATCTTGTAAACCAGGTTCTGGATTACTAATTGTCATTACCATATCATATGGAATTTTATATTGCCAGTCAGATGAGTATGGATTCCATTTAGAAAATCTAACTTGGTATTCCATACCTTGTTGTTCTGCCAAATACTGTGGTGTTGCTCCATCCATACTTAAAATGTATGGATCTTCCATAAGAAGACAAACACCTCTTCTCTTGTCCTCTTCTCCCTCAAAAATTTCCTTGAGTTCAGAGATGACACGATCACCAGTTTTAAGTGTAACTACAGATATTGCCATAATTGTGCTAGGTTAATTCTATTATAACATAAAAAAGAAGGGAGTCAAGTGACTCCCTTTTTAAATTTTTGATTAGTTTTCTTATAAGGTTGACTAGGTAATTTTCTATGTCGTTTCAAATGAGATTTAACTTCTTTCAAAAATTTAAGATGTTTTTTCACATCCATACTTTTTTCTTTTGTTTCTCTGGTAACTCTTTTACCAGTATCACAGTAAGTAATCCATTATTAAATTCTACTTTTTCAATTTCTACATCATCTCCTAGTTGCCAGTTGCGTGAGAATGATCTAGTAGATATACCTTTATGTGAATAAGTTCTATCATCTTTTGTCTTCTTAGCAGAAACAGTTAGACAGTTGCGTTCTGTTGTTACAGAAAGTTCCTCTTTAGAAAATCCTGCAAGTGCGACTTCCAATATGGTTCTAGAATCAGATCCATTATAGATGTTGTAAGGAGGATAGTTTGTTCCTGATCCTGCAAAAGTTTCAAGTCTGCTGAGTGTTTCATCTAATCCGAGTGTAAAAGGAGCAAAGTTCTCCCATGTATAGTTTACCATTGTGCCCTCCGTAAAGCGACGTATATTAATGTGACCCTTTCGGCATCACAATACTATTTTATAATGAATTGCTTAGAATGTGAGTACGGTTTGTGCTACCTGTACTAAAATATTTATTGAATTACCAAGAGTCTATACTGTTAACCCAATCAGATTTTAGTAATGACTCTACCTTTGTACAGATATAGTCATCATTACCTACACCTTTACCACCTTGTTGAACATTGAATAAAGAGTTGTCAGATGACAAATTATTATTAAAGTCTTCTTTAGAGAACCATACTACTCGTAGATCATCTTCATTTTTATTGACTCCTACAAATACAAGTCTCTCCCAATCTTTACCAGAAGAAACATGGTTAATGATAAACTTATCATCTATCACTCCACCTTTTGATTTGTTTCTAGTTGCAAGAGAAAATTTAATTTCTGTTAGAAGATCATCAACGACTCTATCGTGTCCTGCTGTTGATGTCTTTGCTCTCTTTACTTCGTGTCCTAAGTGTTCAAGATACTTAGTTGTGAACCTCTCACCAAACTCTCCTTTCTGTTTAGGTGACATATAAACGTAACCTTCAAAGGGAGTTGACTTCCAAGGGTCTTCTAGATTTTGCTCAATGTAATTCTGTAATGAACCATCGGCAAACATTTCATTAAACATGATGTTTTAGCGATTGTACTACTTAAGTATAGCAAATCAACTAAAGGTTGTCAACTTTTATTGCGTGGTGGAACATACCCCACTGTACGTTTGTAGTTTGGTCTTGCGGCTCCTATTCCCTTTCTCTTGCAAGGTTCCCATTCTTTCCAGTGGTCTCCTGCAACCTTATCCCTTTCTCTAAAAATATACCATCCTCTTAAACATCTTTTCTCAGTTCCTTCTTTGGAATTGTGTTTTAGAATATAAGAATAGTTAGAATCTCTTTTTCCCAAAAGATCATCCCAACAATCTGCTGGTCGTTTCCAATACTTTTTGGCACCAGTTTCTAAATTAATTCCCCAGACACCTATCTTAGTTACTGGTGCATCACCTCCTTTTACACCATTAGGATTACTTTTTACTGGTGCTAGTTCTTTTCCCTTCCATGCCCAACGATGACCAAATGCTGAATTTGTTTGTCCCCTAATATTTTTTTTAATAGGGTCAGAATGTTTTGACTTTGCGATATACCATGCTGCCTGATCAAGACTTCCAAAACTAGATTCATACTCACCTTTTATAGTATACATGTCAACTGGTTTAGCATGAGCGACTATTGCTCCTCTTTTTCTGGGAGTACCAATACCTCCATCCCCACCTAGAGTAGAATTATATCCATCTTTATAAGTATTTAATTCTGAGATCCAAAATATTTCTCTATCATTAACCTTCTCTGAAGGACATTCTTCAATAACTTCAAATTTAAAATTTTCCTTGCCATGTTTATTAATAGCATTGGAAATAGTCATTTTCTCTGGATCATATTTGCTCAGATATATATGTTCTTTCCATCTTTCTTCTGGTTTCCTTTCAGTTTTACCAACGTATTTGTGATCGTTTATTAAATTTGTTATTGTGTAGACAGATGCCATTTTTTATTCCTCAATTTCAAAATACCACTTGATAGATTTAATATAATCAAAGGTGCAAGATAAATCAAAATCACAATTTGTATTATATTTTCTATCACATAAAAAGTTCCTCAGTTTTTCAACTGATTCAAATGTTCCTTGATGTTTTTCTTTATCATCGTATAAGTGATACTTCATTACTCGGATTCTTGTTTCTTTCGTCCAATATTATACTTGGATTCTAATCGCCATTCGTTTTTTTCTTTAAAACTTAACACTTTGATTTGATTTAATGGTGCAAGATCTGAAATTTTTTCTTTACTCTCTTCTACTATTGATACTAATCCCCAGTCTAATAGTAACTGTACTATTCTATTTCTTCTTTGTAGATCATTAGTAGAAAGATTTGTATTTTTTCCGTCAAGGGCAAATAGTTCTTTAAAGTGTACTATAAAATACTTTCCCTGTTTGTGTAAAATGTGACAGGATTGATAAATTTTTCTTTCTTTACGAGATGCTACTCCTATTCTTGTTAATGTCTCTCTTACCTTTAAGAAGTCATCTGGTTCACCCAGAGTGACCTCTACCATATCTGCCTGTTTCCATTTGATATCAGTGTCACCGTTCATTTTTACCACCTTTGCTCAATGATTTTTTAATATAATCTAGTTGATTCTTGGTGAGAATTCTGAGTGCTTGGAGTGCCTTATCGTCATTATAACCATAATACTCCTTAACTATATCAAGATAATCAATAGAATCTTTTCTAGTCCAAGGAGAAAATCTCTTCCTTGGTTTCACACTATTTAGTAAAAAATCATATTGCATCTTGTTTGGTAAGTGAGGATTTTTATTCATCTCATTAGCAAACAAGACAGTATCAGTAAAGGAACTAAGACATCTATTTACTACAAATGCAGGATACTTTTTTTCTGCATCTGTATCACATGTACAAATACTCTTCTTTGATTGGTTGATGCTGTATAGGTAGTCTTTCAGTTGGTACATTGTTCCAGTGGCGAATTACTCCGCTAATAATAAAGCAGTTAGTGACAAGATAGCTGACAAATATAATAGACCGTACCACAACAACGTGATTGTCATATTCTTTGGTTTTGTCGTCTGAGAATGATCCGAGTGCATACTTCCATATCTTCCAAAATTTAGTCATCATGATCATCCCATGGATCTGAGAGACCTTCGTTAGCAAAGAATCCTTTATAGATTCCATACCCTGCTAGTAACACTGTAATTACTGCTATGGATATAGCAAATGTAATGTTAGGATTCAAAGTTAAATGAGGTATGAGTGTCTCATTACATTTAGCAATCTTATCGGGATCGCTCCAAGTACCAGGTAAAGTATATACTGGTGGGCATGCACTAAACAAAAAGTTTTTTGCAAGTTGTAATTCAAAAACTGAAGTCATAATTTATAGTACCCAATCTGGTTTGCGTGATGGGTCACGAAGATAGTTGGTAGCAACCCAAGGTTTAGATGCAACATAGCGTTTGTATGCAGTGAAGATGTCAATACTTGTATCGTATTTGAACTCGTCAGGACCTGCAAATGTAAATGATGATGGTAAGTATGGACTAGGTGCAGAAGGTATGATAGTTGTTGCTTCTATCAATGTCTTCTCGCAACTATGTGTCTTGCCATAGCGATGCTCATACTCGTTGCAAAGAGCAAGACCATGTGCAAGTAACCACCATGTATTTTCTAGGCAAGAGTTTGCCCATATAGTGCAAGGATGATTACGGAATGCACCCTTGTCTGTCTTGTATGCTTGACCATCAAGACGATGTAGATCACCATAATTGTGACCCCACTTGTCAGAGCATACTATAGATAGCATTTGACAAGTTTCTAGAGGCATCTTGACAACGTGTTTGTCAGGTAGATGTCTAGCAGATGTAGTTGGTGATGGATCTGTTACAAATATATTCATAATTTTGCTGTCACACTTACTATTCTAGCGTTAGGATTCCTAGCGATAGCAACTTGACGAGCATCATCGTAATCTTTTGCAACAACTTCTTCTTTGAAGACAGTTCCTGCTTTATAGAGAGTCACTTGGCAAATCATAATTTAATAATACTAATTCTTTTCTTGATGCTTGTTCTGTATTATAGCATCCCACAGACCTCATGGTATATGTGTGTGCGAATTCCGAGACTGACCATTCTTTAAATCTATCTTTTACAATCTGATCTGAGTTATAGGATATCAACATAGGTGATGTGTGATGATCACATTGTTTTGCAAAGTCATCATGATCAAATCGTTTATGCATGTCACCTGACTTTCCATACAGATTGTCTTTAATATCGTATGGTGGATCTAGATACAAGAATATATCTTTATCATCAGTTAGTAATTCTTCGTATGAAAGATTTGTTATTGTCCAACTCTCTATCATATGGGAATACTCAATAAGTTTATTGATTCCATTCATAGAAAAATTTGAATCTGATGCTTGTGCTGAGAATGATGATGATTCTGTAAGACCACTGAAACTACATTTGTTTACAACATAGAATGCAACTGCACGTTCAACATCAGTTATGTCTTTGTTGTTAATTGCTTCCTTCATAGCATCAAACAAACATCGTGCTGCATCTTGATTACAGTATACAGATTTTAAATCAAATAATGTTTCATAGAGTTCATCTACGTCATGTTGTAATACACACCAAAAATTATACAGTGGTTCATACAAATCATTAACCCAAATATCCATCAAAGGATATCTTTTAGACATCTCTAATGCTACAGAACCTCCACCTAAAAATGGTTCACGATACTGTTTGACTTTGGTTAGATCAGGAGCAAACTGAAATATTTTAGACAGTGCTCTAGATTTACCACCAGGATATCTAAGTGGTGTTTTGTATGATTTTAAACTTTTTACTTTTGGTGTAATCATTTGAATTCACAACTCATCATAACTTCTGTTAGACATGCTAACAAATTTATCTCTTGGTCAGGAACAATAGGAATACTGTTCATGTACTTTGCAATGATTAAAACTGCCTCTGGTATAGAAGATGGTTTCAATACATCATACAAACTGTCATAGATCTTACGCATGACCATAGTAGGATCATTGTCCATGTGTTGTACAACCCAGTTCTTAACAACAGAAAAATGTTTTGACTTCAATGCTTTTAGTAATGTGTCTAAATTTACATCAGCAACATCAACAAGAATAGCAGAGTCAATATTTCCTGTAGCAGCATAGCGTTGACATTCATTAATCAATCTTCTCCAATCAGGATAATATCTTTTGATTAATTTTGCAATAACTTTTTGTTCATACTTTACTTTTTCAGAAGCAAGTATTTGCATCAATCTTTGAAAGAATGCTGCCTGTAACTTTTGTGATTCGTCAGGTTTGATTCTAAAATCAACAACTGTACATCTAGAATGTAATGGTTCAATAATTTTATTGATAAAATTACATGTGAATATAAAACGACAGTTGTTATGAAACTCTTCTACAGCAGTTCTCAATGACAACTG
>ENA-OSEY01001557-OSEY01001557.1-marine-metagenome-genome-assembly--contig:-NODE-1557-length-15637-cov-6.563560_pt1 | contig 15637 bp, 16 predicted proteins | sample MGYA00248465_ERZ534230 | MGnify/ENA primary metagenome ERZ534230 (study PRJEB26409, sample SAMN06344110) | marine metagenome | isolation source: Sea water from surface | place: Atlantic Ocean:Southern...
GCTGAAAATCCTGTTATTTCACTTAAATAATTTTCTAGCTTATTTATTACTTGATGATACCCTTGAGCCTGATCTATTGGAACAAATGGGTGAATACTATTCCACTCACTCCAGCTAAGTGGGATCATCTCAGAAGCGGCATTAAGTTTCATTGTACATGAACCAAGAGAAATCATAGATTGAGTGAGAGATAAATCTTTATTTTCGAGAGATTTAATATATCTCATTAGAGAGGTCTCTGAATGATAGGAATTAAAGACAGGATGAGTCAAAATTTCAGATTCTCTTTTATTTTTTATTGCATAATTATCAGGAAAATCCATTTCAGCCGAGTTTTGACCGCTATTTTCCTCAAAGATTGATATAATTAAGTCTAAGTCTTTTAAATCTGTTTTCTCATTTACCGATATTGATATTTCATTTTCTGCATGAAAACAAAGATTAACTTCTTTTGAAAGTGCAATTTTCTCAATAGATTTTGAATCTGAGATAATTGTAATTGTATCAAAGAATTCTGAATATTTAATTTCTATGCCTAAAGAAGAAATTTTATTAAATAAATAGACAGCTTTCAGATGTATTGTGGATGATATCCTTTTAAGTCCATTGGGTCCGTGGTAAACAGCATACATACCAGCCATAACAGCAAGAAGGACTTGGGCTGTACAAATATTTGATGTTGCCCTATCTCTTTTAATATGTTGTTCTCTAGTCTGTAAAGCCATCCTAAGAGCATAGTCACTATCCACGTCTTTCGTTACTCCAATAATTCTACCAGGAATATTTCTCTTGTATTTCTCTTTTGTCGCAAAAAAAGCTGCATGAGGTCCACCATAACCGAGAGGAATTCCAAATCTTTGAGTAGTACCAACTACAACATCAATTTTTTCAGGATTTGGAGGCTCTATAATCACTAATGACATAATATCAACAGCCAAGATTGTTTTAAAATCTTCATTTTTAATACTTGATAAAAATTTATTAATATTTGGTAAGTTTCCTTTTTTACCAGGATACTGAATAATACATCCAAAACAATCCTCAGAACTTATATTAGCTATTTCATCAACTACAATTTCTATACATAATGGATAAGCTCTTGTTTTTAACACTGAAAGAGTTTGAGGAAGTATGTTAGAATCAACAAAAAATCTACTAATATTTTGAGATTTTTGATCTTTAGACCTATTGTTATACATCATAATCATTGCTTCTGCAGCTGACGTTCCCTCATCTAAAAGAGAGGCATTTGCAATCTCCATTTTTGTAAGATCACAAATCATAGTTTGAAAATTTAATAGCGCTTCAAGTCTACCTTGGGCAATTTCTGGTTGATATGGTGTGTAAGCGGTATACCACCCGGGATTTTCTAAAATATTTCTTTGTATAACTGATGGGGTAAAAGTATCATGATAACCAAGCCCAATGTATGTTTTAAAATTTTTATTTAATGTTGAAAATTTCTTAATCTCTTTTAAGAATTCCATTTCAGAAATAGCATCAGGAATATCTAGGTCAGATTTTAATCTGATTTTTTCCGGAATGGTTTGAGACAATAAATCCTCAATTGATTTTACTCCAATTATTTTTAGCATATCATTTAACTCTGACGTGCTAGGACCAATATGTCTTCGAGAAAAATTTTCTTTATACATTAATTTTTTTAGCAAAAATATGTAATATTGAATACTATAATAGCAATGTTCATTAAATGTTAAAACTTTTTTTTTATGCACTATTAGTTTTTTTTCAATCACCTGTAATTCATGATATTAATAAGGAGGACGTTATAGATTTTATTGAAGAAAAAAGCATTGATGTTATTGATCTTAGGACTGACAAAGAATTTAGTAAGGGAAGTATTAAATACTCCTATAATATTGACTTTCAAAAACGTGAATTTATTGATAATTTAAACTCGTTAGATAAAGAAAAATCATATATAATTTACTGTCAGTCAGGGAATAGAAGTGAGAAGGCTAGTTTAATTATGAAATCTCTTGGATTTAAGGTTATATATCACTACAAAAAAGGCTATCAAGATTGGGTTAAAGATTAAGATTCTCTTTTAAGATTTTTACTGCTTTCAATAACACTGTTTTCAAGATCTTTTTTGTATGACTTAACTTTTTCTGATATGATTGGATCAAAAGACCCAATTATTTGTGCCGCAAGAATTCCAGCATTTTTTGAACCATTAAGAGCTACTGTCGCTACAGGAACTCCTCCAGGCATTTGAAGGATTGATAAAATTGAATCCCAGCCATCAATTGAGTTTCTAGATTTAATAGGGACTCCTATAACAGGAAGACTTGTAATTGAGGCTACCATTCCTGGAAGGTGAGCAGCACCACCTGCACCAGCTATAATAACTTTAATACCATTTTTCTCAGCATTTGTTGCATATTCAATCATTTTTTTTGGTGTCCTGTGAGCTGATACTATATCATATTCAGTTTTTACGCCAAATGATTCTAATACATCTATCGCTTCCTTCATAATATTGAAGTCAGATTTACTACCCATTATAATTGCTACTTGACTCATTTTTTTGATGTAATTATTACTGTCTCTTTAACCTCGTTAGCTATTTTTTTTGCAATTTTCAAATCTTTATTAATAATTGTTATATGACCCATCTTCCTATTGGGCTTTGATTCAAATTTACCATAAATATGAGGATTAACCCCTTCTATTCCAATAATTTGATCAAAATTTTTATAAGCTACTTTTCCTTTTGAATCACTATCACCAACAAGATTTACCATTACAGAATTTTCTAGAATTTTGGTGCTTCCAAGAGGTAAATCTAAGATTGTTCTTAGAAATTGTTCAAATTGACTAGTGTAAGAACCCTCAATTGAAAAATGATAACTATTGTGGGGTCTTGGGGCTACTTCGTTGACTAATAACTCATCTTCATTTGTTAAAAACATCTCTACTGCTAAAATTCCAATATGATTAAATTTCTCAGAAACTTTATATGCAAGATCTTCAGCTGCAGATTTAATGTTGCGGTCAACTTGAGCAGGAGATATTACATATTCTACTTGGTTAGATTTTTTATTAAATTCCATTTCAACTGCAGGATAAACTACTATTTCTCCAGATTCCCTTGAACCAACCATAACTGAAAGTTCTTTTTTAATATCAATTAACTCTTCAATTATACAATGACAGTCATTGATCTCTTCTAGGCTCTTATTGTCTACTATTTTTTTTACTCCATATCCATCATAACCCATCTTTGAAGCTTTCCAAATAAATGGAAAAGATATCTCACCTTTAGTTATTTTATTTTTAATCTCGCCAATTCCATTTAAAATTTTAAAAGAAGATGTTGGAATTTTATTTTTTTGATAAAACTCCTTTTGATCAGATTTATCTTGAACAGTTTCGATTACACTAGATTGAGGATATACCTTTTTATTCAATGACTCTAAATGCTTTAATGCCTCTACATTAACATTTTCTATTTCAATGGTAATTATGTCACAAAGTTTACCAAATTTCACAACAGTTTCATAATCCATTAAATCTCCTTCAAAAAATCTTTTACATAACTTACTTGAAGGGCAATGCTTATTAGGGTCAAGTACAAAAACATCTAACCCCCATTTGTTGGAAACGTCTAGTACCATTTTCCCAAGTTGTCCACCACCTAATATTCCAATTGTCTTTTTTTCATTAAACATTTGGCAAAAATAAGCATAACTTTAAACACGATAAAGAATACGAAACATTTTAAATATCTTTGAGCTATGTTTAATATTATCATTTTTGGAAAACCAGGATCTGGTAAAGGAACTCAAGCAAATTTTCTAAAAGAAAAATACAGTTTATATCACATATCAACTGGAGATTTATTTAGAAAAAATATTAGTAATAAAACTAAGCTGGGAATTGAGGCAAAATCTTTTCTAGATAACGGAGATTTAGTACCTGACTCTGTAACAATCAAAATGTTAGAAAATGAAGTCTTATCAAACAAACAGGTAAAAGGATATATCTTCGATGGGTTTCCAAGAACTTTGGCCCAAGCTGAATCTCTCGACACCTTCTTAAACTCAATTAATTTAAAAATAAATGCTACTATAGCTCTTGATGTAGATGAAAATGAACTGATAATAAGACTACTAGATCGGGGAAAAACTACTAATAGATCTGATGACCAGGATTTAGAAAAAATTAAAAATAGATTTAACGAGTATAATATTAAGACCTCAATACTTATAAATTTCTATAATAAACAAGGTAAATTCTATTCAGTTGATGGTAAAGGATCAGTAGATGATATCACTTCAAGGCTATTTGATCTAATTGAAAGCTTAATCTAATGTTATGATAGTTGATAACTTTGTAGATTATGTAAAACTCACTGTAAAATCCGGTAAGGGTGGAAAAGGATCTACTCATTTAAGACGAGAAAAATATATTCCCAAAGGCGGCCCAGACGGGGGAAATGGTGGAAATGGTGGGAGTATAATAGTTTTAGGTGATTCAAGTCTGTGGACCCTTCAAAGCTTTAGATTTAAAAAACATTTTAAAGCTGGCAATGGTGGAGATGGAAGTGGCTCAAAAAAATCAGGCTCAAGCGGTAAAAATATTATTATTAGAGTTCCCTTAGGAACTGTTGTTAAGGATACAATGACAGACAAAACTTTATTTGAAATAAATAAAGAAAAACAAGAGGTCATATTATTGGAAGGAGGAAAAGGTGGTTTAGGAAATTCTCATTTTAAATCTTCAACAAATCAAACCCCGAGATATTCTCAATCTGGTCTTCCAGGTCAAGAGCTTGAAATAACACTTGAGCTAAAAATACTTGCTGATGTTGGACTTGTTGGATACCCAAACGTTGGTAAATCAACATTATTGTCAGTTTTATCTGATGCTAAACCAAAAATTGCTAATTATGAGTTTACAACTTTAAAACCTAACCTTGGAATAGTATCAATGTCAGACTATAGATCATTTGTAATGGCAGATATACCTGGTATAATTGAAGGGGCAAGTGAAGGAAAAGGGCTTGGACACTATTTTTTAAGACATATTGAGCGAAATTCTATTTTGTTATTCATTATTCCAGTAGATTCAAAAAATGTAAAGCAAGACTATGAAGTTTTAAAAAAAGAGCTAATTGAATATAATCCTGAATTAGCAGATAAAGACTTTATCATTGCCTTTAGTAAATCTGACCTCATGGATAAAGAATTACTTGTTGAATTTGAAAATATCTTAAAAAAAGAATTTAAATCAATTCCATTTACTATATTTTCATCTGTAAGTTCATATGGTATAAACAGATTAAAAGAAATACTCTGGAAAACATTAAATCAAAATAAATAGATATGAATATTAAAAATGCACAAAAAAAGGTTGACCAATGGATAAATAAACATGGTGTTCGATATTTTAATGAGCTGACAAATATGGCTATTCTATCCGAAGAAGTTGGTGAGGTTGCAAGAATTATTGCCAGAAAATATGGTGAGCAAAGTTCAAAAGATAGTGACAATGAAAAAGACCTAGCAAATGAGTTATCAGATGTTCTCTTTGTATTAATTTGTCTAGCAAATCAGACAGGAATTGATTTGGAAAAATCTTTTTATGAAAACTTAAATAAAAAAACTAATAGAGATAAAAATAGACATAAATCTAATATTAAATTAAAATAGTGTATCAGATTTCAAAAGAATTTCGAGACATTGAGGGTAGTATCTGCATTAGTGGTTCAAAAAGTGAATCTAATAGGCTTTTATTATTAAGAGCATATACCTCTTATTTTAAAATTTTAAACTTATCGGACTCTGACGATACCAAATTAATGATATCAGCAATTGAATCTGATAAAGAAAAGATTAATGTTGGACATGCTGGAACTGCAATGAGATTTTTAACTGCATATTTTTCATCTATTACTAAAAAATCAAAAGTTTTAACTGGTTCAGATAGGATGAGGCAAAGACCTATTTCTATTTTAGTAGATGCTCTCAAAGACATGGGCTGTGATATCGAATATTTGGAAAAAAGGGGATTCCCTCCCTTAAAAATCAATGGAAAAAATATTCAAAGTAACTCAGTCTCCTTGTCTGCTGATGTTAGCTCACAATATATTTCTTCTTTAATGATGTTGGGTGTTTCTTTAGAAAATGGCCTTGAGATTATTTTGTCCTCAAAGATTACTTCTTTACCATATATATTAATGACCAAAAAAATAATTGAGAGAATAGGTGGTGTCGTAAAAATTCAGGATGCAAAAATTTTTATTGAGCAGTTTAAAGAAAAAGTTATTCCAGAACAATTTGTTGAATCTGATTGGAGTTCAGCCTCTTATTTCTTCAGCATAGCTGCCTTATCCGAATCAGTTAAATTGACTCTTTCTAAATTTTCTAAGGATAGTTTACAAGGTGACTCAAAACTTATAGATATATATAAAAAATTTGGTGTTAGAACAATATTTGAAGATGAAAATATTATATTAAAAAAGAATAATAAAAGTCTTCCTAAAAGTATTCATCTTAATTTAATAGATAATCCAGATATTGCTCAGACTATACTTATAACCTGTCTAGGCCTTGGAATTGATTGTACCCTAATAGGTCTCCATACATTGAAAATAAAAGAAACGGACAGGCTAGTGGCTTTAAAAAATGAAATTGAAAAATTCGAAGTTGATAAAATTGAAATAACTGGTGATTCAATAACACTTGAAAATAATTCAGATTTAAAACATGATGTAACAATTGATACATACAATGATCATAGAATGGCTATGTCTTTTGCTCCCTTATCGCTTTTAGTCCCAATTAATATAAAAAATCCTGAAGTAGTTACTAAATCTTATTTTAACTTTTGGAATGATTTAGAAAGTCTGGGATTCAATATTTTAAAAAAATAAATAGATAAATACTTGACTTTCGCTATTTCAGAAGGTTATATTTGCGATCTTAATTGATTATCATGAAATTATCTGACTTTGATTACAGGCTTCCTAATAAATATCTTGCTCAGTACCCCTCTGAAGAAAGAGATGAATGTAAGCTTATGCTTTTAAATAGAAAAGAAGAAAAAATTGAACATTTGATCTTTAAGGATATAATTGACTTCTATGATGATGGAGATGTCATTGTCTTAAATAATACTAAAGTGTTTCCCGCAAGGTTATTTGGAAATAAGGAAAAAACTGGTGCTAGAATTGAAGTTTTTCTTTTGAGAGAACTTAATCAAGATCAAAGGCTTTGGGATGTGTTGGTAGACCCTGCAAGAAAAATTAGAATTGGAAATAAATTATACTTTGGTGAAGATGAAAGTCTTGTTGCAGAGGTTATTGATAATACAACTTCGAGAGGTAGAACTCTTAGGTTTCTATTTGACGGACCGTATGATGAATTTAGAAACAAGCTTCAGGAACTTGGGGAAACACCTTTGCCTAAATATATTAATAGACCTGTAGAACCTCAGGACAAGGATAGATTCCAGACAATTTATGCCAAAAATGAAGGGGCTGTTGCAGCACCTACAGCAGGACTTCATTTCTCAAAACATTTACTTAAAAAATTGGAGATTAAGGGCGTGCTTCTTCCTGAAATTACATTACATATTGGACTTGGAACTTTCAGTCCTGTGGATGTAGAAGATTTATCAAAGCACAAAATGGATTCAGAAGAATTAAAAATTAGTGAGGAGTCTGTCAAGATAATAAATAATGCACTTAATAATAACAAAAAGATTTGTGCTGTTGGGACCACAGTAATGAGAGGTCTTGAAAGTTCTGTTTCATCATTTGGTACACTAAATCCTTTCAATGGCTGGACTCATAAGTTTATATACCCGCCATTTGACTTTTCTATCGCCAATTCAATGATTACAAACTTCCATACTCCTAAATCTACTCTCTTAATGATGGTATCTGCATTTGGAGGTAAAGATTTTGTTTTAAAAGCTTATAAAGAAGCTATGAAGAAAAAGTATAATTTTTCTTCATATGGTGATGCAATGATGATCATCTAGAGTTAAGATTTGAAAATTACTAATAAAATAAAGAAACCAATCTCTCATGAATTAAAGATTTTTGAGAAACAATTTTACAGATCAATTTCATCTAAGGTTAAGCTTTTAGATTTTATTCTTATTTATATTCTCAAAAGAAAAGGAAAACAGATTAGGCCAACATTAGTATTGCTTTTTGCAAAAATGTTTTCGAAAAACGGAAAAATTAGCCAAAAGTCATACAGAGCTGCTAATTTAGTTGAATTAATCCACTCAGCATCCTTAATTCATGATGATATAGTGGATGACAGTAATATTAGACGTAATTTCCTTACTTTGAATGCACTTTGGAAAAATAAAATTGCAGTTTTAGTAGGTGACTTTTTTTTATCAAAGGCTTTACTTCTTTCAACTGAAAATAAAGACTATGATTTGTTAAATGAGGTCTCCCTAGCAGTTAAGGAAATCTCTGAGGGAGAACTTTATCAGATACAAAAATCAAGGAGTTTTAAATTATCTGAAAAGGACTATCTAGATCTAATTTCAAAAAAGACTGCTTCCCTTTTTGCCTGTTGTTGTAAATTAGGTTCAATATCTTCAGGACAAAAGAACCTAAAGAAAATAGAGGAATTTGGTAATTATCTTGGAATGATATTTCAAATCAAGGATGATCTATTTGATTATTCGACAAAGAGAATTGGAAAGCCTACCAAATTAGATTTGAAGAATCAAAAAATTACTTTACCATTGATTCATTCAATTGAAAAATCAAATCTAAAGGATAGAAGAATGATAAAATCAATTTTAAAAAAGAAAAAACATTTGGTTAGTGATAAAAAAATAGTAAATAATTTTATAAATAAATACAATGGTTTTGAATATGCCTATGAGAAAATGAATAATTTTAAAAATAATGCTTTAAAACTATTGAAAGATTTCCCCCAAAATGATTCAAATAATTCTATAAAAATTCTACTAGATTATATAATTGAGCGAAAGTATTAATTTGTTATATTAGAATAAATTATAGATTTTGATAAGTAAAGAAACTATTGATAAGGTTTTTGAATTTTCAAGAGTAGAAGAGGTTATTTCTGATTTTATTGCTTTAAAAAAATCTGGAGCAAATTATAAAGGGTTAAGTCCTTTTACCAACGAAAAAACTCCAAGCTTTGTTGTATCTCCATCAAAACAAATCTGGAAAGATTTTAGCTCCGGTAAAGGAGGTAATGTCATTGCTTTTCTTATGGAGCATGAACAATTTAATTACCCTGAGTCAATAAAATATCTTGCCAATAAGTATAACATCGAAATAATTGAAACAATTCAAACAACAGAGAATATTGAGGAAAGAAATGAGAGAGAATCATTATTCATAATTAACAATTTTGCATCATTATATTTTCAAGAAAAATTATTTGAGAAAGAAGAAATTAATAAATATTTATTGGATAGAGGTCTTTCACCGAATACTATTAAAAATTTTAACTTAGGATATAGCATTGACTCACAAAATAATTTCTACAAAAAAGCTAATGAGAGTGGATATTCTGACGAGTATCTTAAAGAAACAGGTTTAGTTATAACCGATGAGAATAAAAAGATTGACAGATTTCGAGGAAGAATAATTTTTCCTATTAAGAGCATTTCAGGAAGAGTACTTGGGTTTGGTGGAAGGATAATTGATTCAAATAAAAAAATAGCAAAGTATATCAACTCTCCTGAAAGTAAGATCTACAACAAAAGTAAAATTTTATATGGAATCTACGAGTCAAAACAATTTATTGTTAAAAATGATACATGTCTTCTTGTTGAGGGTTATATGGATGTAATCCAGCTGCATGAACATGGAATAAAAAATGTACTTGCTTCATCTGGGACTTCTTTGACAAAAGATCAGATAATTCTTATAAAAAGATTGACACCTAACATAATAGTTCTATTCGATGGGGATCAAGCAGGGCTTTCAGCTTCCCTAAGAAGTATTGATATGATTTTAGAGGAAGGTCTTAATGTTAAAATTTGTTCCTTTCCCGAAGGTGATGATCCGGACAGCTTTGTAAGGAAAAATAAGAAAGAAAAAATGTTAGAATTTATAAATAATGAGTCAAAAGACTTTGTTGATTTCAAATTATCGATAAATAAAAGTTTTAAAGATGATGAGGATAAGAAGGTTTCTTTAATAAGAAATATATTAAAATCTATTTCATTAATTCCAGATACCTTAAAACAAGAAATTTACATCAAAAAGTTGTCTGCTGTTTTAGAAATTGATGAATCATCATTATTCAGAACTTTCTCAAATATTGGGGTAACTAAATCATTTAAGAGATCTTACAAAAATACATATAATTCAAAAATATCTAAAGTTAAGGTTTCAGGTCAAAGGCATACATCATCATATATTTATCAGTTAGAAAGACAGATAATAAGTATTCTTTTAAAATATGGTGCGGAAGAAATTCAATTTGAAGATATAATACTAAATAAGGATGAAGATGGAAAATTAGTTGAAATTAAAAAAAATATTAGATCAAAGGTATTTGAAAAAATTTATCTTGATTTACAGCAAGATGAAATAGAATTTACTCATTCTCCTTTTAAGAGTATCTATAAAAATTTAATTGATAGCTTCCATAATCAGGAATCTGTCTCCATTGATAATTTTATAAATGATCTAGACTCTAATTCAAGTAAGATTGTGTCTGATATTCTAATTAATGATGATAAATATCAATTACATGATTGGGAGAGAAAAAACATATATGTTAAAAAAATTGGTAGTGAATTGAGTCAGCTTGTAAATGAGACAATACTAAATATGAGAAGATATCTTATTGATAAAAAGATTAATGAGCTTCAAGAATCTAAAAAAGATAATGATAAAGGAGATGTACTAGAGGAAGTGATGAGTTACTATAAACTAAAAAAGATGTTGTCAGCGAAACTTAATAGGGTTGTTTAATATGTTTTTTGGCAAGAAGATAAAGATCAGTCTTAGAATTAACTTCTAGTTTCTTCATTACTCTTGTTATATAAGTGTTTACGGTTTTTTGATTAATATCTAATTTCTCTGATATTTCGATATTTCTCTTGCCTCTAAAAAACAATTTTAATACTTGAAGTTCTCTCTTTGATAAGCTATTTAATTTTTCGGTATTATAGTCATAATTAAATCTATTTTTTAGTCTTGTGAATTTGTTTATTTCATTGTTGCCATATATCGAAAAAGCGATATCCTGAATGATACTTTTAACTGATTTCTTTTTTAAATTTTTTGTAATAAAACCTGAAGCTCCAGATTTAAGAACATCAATTGATTTGCTTTCATTAGATTCAGATGTAAATATTATAACTGGAATCTCAGTTTTATTTTTTTTGAACTTTTTTAATAGATTACTAACACTACCTTTTCTATAATTTAAATCAGAGATAATTAAATCTATCTCTACATTATCTAATATTTCATAAACATTCTCTCCTGTTTCTAGATAATCGGTCACCTCAAAGAATAATGAATTTTTAAAAATAGATTTTAATCCAATATATATAATTGGACTTGAGTCTATAACTAAGATTTTTAACTTTTTCAATGTATTAAATATAATCTTTTGGAATTGCACAAACAGGAATTGGATCCATTTTATGCCTATTAGATGAGTTAAACGATTTATATATGCTCATGACTTCTATTTCTCTTTGCGATAGATTTATGTCAGATTTTGATTCTTGTAGCATAGCCTTTTCTAGCTCATCATAAGTTGCTCCAATTTGTTCTTCATCGGTTCTATTATCATTCCATAAACCATCTGTCGGCTTTGCTGATATTATCTCATCAATGATTTTATGATATCTAGCCAGTTCAAAAACCTCAGACTTTAATAAATCTGCAATTGGGCTAATATCAACTCCACCATCTCCATATTTAGTATAAAAACCAATACCAAAATCTTCAACTTTATTACCTGTACCTGCAACTATAAAATTATTGAGAGCAGCGAAGTAGTAGAGAGTGACCATTCTTAATCTAGACCTAGTATTTGCAAGACTAAGATCATGTTTATCAGACTCACTTTTAGGTAAAGAATCTACAAAAGTATTATATGTACTGTCAAGATTAATTATAATAGAAGTTACATTTGAATATTTTGATTTTAACCATTCAATATGTTTTTTTGCTCTTGAAATTTGAGTATCTTCCTGTTTTATTGGCATCTCAATACAAATTAATTTCTTTCCGGTTTCAGCACATAATGTTGAGGTTAATGCTGAGTCGATTCCACCTGAGACTCCGACAACTAAGCCATTAATTTCACTATTTTCAAGATATGTATTTATCCAATTTATTATATGTTTTGAGACTTTTTTGGGGTGTTTCATAAATAATATTTAATTATATATTTGTGCAAATCTACTATATATTAAAATTAAATGAAAGAAACAGAAATAATAATTAAAGTTAGGTTAGATTCTAATAATATTCCTGAAGAAATTTACTGGTCTGCTCCTGATGGTGGCATGAAAGATCAGCAGTCTAAAGCTATTCTTCTCTCTTTCTGGGATAGTAAAAAAAAAGAAACTTTAAAGATGGATTTATGGACCAAAGAAATGCCTATTGATGAAATGAAATCTTTTATGTTACAGACTTTTGTCTCTATGAAAAATTCAATATCTAAAGCTACTGGAGATGAAAATCTTGTAAACTTAGTTGATGACTTTTGTGTTGAATTTGAAAAAAGGGTTTCTGAAAAAAATTAAATTTTATATTCTTTCAAAGACTCTTCTATAAAGTTAAAAATATCATTAATGCCTGATTTATCTTTAGATGACGTTACATATGATACTGGAAGCTCATCCCAATAAATAGAAAGTTGTTTTCTTAAATCATTAATTTGACTTTCTATCTGGCCAGATTTTAATTTATCTGATTTTGTAAAAATTATTACAAAAGGGCATAAATTATCATTTAAAAATTCCATGAATTCAATGTCAACTTTTTGTAAGTTGTGTCTAATATCAATCAGTAGGAAAGTATACAAGAGTTGTTTTCTAAATTTGAAATAACTTCTATGAGTTTTCTTAATGTCTTCTTTAATTTTTTTTGAAAGATTTGCATATCCGTAGCCCGGTAGATCTACTAGGTAAAAGCTCTCATTTATTTTGAAATGATTTATTAAAATAGTTTTTCCAGGTGTTGATGATGTTTTAGCAATTTTTTTATTATTCAAAAGAGAGTTTATCAGTGATGATTTACCAACATTTGATCTCCCGATAAGGGCATATTCCGGTGTCTTGCTTTGAGGACATTGATCAATTGACTTACTGCTTTTTTCAAAAACTGAATTAATTATTTTCATAATTAAAAATTTTAGAAGTTATTATCTGAAAGCCACTTTTCCATCAACTCGTTAAAATTATTAGGATGTTCCATCATTGGTGCATGCCCACATTTATCAATCCACAGAAGATCTGAATTTGGAAGAAGAGAATTAAAATCCTCTGCAACATTTGGTGGTGTTACAGTGTCTTGTTTTCCCCAAATAATTAAAGTCTTGGTTGTCATATTTGGAAGGTCATCTGCCATATTGTGTCTAATAGCACTTTTAGCTAAAGACAAGGTTCTTATTAATTTCTCTCTGTTATTTACACTTGCAAATACTTCATCGACTATTTCTTTTGTAGCAATTTCAGGATCATAAAAAACCTCTTCGGTTTTTGCTTTTATATATTCATAATTACCTCTCTTAGGATACCCATCACCAATCATTGATTTTTCATATAGACCTGAGCTACCAGTTATAATAAGTCCACTAACTAATTCAGGATAATCTCTTGTAAATAAAAGGCCAACATGACCGCCTAGAGAATTACCTAAGAGGACTACATCCTTAAGTTTTTTAAATTCAATAAAATCAAAAATAAATTTTGAAAATGTAGCAACATTTGTTTTGAGAATTGGAGTTGAATCAACCGGAAGTTCCGGTATAACAACTTTATAATTTTTTGTTGGAAAGTATTCAAAAACACCTTGAAAATTACTTAAACCACCCATAAGTCCGTGAAGAATAATTATAGGTCTCCCTTCACCTTTTTCGATGTACGCAAATCCTCCTTCTTTAATTAAACTTTCTTCCATGATGCTGATCTAAACCACAAATATATGCATAAAGAATAACCTATTTTTTTTACATCTTAATTGACTGTTAATCAAGCTGATAAATCAAAAAAAAATAATTTATTAACAAAGTGGTAAAAAGTGGTAAAAAGTGGTAAATATATTTTATATTTGAGTAAATCAACCATTTAATGCAACACTTTATTGGGACATATGAATGTAAGGCAGATGAAAAAGGAAGAATTATGCTTCCAGTTTCTTTAAAAAAACAATTATCTGATAAGTTAAAAAATGGGTTTGTTATTAAAAGAGCTGTTTTTAATTCTTGTTTAGAATTATATCCGTTAAAAGAGTGGGACAAATTAATGCTTAGAATAAATAAATTAAATAGGTTCAACAAAAAAAATATTGATTTTATAAGGAGGTTTACAGCTGGAGTTAGACAAATTGATATTGACATTTCTGGAAGAATTTTGATTCCAAAAGACTTAATAAATCATGCCAGAATATCGAAAAATATAGTTGTTTCCTCAGCTGTTAACATTCTTGAAATTTGGGATAAGGCCCTCTATGAAGAAGCTATAAATGATGCAAAAGGTGACTTTGGAAATCTTGCAGAAGATGTGATGGGCGATAAAATAGATAATGATGTACCATAATCCAGTACTACTTAACGAATCAATATCTGGTTTAAATATTAATCCAAGTGGAATTTATGTTGACGTAACTTATGGAGGTGGAGGGCACTCTCAAGAAATATTAAAAAATCTTAATTCAAACGGTAAATTAATTGCCTTTGATCAAGATCAAGATGCTATTGAAAATAGATCAAATGATAGTAGGTTAAATCTTGTTAAGTCAAACTTTAAGTATTTAAATAACTTCTTAAACTACTTTCAAATAAAGAAAATTGACGGACTTCTAGCAGATTTTGGAATATCATCTCATCAAATAGATAATAAGAACAGAGGATTCTCAACTAGGTTTAATTCTGAACTTGACATGAGGATGAACAGTACTCAAAAAATTGATGCTAAAATTATTATTAATGATTATGATAAAGATCAATTGGAATATATTTTTAAAAATTTTGGTGAATTAAAAAACTACAAAAAAGTTACGGAAAAAATAATTTTTGAAAGAGCAAAGAAATCTATAGATACTACAGGAGATCTAAAAAAAATTCTGACTCCTTTAGTTAAATCAAAAGATGAGAATAGGTTTTTGGCACAAGTCTTTCAGTCAATAAGAATAGAAGTTAATGATGAGCTGGAAGTTATAAGAACCTTGTTAAGTGATTCTTCGAAATTTATAAAAAAAGGAGGGAGACTAGTCTGTATCTCTTATCATTCATTAGAAGATAGAATTGTAAAAAAATTTATTCAAAATGGAGGTTATAATCATGAAGTACCAACCGATATATATGGAAAAAAGAATTTCATATTTAAAAAAGTAGGAAAAATGATTACACCCTCTAGTGAAGAAATTAAATTAAATAATAGATCTAGAAGTGCAAAACTTAGAATTGCT
>ENA-OSEY01001558-OSEY01001558.1-marine-metagenome-genome-assembly--contig:-NODE-1558-length-15635-cov-2.378326_pt1 | contig 15635 bp, 14 predicted proteins | sample MGYA00248465_ERZ534230 | MGnify/ENA primary metagenome ERZ534230 (study PRJEB26409, sample SAMN06344110) | marine metagenome | isolation source: Sea water from surface | place: Atlantic Ocean:Southern...
GTCTCGATAGGCAAGTGGGTGACCACCGGGAACGGATTCATTGAAACTTCGTATGTACTTATATCGCTGGTCTCGTACTGCTCGCTGGCGATCATCAACTTCGTCAATACGATCACGGCTAGCAAACACATACTTCCTCTTTTGCGAGTTATTGGTGAGAAAGTTGCGACCATGATGCCATTTTGATTTTTCGATATCAGCAAGACCTAGAATGGTCGGAGCTAAGTCTACAAAACTTATCATTTGATGATCTGGCGCACTCGATTGGTTCTGATTGCCAGCGATGATCATTGGCACCTTGATACCAGAGTCATAAAGTTCGCGTTTTGCTCGCGGTAAACCGTCTCCGTGGTCACTAGTCCAGATGATGACCGTGTTATTCTCTAAATTATCCGCTGCAAGATCTTTAAGAATCTTTCCCACCCTCTTGTCCATCTTGTGGATATTGTTGTAATGCTGGGCTATGTCTGTCCGCAGTTCAGGAAGATCGGGGTAGTAAGGTTCAAGGTTAAGCAGTTTGGGGTCGGTAATCCTAGCGCCGTTTAAGTTGGCTTTTTGCCTGAATGCAATGGTTTGGCGATGGCTCTCGCTATGTATTACTCCGTCATGTCTCATCAAGCCGCTTTCGTGTGTTTCCGAGAAATTGATCAAGCCAAAAAAAGGTTGGCCAGGCTTCCGTTGCCTCCATGCGAGGTGATCTTCGCCCTCAATGTCCCAGATAGTAAAGGGACCTGTACCAGAGTAGATCCCGCTAAATTGATAGTCGAGTTTTCGGTCCGTAAATGTGAAATAGCCCTTAGCTCGAAGTATTTCAGGAAATGCCTTTACCTCCTCGGAGGGCAGTGCAAAGTATTTTCCGTACGGTGAAGTGGATGATCTCATGTGCTGCGCGCCCATGCTGATTTGATGTTGCCCAGTGATTAGAGCCGCTCGACTGGGTGCACAGACTCCTGCGGTAGTGAATACGTTGGTGAAGATCTGACCAGACTGGGCAAGTCTGTCGATATTTGGAGTCCTTGCTACTTCGTCGCCATAGGATCCTAGCCGATGACTCATATCTTCGGCGACAAGAAGAATTATATTCGGACGTTTCTCGTCCTGTTTGGGTGTGTCATTAGGCTCAGTAAAGCCTTCACTCGGCTTGATGAATGCTAGGCAGATCAGTGTCATCGTCACTATGCGATTTTTGATTAGGGGTTTCATAGGTTTATTTCTTAAGTTGGCGAATACTCGATTAGTTAAGCAAATTAGGCCGCGGTTTAAAGTTTCGTAATTGAAGTCGGAATTTAAATAATGCGACGTTGGAATGTTTATAGAAATGAACTTCCTGCAGCCTATCAATACCTCAGAGAATTATTCTATAATCGCGGCAGAAGGTTTCAGAAACGAAATACGCGGTCTTTTGTAGGGGCCGCCACTGAATGAGGGCAAATATGCCAAAAGTTACTCTTCCTGACGGCTCTTCTCGTGACTATTCCCAAGCCATTTCAATTTTTGACGTCGCTAGTGACATCGGTCCAGGGTTGGCTAAAGCAGCCCTTGCGGGGAAGGTGGACGGGGAGCTGGTAGATACCTCCTTTATAATAAAAAAAGATGCCGAACTTGCGATCGTCACCTCTAAAAGCGACGAAGCGTTAGAGCTAATCAGACATGATGCGGCCCACGTTATGGCACAAGCGGTCCAGGAATTATTCCCTGGGACACAAGTGACTATTGGTCCCGCCATAGAAGATGGCTTCTATTATGATTTCGCGAGGCAAGAACCTTTTAGTCTGGATGATCTCGAAAAGATTGAGAGTCGAATGGAAGACATAGTCAGCAGGAATTTGTTGATTGAACGAGAGGTTTGGGAGAGGGATGAGGCAAAGCGAGTTTTTGCTGAGATCGGAGAAAAATACAAAGTCGAGATAATTGAGGACATTATTCCAGAAGGGGAGGAAGTCTCAGTATATCGCCAGGGAGACTGGTTCGATGTCTGCCGAGGCCCGCATTTGCCGAGCACTGGAAAGTTGCCGAAGGCCTTTAAATTAATGAAATTGGCTGGAGCTTATTGGCGTGGGAATTCTGACAACGAGATGCTGCAACGCATTTATGGAACAGCGTGGCGAGACAAGAAGGAATTAAAATCACATTTACAACGACTTGAAGAGGCAGAAAAGAGGGATCATCGAAAAGTCGGAAGAAAATTAGATCTTTTTCATTTCAGTGACGAAGCCCCGGGCTCGGTCTTCTGGCACCCCAAAGGTTGGAAATTGTTCCTGCAGCTTCTTGACTATATGCGTCAAAGACAGGAGGAGGCTGGCTACATTGAGGTCAATACCCCAGATGTCATGGACCGAAGTTTATGGGAGACCTCGGGTCACTGGTTTAATTACCGGGAGAACATGTTCTCGACTCAAACGGAGGATGATCGAATTTTTGCTCTAAAGCCAATGAACTGCCCTGGTTCTGTATCCATGTTCGCACAAGGGCTTAAGAGCTACAGGGATCTGCCGCTGCGTATGGCTGAGTTTGGCAAAGTACATAGATATGAGCCGTCCGGGGCGCTGCACGGACTGATGCGTGTTCGACACTTTACTCAAGACGACGCTCATATCTATTGCACAGAGGAGCAAATGGAGGGCGAGTGTATAGATGTCGTTTCCCTAGTTCTGGATATCTATAAGGATTTTGGATTCACTGAAGTCGTTATAAAGCTCTCGACGAGACCGGAAAAAAGGATTGGATCAGACGAAGTCTGGGACAAGCTCGAGGGGGCTCTGATTAACGCGTTAAAAGTTATGGGACTTGATTATGTTCTTTATCCCGGAGAAGGTGCTTTTTATGGGCCGAAATTAGAATTTGTACTGAGGGATGCTATCGGTCGAGACTGGCAATGTGGAACCTTGCAAGTCGACATGAATTTGCCAGAGCGATTCGATATATCTTATGTTGATGAGAGTGGCGGGCGAGACAAGCGGCCGGTCATGCTTCACAGGGCTCTTTTTGGTTCTCTGGAACGCTTTATCGGAATCTTGATTGAACACTATGAAGGAAAATTTCCTGTTTGGCTGTCGCCCGTGCAAGCCGTACTGCTTACAATAACGGACAAACACGATCAATATACCCGAGACGTAGAAAAACGATTGAAGGCACGAGGTGTGAGGGTGATTTCTGACTTTCGAAACGAAAAGGTCGGATTCAAGATTAGAGAGCATACGATGCAGGCTGTCCCCTTTCTCCTAATCGTTGGCGACAGAGAGGTGGAGAACAACGAGGTGGCTGTACGAACTCAGGGCGGAGAGGACTTAGGATCCATGAAGATCGAAGAGACAGTCAAGCTTTTTGCGCAAGTGAGGTGATCATCTACCAGGATTCCGATCAAATTCGTAAGTTGAATTCTTCCTAAGTTGTTTTCGACAAGAGTCAACTCAGGGAGCTCTCCCTACAGATGCTATCTCTCTTCCACGTTCGCTGGCCGAATTGAGTTTAATCAAGTCTCTCAGCACACGGCCAGCTTCTTCCAGCATTGGGTCGTCCTTGATCTTCTCAAAGGTCAACATGGACTGTTGGGTTTCATTTGTTGAATTCTCGTCGGCGTCCGCGGGTTCTTCTGCTTCTTCGAGTTCCTCCAAGTGATCCAGAGAGGTGGCAGCGGTCTTTCCAGTGCTGACTCTCAGATTGTTTTCCACCATGAGTCTCCACTTGTCTTCATTCTGTTTCTCGGCAAGCCTCGTACTCTCCTTCAGTGAAATTGTCTTCTTTAGTTTGTTTTCCTCGGCTTTCTCAGAGATTGCCTTGTAGTAGGTAAAGTAAGGATTAGATTGAACCCTTTTCTGATGATTTAGCTCGAGATTTTCCAAGCGATTTCCGACGGCATATTCTTTTTTGTAATCGATGGGCTCGATCACATCCCAAACCAAGGCTCCATCGAGGCTGCTTTCTCCGATTTCTTCAAAATCTACGAGCGTCGGGAATTCAATGTCTGGGATGATGCCTCTGTGTTGAGTGCTCTTACCCGATACGCGATAGAACTTAGCTGCGGTTAGTTTAAGTTGACCTCTGTTAAGGGGGATCAAGGTTTGAACCGTGCCTTTCCCGAAGGTTTGACTTCCCAGGACGATCCCTCTTCCATAGTCCTGTATTGCTCCGGCGAAAATTTCGGAGGCTGATGCGCTGAGACGATTAACGAGAACTGCCAGTGGCCCCTCCCAAGCTACCTGTTGTCCGTTATTCGCAAAAATATTCGCGTCTCGCCGAGCTGCTTTTACTTGCACTGTTGGAACCGAACCTAAGAATAGCCCGGTCATCTGATCTGCTTCTTGCAATGAGCCACCGCCATTGCTGCGAAGGTCTATCAGCAAACCGTCCACTCCTTCCTGCTTCATTTTCGCAATGATTCTTTTAACGTCTCTTGTCGTGCTTCTGTAGTCTTTTTCTCCTTTCTGCTGCGCTTTGAAGTCGATATAGAAGGTTGGAATTTCAATCACACCTAATTTGATCGCCCTAGAAACTAACTCTGTTGTCGTGGGCACTCCGGCATCAGTCAATTCTAATTCTAAGATACGACCTTGGGCGGCCTGTTCTTCGAGCTTGATCGTGTTTCTCACTATGCTGACATTCTTAGTGCTCTCCTGATCTCCCTCCTTGCTGAGGACTTGCAGTTTCACTGTGGAGCCCTTTGGGCCCCTGATAAGAGACACGACATCGTCCAGTCTCCATCCGACGATATCGATCATAGGTCCTGTTGAGCCTTGACCAACCGCGGTTATTTTGTCGGCTGGACTCAGCTCGCCGGATTTAGCAGCAGGGCCGGCAGGGACAAGTCGGACAATAGAGGTCATATCGTCTTCGGATTTAAGGACGGCTCCGATGCCCTCGAGCGACAAAGACATGTTGATATTGAAGTTGTCAGAGGTTCTCGGCGAGAAGTATGTTGTATGCGGATCGAAGATCGATGTGAAGGAATTCATATACAACTGGAAAGCATCTTCGCTCTTCGTTCTGGCCACCATTTTTAGCTGATTTGAATACCGTTTCTCAAGGTCTCTGTAATTTCCTCGGCCGGTTTATCGTTGAGTCGCATTGATAAGATTTGAGCCTTGACGCGTCTTTTCCAAAGGGCTCTTTGCGTCTCTTGCGTCTCAGGCCAACTAGCACTCTCTCTATCGATATCAAGGTATTCGTCTTTCGTAAAATCTAGTTTTTCCTGACGAGACTTGACCAAATCGACCGAAAATTTTAGGAATGAAGTGAGCCTTTTTTGATAGACGTTGAAAATTTCAAAAGCAATCTCCAGGTCGCCTTTATTCAGTGAGTCATCGAGCTCGAACCTATACTTTTCGAAAGAGGTGATGTCGTTTTGCGTAAAGTAGGTTTTATTTCTATCCAACGAAGAAAGATAATTGTCGTAGATATCGCTGGACAGTTGGTCATCGAGCTTTTTTTTCTCGTAGTGGTTCCTCTTCAACTGCTCGACAATTTGTATGTTTGTCCTTCGATGTTCGGTTAGTGGAAAAAGATCTGGAACGCCAGAGGAATTTTGATCAGTAGCGCTCGTTTGAGCGTTTGTATCCGCCCCGCAGACGGATAAGACTGTGAACAACCCCAGCAGGGCTGCCAACGAGGAATATCTGCGATTATGTCCAATCATGATACGGGTCTTTCCAACGAGCTTGGCTTAGTGTTAGCGGAAATGTAATACTCCTACTCTGATACTGGAGGGGTGATGCGTCAACGGTTGACTGACTCTTTTTTTGTCTGTCGAACTGTAGATCAGATCGATGGACTTAATGGTGTCTTATATCTTTAGCAGGGCGCTGATTGATAAAACTCTAACTAATTCAAAAAAAGGAGTGATATATGCAAAACCGGATGGGATGGAACTTCTTGATAGCGGGTGTCTTCATTTTTATTGCTGCGAGTTCGAGCTTTACTCTTGCCTCGCCCGAGTATCTGAAGGAGAACAGCGTGAGAGATGGGGTGGTAGTGCTTCCATCAGGACTGCAGTATGAAATTATGGTCGAGGGAAAGGGAGCCAAGCCTGGCCCAAGGGATGTAGTGATTACTCACTACCATGGCACGCTTACCGATGGCTCGGTGTTCGATAGTACTGTTGAAAGGAGAGCGCCGGCAAGTTTTCCCTTGGACAGAGTCATAGCGGGATGGACAGAGGGCCTTCAGCTCATGTCAGTAGGTTCAAAGTGGAAGTTCTTTATTCCATCGAACCTGGCTTATGGGGACAGAAGAATTCCAGGCATACCGCCAAACTCGACTTTGATCTTTGAGGTTGAATTACTGGACATAGAATAGGAGGCCTTGAGAAGGCTTCTATAAAGACCCGCTCAATGGAGATCTATTCGTAGAGGTACAGATTTAATACTTGCACTCTTTAGGGCGAGATACGATGCTGTCCTCGGGGGTAGAGGATTTGGCAGACGAGACATCGATTTGGCGATCCAGAGGTTTTCAGGCCTATCTGGGATCGACAGCATTCTCCGGCATGGCGCTCGCTATGCAGCAGCTACTCTTCAGTTGGATATTGATCGGGATCCTAGAGCTTCCGGCCGATCAAGTTGGATTAATTCAGGGACTTATCGGCATCCCTGGAATTTTTCTTATGTTGATGGGCGGAGCGAGGGCGGATAGCAGGGACGCAAGACGCTTATTGCTTCAAATTTATTTTCTGGCGCCGATTTTACCCATATTCCTTGTTGTCATAGAACAATGGCAATGGTTGGGGGTTGCCTCTGTAACGTTATGGGGGTTTGGTATGGGTGTGGTTCAGTCCTATTCCATGCCAGCTCAGCAGGCCATATTAAACCGGGTGAGCGGAAGTGCTGTTCAAGAGGGCGTAACGGCGGCGACAGCCATCGGGTTTATTGTTCAGGTAGTTGGCTTGGCATTAGCAGGACAGATTGATCGAGTAGGTGTGACTCCAGTGCTAGTAATGCAGGCTTCTACCCTGTTGCTTGCAGCTCTTATGACCCTACGGATAGCACCTATGAAAGTGACCCCAAGTTCGCACAATAACAAGTCTTCCTTAGCCGATATTCGTGATGGACTTCAGGCCACTTATCGCAATCCGGTGGTCTTTGACTCCCTGATGATAACTTTTATTTCAAGCATCTTTAACGCGGGCTCGTTTGTCACCGCGTTCCCTTTCATTGTCAAACGGGTTTACGATGGGGATGCTCTGATGCTTGCGATTCTGATGGCGATATTTTTTGCTGGCGCGGCTCTGTCGAATATGCTCCTCCTGCGGTTTATGCCACTTAAATTTCCAGGCAAGGTCTTTCTAGTGATGCAGCTTTCCCGAGTTTTTGTCGTATTTTTGATGTGGATTGAACCAGAATTTTGGTTGCTTGTAGTCGCGACTGTGGGCTGGGGCTTAAATATGGGTGTTACGACGAATCTTGCAAGAGGGATTGTTCAAGAGAGCGCGGAAGCGGAGTTTACGGGGCGAGTAATGGCGGTATTTAGTATAGGAATGGTGGGTAGTGCTCCCATTGGCGCAATTTTGCTGGGGTGGGTGATTGAGCGATTCGGCACCCTCAACGCTCTCGTGCCTGCGATGTTTGTCTCTGTGGCGCTGTTTATCTACGGCGTTTACTTTACAAAGGTGTGGACTTATCGGAGCAAGGCGACGCTCTAGAAAAGGTTCGAACACAGGTCGCCTGGAAGCAAGGTATGTTTGGAGTGGTTTAATGGAAGCGAGACGTGAATATACGTTTGGTAAACTTAACAGCGAAGACTTAAATCTTAGTCCGGTCGATCAGTTCGCCTCGTGGCTCGAGTATGCCAGCGAAAAAGGAATCTCAGATGCCACTGCGATGTCCTTGGCGACTGCAGACAAGGATGGTATGCCAACAGTTAGGACCGTTCTGCTCAAGTCCTTTGATTCAGACGGATTTGTTTGGTATTCAGATGAAAGAAGCGAAAAGGGGAGGAGCATAAGAGATAGGCCCGTAGCGGAAATTTTGTTTTTTTGGAAAGAACTGGAACGTCAAGTTCGAATACGTGGCAACGTTGAGATGGTCGGAGAGGAGGAGGTTCAGGACTACTTTTTTTCGCGTCCTAGAGAAAGTCAGATCGCTGCTTCGATTTCACAGCAAAGCCAACCCATTGAAACGCGGTTAGAATTAGAGAGGCGATACGAGGAGTTTGAGAGAAAGCACAACTTAGATCTGGTTTTGCCAGAGCACTGGAGGGGTTATCGTTTGCTGCCTTCACGATATGAATTTTGGCAAGGCAGAAAGGGTCGTCTCCACGACCGTTTCGAATATGTGAAGTCAGAAGAGGTTTCGGATGATTGGGTCATAACTCGACTGCAACCTTAGGATGGCTGTCGTGGAAAAGCGACAACTTGCGTGCGACTTAGTTGCAAATCAGCGCTAACGACTCGCCTACGAATGTCAGGCAAAAGTTCTCTGGACAGAGTGTGCTTTTTTGTTCCACCTCCTCTATGGTGACCAATTCGTTTGGAATAAGAGGCTCTATCAGTTTCTCGCTAGAAACTTGTTCTAGTCCTATACAAAAAGGAAACTGATAAAGGGGGGGCAGGCGATTGGTAAGTGCAACGTACAATCGTTTTTTGTCATCGTCGATTTCGAACCGATTGGCACTAGGCAAGCTCTCTGCGTCCTCCGACTCTCTCTTCGATAGCGTCGTAAAAAGTAAATCTGATCGATAGAGGTAAAGCCTATAGAGATCGTCATCACGTTTTATTAGTGCTTGCTCATTAACGAGTTTCGCGGAGTCGCTCTTGGACCGGAAAACGAACTCAAAAAAAGACCCGCACACTCTTTTGCTGCCGTTAGTGAAACACTCCAAGCTTCGTTGAGCTGTGAGGACTCGATCCTTTCTTTGGATCATCCCCGCATGAGAGAGCATCTCCGCGCACGTCGCTTCTGGAAAATCAATTAGTCCAAACGCATGGCAGCTCTGGTTGTTGGTTTCACCTGATTCTGCTGCCCCAAACCAATCCTCAAGCACTCTCCTTGCCTCGTTGATTTCTTGGTCGTCACCTTCGAAGTTGCAGCCCGACAGAACTAAAGCTGTCAGCACCAGACGAATCAGAGAATTCAAACGTTTGTTCTAGACTCTTTCTATTATGATCGCTGGAGCCATTCCGCCACCGGTGCACATGGTTACCAATCCAGTAGTGAGGTCTCTTCTCTCCAGCTCGTCCAGAATAGTTCCGATAAGGATTGATCCTGTCGCAGCAATAGGATGCCCGAGAGCCATAGCGCCGCCATTCACATTCACTTTTAGGGGGTCCAACTCTAGGTCTCTAAGGAATTTGGCAGCTACGACCGAAAAAGCCTCATTGATCTCAAAAAGGTCAATATCACTTGTTGTCATGCCAGCTCTTTTAAGAGCTTTGCGAGCGGCGGGCACGGGTTCGTTCAGCATCAATGTGGGGTCCCCACCAACTGTTGCCATAGCCTTAATCCTAGCCCGTGGTTTCCAACCTGCCTTGTCTGCATAGTTCTTACTACTAAGGATCAATGCAGCAGCGCCATCCACAACTCCTGAGCTATTTCCGGCGTGATGGACATGATTAATTTCGAGGTCCGGATATCGTCGAGCCACGAGCTCAGTGAAGGTTTCTCCTCCATCGTCCACTGGCGTTGGCATGAATTCTGAGAACACGGTTGGTAAGCTCGCCAGAGTATCAAGCGTTGTCCCTGGTCTGGGAAATTCCTCTCTATCTAAAGCTATCGAGCCGTCTTCATTTCTTACGGTGATTAAGCTTCTATCGAACCTACCCTCGGCTATCGCTTGTTGTGCTCTGTTTTGGCTCTCTACTGCAAGGGCGTCGAGCTCTTCTCTCGAGAACCCCTCTAGTGTCGCAATCAAATCCGCACAAATTCCTTGATGGGGTTGAGGATGTATTTCTCTTAAGTGAAGATTCCCACCATCCACGGTCCTGTTATTTCGCTCGGATGTGAGAGTTGCGGTATAGGACATCATTTCGACGCCACCCGCAACGCAGAGATCATCCATTCCGCTCATGATATTTGCTGCAGCTAAATTGACAGAAGTAATGCCAGAGCCACAGAAACGATCTAATGTGACGGCGGACGCGGAGGTGTCCCATCCCGCGTCGAGGGCGGCCATTCGTCCCACACAGGAGCCTTGCTTACCAACTTGAGAACTGCACCCGATCACGACGTCGTCTATATCCTGGGTCACGAGGTCGTTTCTTTTTTGTATTTCCTCCAAGACAGTAGCGAGGAGCCTTCCAGGGTGAAATTCGGACAAAGAGCCCTTCCCCAACTTTCCAATTCCTCTGGGGGTTCTAGCGGCATCTATGATGTAAGCTTCAGTCATTTTTTCTTCCTTATTTTCCTTTAAATTCTGCTTCACGCTTCTCCATGAACGAGGCCATTCCCTCCGCGAAGTCATCGGATTGGAATAGTGGTAGAAGTTGCAAGAAGACGTGGTGCACATGGTCGTTAAAATTTTCGTTCATACCCATTCGCATCATTCTTTTTGAGGCCTGAACCGCCAATGGTGCTCTGCTGCTTATTTGTCTTGCAATCTCCAGTGATTTCTCGCCCACTTCATTGTTGTTAACCATATGAGAGACCAAGCCTAGCTCAAGACATTCTTCTGCAAGGAGAGTTTTGCCTGTAAAAATGATCTCACTCGCTTTCGCCCAGCCTATAAGTCTGGGAAGAATCCAAGTGCCTCCCGACTCAGGCACCACGCCTCGAGCAGTAAATGCCGCGGCGAGTTTAGCGCTATCCGCCATTACTCTAATATCACAACCAAGAGCGAGATCCATGCCATAGCCTGCTGCCGAACCGTTTATCGAGGCAATGGTTGGTGTATCGAGATTGTGAAGCACTGTTGGAGGGGTATTTTTAAGATCAAGAGTTACAGGGCTTTTTTTGTTAGTTGCTAAGTTGTTCGAGATATCGCTACCACGGAGATCCAGTCCGGCGCAAAAAAACTTCCCGGATCCGGTGATCACGATTGCCCTGATCTCAGGATCTGCATCAGCCTTGAGTAACAGCTCAGAAAGTCTGTTCAGCATCGGACCTGAGATTGTGTTTTGCTTTTCTGCTCGATTGAATGTAATCGTCGCAACGTGCTGATCTATCTCATAGAGAACTTCGTTTTCCAAATGGTTCGACATGATATACCTCCTATTTAGACTGTCTGTCTGGCATTTTCTCTTCGCTGATTGCATAGCCAGCTTCAGGCGGAATACAGAGGTAATTTCCATCTTCGCGCTTTTCAGTCCATGGCAGCACCGGTATTACCTCCTCTCGTTTGCACCTGCTAATCGCATCACTAACTGAGGCAGCCTCGCCAAGTTTCTCAATGTTGCGTAAAGTTGGGAAAATGATCGTTCTCTTGCCTTCCTTTTCTTGATCGATCGCGTCCTTGGGTGTTATCCAAACGGAGTCGACTGACTCATACCCATCATGCATTGCTAGTTGGTCCTCTGGTGCACGCGCGACGTAAAAATGCGTGTCAAATCTTTTCGGCATCATTGGGGGAGTTATCCAATGGGCGAAATGCGTAAGGCTTTCACAGGAGAGTGCCAAATTATTGCTCTCCAGAAATTCATGAAGCGTCAACTCCCCCTTATTCAGTGGCTCTCTGCAAGACTGGAGTTCCGTCAATCTTTCTTGATTTATCATCTGTTGAGTGCGCATATCAGTTGCAAGTAGGATCCCACATTCTTCGAAGGCTTCTCTAATCGCGCTCACTTGGGCCGCTCTCATATCTTGATTAGCGTCATGGCCTGTCAAAAAAGGAATAAGAGCTTCATCGAAATCCTGTTCATCTGCCTTGCCTCCAGGAAAAACCAATGCTCCAGAAGCAAAATCGATCTGGTGATTTCGTACAACCATGAACACTTCCAATCCGTTTTTCCCATCTCGAAGTAAAAGAATGGTTGCTGCGGGTTTTGGTGGTGGCGCGTCGTCACTCATCATATTTCTCGAGTTATTCTTTAATGGTTCTTAAAATGCTGCTCTTCCAAGACGAGCTTTACAGCTTTGGTCTCTTAGGCATCCCCTCTAGGGAATCTTCGCTTATGTTATCCGGTATGGCAAACTGACTTAGAAGATACAAAAAGCTAATAAATGGTTCGTATGTCAGTCATCGTCACATTGGGGGTCATCTCACTCTTTTGCTTTTTTCTGCTTTTTAACAGGCGGTCTCGTAGGAGGTGGTTTGAAAATCTTTCGTTGCCTGGCGAATGGGTTGAGCAATTAGGTGATGACAATATTGGGGGGCGTATTCGATTTAGTGGCTCCTTAGAGAACGGCAAGTTTGAATTGGAGGATAAAGATGGCGAGCAGGAGCAAGTAGGCGATTGGGAGATTGTGAGATCAGATCTAATCCTAACGCCGGTAGGTGGTCCGGCCCGTCAATGTGCCCTGAGATACTTTAAGCCGGGAGTCATAAGCTTGTCTGGGGAAAATGAAGTCGCGGTCCTTTATCACAAAGTTGGCAATAATGTGATAACCCTTATTCCAGCTAGTCCAAAATGACAAAGATAGATAACTCCTCTGCTGATGAAAGGAATTGGAAGTCTGTTTTTCACCGGTTCTTACTTCGTGGCTTGGATCTTTTGCCGTCGAGAGAGCTAGTAATTTGGGATAAGTACTATTCCGCGGTTTGGAAAAGGGACAAGTTTGGAGGCTGGTTAGAAAGTACTGACCGCCTGCCTTCTATAAGACTCACTCAGCTGCTTAATGTTGAACGACAAAAAATAGCGTTGATACGCAACGTGGATAATTTTTTACAAGGTTTGCCATCAAATAACGTCCTACTTTGGGGCGGGAGGGGGACTGGCAAATCTTCCATGATTCTCTCGCTCTTACCAGAGTTTTCAGAGAGAGGACTTAGGCTCCTAGAAGTAAAGAAGGATGGGCTCGAGGATCTGCCAGAGATACTTCGGTCAGTAAACCAAGAGCCTTACAAATTTATTGTCTATCTCGATGATTTGTCCTTCGATATTGGGGACAGCTCCTACAAAGTTCTGAAGAGTCACTTGGAAGGATCAACGGTTGAGCAAGACCAAAACATTATGTTTTGTGCGACTTCTAACCGCCGACATCTGTTACCTGAATATGGATCTGATAATCAAGCGACAGGAATAATCGAGAATGAATTGCACGAAAGTGAGGTGGTAGAAGAAAAGATTTCTCTTTCTGACCGCTTTGGGCTTTGGCTCTCCTTTCATCCGTTTCGTCAGGAAGCCTTTCTGGATATCGTAACGTACTGGATAAACGAACTCTCCAGACACGATTTTGCCAAAGTCCGATCGGTCTCTTCACTCGCCAAAAGCGACTATGAGCAAGAAGCCCTAGCGTGGGCAAGGAGCAGGGGTAATCGAAGCGGTCGAACAGCTAAACAGTTTGCTATCGACTGGTTAGGGAGAAGCTGATGTCCGGGAAAATGTGTGGGGAATGATTCGGTCAGTCTTGTGCGGCGAGAGTTTTGACGCATAAGCTTTCCAACTTTCTTTTTCTGATAGTTGCGCTGATTTCTGTTAGAGCCTTAGTGGCTGATTCAGTCACGCTTTCAAATGGGGATTCCATCACAGGATCACTTGTCGCGATTAAGGACAATAAGCTACTTTTCGACGCGGCGCTGTTCGGGCGGCTTGAGGTTGACCAACGTTTTGTAAAGACTCTAGAAACGGAGAAAACTTATACGGTTTATATTTCGCAGCAAGAGAAACGAGGCTTTTTCGAAGCAGGTGATGGGGTTAACTATTTGAGAATTGGTGACCAGATATCTGCGATCGAAATTGGTGCTATACAATCGGCGGAACCAGCTAAAAGGCTGATACAAGTCCTGCCTTTAGATTTACGGTCTCGGCTTGATTTGGCGCTAGTTTTTTCTTCTGGAAATTCAACCACCGAAAATTTCAATGCCCTTGGGGAATCTAAGCTAAGGCAGAAGAATGGTGAGCACAAAGCTACTTTCTTACGAAATACGGAAAAGGTTGAGGAGATCACGAGCAAAGATTTGGTGGACGTGTCTTATGGCTACAAGCGTTTTTTTTCTCCAGTTTGGTATGCGTCGTTAAACACTAATTTTTTCAGAGATGAGCTTAAGGACATTGATCAGAGGCTAACGCTGAGCGCCGGTGCGGGCTACCAGGTCTTCAATACCTCTAGCTCAGCACTATCTACAGAGCTAGGTTTGAGCTCGGTCCAGGAGCGTCTTGCTGGAGAAAATAAGTCGAGTCCAGCACTGCGTTGGGGTATCGATTTCCAACGGTATTTTCTCGATCGTAAAGCCGAGGCTTTTTATAGACAATCTTTACTGGCCATTGCAGAGGAGGGTAGAGGCCAGGTAATTACTAGTTCTACTGGCTTGAGATACGCCTTAAGTGATCGTGTTGATGCAGCTCTGAGAGCTGATTTGAACTACGAAACTAATCCGCCTATTGGTGCGGAGAGTATCGACCTCACTTACTCCTTAGGTGTCGGGATACGATTCTAGAATATGCAGAGGTAAATTATGGTCCACTTGACTGTGCTATCCTGGCTACCTAGAATTTCGCCACTCTGAGGGCTTTAATAACGTTTGAGTGAAGCTCTCGCAAAAAGTTTAGTCCCCTTCGTCTAGAGGCCTAGGACTCCGGGTTTTCATCCCGGCAACAGGGGTTCGACTCCCCTAGGGGACGCCACTCTCTCCAATTATATGTTCAAGGCGTTCGAACTTTTATAGAGAACCGTAGCCTGGGTTTCTATAAGTGAAGTCGGCCTAGGGCCAAAAAAAGGTAAGGCTTTAAATCCAGAATCCTTTAACTCTAGAATCTTTGCAGCTATTTCCTCTCGATGCGAATCGTCCACAATCATTACACCTTGTTCGGTGAGTGAGTTTTTGGCAGCCTCCATGCAGGCGCTGCGATCGAGTCCATCAATCAGGATTAGATCGAATTTTGAAAATCTGGAGGGAGCTTCTATGTAACTTTGGCCTTTGTTTTGGAACTCCAAAACTACATTGTCGGGCATTGCCGTTTTTAGCGTCTCAACCCAAGCCTCTACATGCTCAATGCTTACAACGGTCTCGACGCGATCAGCGAAATAGAGGGTTGAATAGCCAGCACCGTATTCGAAAACTCTCATTTCGTTCGTTACTCTCTCGTCTAGAATCCGAATTAAACTGTATGGCAGCCAAGGGAGAGGGTTACCAGCAAAGTCGACAGGCCTATTTTCTTTGTAAGAGCGAAGCAAGCCGCTACTCTTAACAAAGGATTGGGGGTGAATGCCGAGTCGTAAAAATCTGAGCAAGGCGCTTATTGTTGATCTTTTTTTTCCGGGAAGTGTTATTTTGTTGGCGTTTGTCATTAGGATTGTTTACATATCAGAATCGTAGTTCTGTCCTCTTTAATTTGCTTTATTTTGGACAGATTACAAAGAAAACGTAAACTGAGATATGTTGTTGGGGCAGTTGTTTTTTCTGAAAGAGGGACACAGGTGAAAGCTGATCAATCGAAAGCCGAATTTGACGCGGTTGTAGTCGGGGCAGGATTTTCTGGCATGTATATGCTTTACAAGCTCAGGAATCAGGGATTCTCGGTAAAAGTATTGGAGTCCGGTGATGATGTAGGTGGCACGTGGTATTGGAATAGATACCCAGGTGCTCGGTGTGATGTTCCGAGTATGGAATAC
>ENA-OSEY01001560-OSEY01001560.1-marine-metagenome-genome-assembly--contig:-NODE-1560-length-15623-cov-2.964750_pt1 | contig 15623 bp, 17 predicted proteins | sample MGYA00248465_ERZ534230 | MGnify/ENA primary metagenome ERZ534230 (study PRJEB26409, sample SAMN06344110) | marine metagenome | isolation source: Sea water from surface | place: Atlantic Ocean:Southern...
CATCTCTAAAATCTTTGTCGTTCAAATCAATAATTGCAACCCTGTAAGAATCGTCCAATTCAACTAATTTTTCTAATAAGAAAAATTTCCTGTTATAATTTACCAGGCGCTCAGAAAGACTTGTACCAAGTTTAATATCTTTAGTAAAAATTCCTATCTTATTCAAAATTTTGCCCCAGCCTTGGCACTAAGTTCCAATTAAAATCTTCTGAAGAATTGATATGATCATAGTTATCTTGGACTTTTTCTATAGAAATTAATAGCTTTTTAACATCAATTCCTCTTTGAAAATCAAGCCCTTCAAATTTTTGCTTACATTTGTTAAGCAAACTTTTAGCACCATTCAGATTATTATTTTTGAGATGTACAAAGCTTACAGATAATTGAATCAGGCCCTGAATGAAAAGTCTATCTTTTAAATAATAATCTGACCAAAGATCTTCCCATTTTTCATGCGCATCGTAAAAATTTTTTTCGTTGAAGAGTTTTAATCCTGCCTGAAAAAGTGTGTTTATTTCGTTATCAAAAGACATTAATCAATTATTCAAAAGTTTTTTCAGGGTATAATATTCTTCTTCATTGGCTTTCTTAGCAAAAAATCTAAAAGCTTCTAAAAATTTCAAAGCTTCAAAATCTTCAATGAATACCTCAGCTAAATTAATGAAAAAATCACCTCTTTTTTTTCGGTAATTATCTAAACCATCCGATGAGAGCGTATTTACAACATTTGTTGATTTCTTGTTATCAGAGACATGAATCCAGTGACTTAGCTCTCTTTGAAAGCTCGAAACTCTTACGTAGTCTCCTTGCCATAATCGAGCGCAAACAGAATATTTGATTATATCTCGATGTCCATCTAAGAGATTATAGGATAGCTTTACATTTTTAGCTTTATGGGGTTGTTTGAGATTTTGTTTCTTTAATTCATTAAATAAACAAACAGCATATATCCAATTATTTTTGTTATCTTGATTAAATGTATTGGCTCTTTGCAGATGGTAAGAAAAGATTCCCATTCTATCAAAATCTTGTAATGACAATTCTATAAGAGCCTCAATTAACCCTAATCCATTTTCACTTACATGCTGAAGTCTAGCTGCTACTTTCTTTGCTTCTTCCCAATTTCCGCTTTGACATGCATCCTGGAGGTCAGCAACAGCAACAGTCATACCTAATCCCTCACTTGCAATTTCAGACAAAAAAATTTCATCTTTGTCTCTAGGTGGGTATTCTTCTGAAATTTCTATCATTTTATTCATCAAAGTATTTGATGGCTTCTCTTTGTTATCTCCTATGATATTTTTCAAGATGTTTAAATAAATGATTGGATGATCATTTGAATCTCCCTCAAATTTTATTTTTGCGCACTTATCAAAAGTGGCTTTTATTTTATCTTGAATTTTCATTTTTAAAATTAGTTTATTTTATTTTTTTGCATCTATATCAAAAAAGATTGAAAAACTTAAACCGGTTAATCTTGAAAATTCGCTTGGAAAGCCAGTCATTTCATCTTTGGTTGGTTTTTGTCTATATCTTTCATTGATATTTGGATCATTGTTATCCCAATTAGTACTTAAAATTTGACTAAATGGAATAGTTGTTGGATCATGAAAATAGCCAATTTCTATTCCCCATTTTGGATTTCTTTGAAATCCCATCAAAAACCCAAACCTATTGCTTGCACCACCTGTTATTCCGTTGGGTATTATCATTGAACGCAACCCTACCCATCTAGACTTTAAAAAACCACTTTGACTTTTTTTAGTTCTAAATTTATAATAAGTGAAATCAAAATTAGAGTTTGGGTTTAATGACCATGCAAGATTTATCATATCCCATTTATTATCTCGATTGTATACAACTCTACTGTAATCTAAACCTGTGCCATAAATAGGTAATCCTATTCTGAGTCCAAACTCACTCTTGTCACTAATTCCAATTCTATACCACATAACTGGTGCAACGTTTTCAATAGATAACGCATATCCTTTTTTTGATTTGCCTGCCTCAGGTAAATGAGGATTGATTGTTGGGTGCGATGCACAGCTTAAAAGCAAAAGAAGGAATAAAATGCTAAAAGGTTTTAAGCGCATTGATTAAATGAAGCCAAAGAAATATCCGACAAATATTTCTTTTTATTTAGTGCCTTACACTGAATTTTTAATCCATTTGGATGTTACTGCTTTGGGTCTCATCAACGGTATGCCAACAGCCCTATTGAGCACTATTTGTGATACTATACCCAATGTTCTTGACAGGCTAAATAGTACTGTATAATAATTAAATTCTTTCAGTCCGTAATAATAAAGCAAAGAACCAGATGCCGCATCAACATTTGGCCATGGATTTTTAGCTTTACCATGTTCTTCAAGAACAGGGGGGACTATTTCAAATAAAGATTTTACAATTTCAAACGTTTCATCGTTTTTTATGTGTTTTTTACCAAATTCCATGAAAGCTACAAATCTGGGATCAGGACATCTCAGTACAGCATGTCCGTAACCTGGAATAACTCTATTTTGAGACAATCTATCCCAGCAGTATTTTTTTAACTCATCATCCGATGGTGCTTTCTTAAAGTGATTTCTAATATCTAAGACAAATTTTAAGCATTCTTGATTGGCTAACCCATGTAAAGGGCCAGCTAAGCCATTGTACCCTGCTACCAATGCAAGGAATGGAGATGATAAGGCTGATGCAACTGTTAGTGAGCTAAAAGCGCTTACATTACCGCCACCGTGATCACAATGAACATTTAAAAATAATCTCATTAGATCTTTAAAATCTTCTCCTTCAATTCCTAGCATATGAGCAAAATTTCCGGCCCAATCAAGATCTATATCGTAGTCAATTCTATTTTTAGATCCTATTCTTAGTCTATAAATACCTGCAGCTATTTCAGGAAGGGTTGCTATGATTTTTAGACCATCTTCAAGAGCATACTTCCAATAGTCAGATTTAGGCATGCCTAGATTATAATTATCAACAAATCTGCTTTCAGAGCGCATTGATTGAACTGCGACACTTAACATCGTCATTGGATGAGATCCCTCAGGTAAGCTCTCTATGACATTCCAAACGTAGCTTGGAACTTTTCGTCTATTCTTTAGCTCTCCTTGTAGACTTGATAGTTCTTCTGAATTTGGAATTTCTCCAGTAAGCAATAAATAGAATACTTCTTCCGGCAACAAATGTGATATTTCAGATATTGGGCGCTCTCGAATCATTAAGCCTTTATCTGGAGAAACAGATGATGTTTCACAAGTTAATCCAATGATGCCTCTCATTCCACCATATGTTTGTGCTACTGTAACTTCACCTACAACCTTATCGCCTTTGTCCTTTAAGTTTGATTTAATATCCTCCTGCCACTGAGGGATTTTATCGGCTAAGACCTTTTGAATCATAATTTTCCAAATACATTATTATTGAAGTAAAATTGAGTATAAATTTATAAAAATAATTTGAAATTTATATTAAGATATAATTTTTATGTAATCATCCAAACAGTTGATTGCCTGCCTTGAGCATCTTACAACAACTTCCCTCCTGATATTTTCAGTAAAAGCGTAAAATTCATCTGCATAGCCTTTACGCCATACCTCACAATCAGTCATACCGTCTCCTATTATGTGCGTTAACCCTTTTAAGTTTAAGCTTTTTACTAGGTGGGCTTTTGTGCTGTGCTTATAAGATAATGTTTTTTTGGAAATAGTTTTAATCATACCATTTTTATTGAACATAAACTCATTTGCATAAATTTGATCCTTTTTAATATTAAAATCCCTAACTACGGGAGCTATCAACTCTGTAAATCCTCCAGAAATGATTAAAATTTTATGGGAATTTTCTATTATGAATTGTTTATTAGATAAAAAAGAATTGGTTATATTTTTTTTTAAAATCTTTGTAAATGATTTTATGCTATCTCTGTTAGCGCTTAGATACTTTAATCTCTCATTAACGGAAAAATTGAAATCTATAATTCCTTCCATGCCTTGATTCGTTATTTTTTCAATTTTAGCTCTTAATTCAGAACTATTGGCAGAGTTGGATATATTATTCAATATAAATTCATCTAAAGACTCTAGAGAAATAAAAGTGCTATCAAAATCAATAATTAAGTTATCAGGCATTTATTATTTTCGAATCGAATTATTTATTTTTTCATAAAAATAACTTTCAAGATTATCCAGCATAATATCAATAGTAAAATTTTTCTTTACATGGTCTTGTGCTTTTAAACCCCAATTTTTTATAATACTTGAATCTTTATTTTTCATTACATAATTCATAGCATTTCTAATTGCATCTATCTTATATGGTTCAAAGATATAGCCGCTGATTTCGTGTTCAATTAATTCAGGTACTCCATTAACATTTGCAGCTAGAACAGGCTTGCCCAATGCCATGCTTTCCATAACCACATTTGGCATTCCTTCTTGCCTGGATGGCATAATTACGAAATCGCATGACTTCAAAAATTGAGATAACTTATTTTGAAATCCTATCAAATGAACCCTATCTCCCATTTTTAATTCATTTATTAATTTTGATAGATATTTTCTATCTTTTCCTTTGCCGGCAATTAGGATGGTAAATGGATATTTTTTATAATCTATTTTTGATGCTGCTTTTATTAATAGATCAAATCCTTTTTGAGTTGTAAGCCTTCCTGCGGCAACAAAAATATTATTCTTTTTTGGAATACTCCATAAAGCATTTATGTCAATATCGTTAATGTTGTATTCCCTGGTACTAATACCATTATAAATCACTTCAGTTTTATCAGGCTCCATCCATGGAAATTCTTCATACGCTTCTTTAATAGATTTTGAATTAGTGATAATGCCATCAACTAAACCAATAGTCATTTTATACTTCCATTTATCAGAGAACAATTGCAACCCATTTCTAGCTATGATAGCAGGGACCTTGGCCCATCTAGCTGCAATTCCCGCCACTCTAATATCTTTGTTTAAATTTAAAACAATTGCATCAATATTTAATTTTTGTAAGATTTTTTTGGTATGTAAAATTTTGAAAGGATTATAGTCTGCATATATATTTAAAGGAACAGTATTTAAATTCTCGCTAATAGCTTTCTCTAACAATATAGAATTTGCTTTTCCCGAAATATAAACGTTGTGACCTCTTTTAGATAGACCCTTTGCTGCTGTTACCATCCATTTTTCACCACCGCCCCATTTATGTTTAGAAATTGAATTACTAAAGAAAATATTTAATTTTTTTTTCATGTTTTAAGAAATTGAATATCATATAATTTTCTATATAGCCCATCATTGCTATATAGTTCATCATGTGTTCCTATTTCAGAGATTCTTCCTTTTTCAATAGTAATTATTTTATTTGCAGTTTGAACTGTAGACAATCTATGAGCTATTATTAAAGCAGTTCTGTCCTTCAACAATGCTTCAATGGCAGTTTGCACCTTTTTTTCTGACTCTGTATCAAGAGATGAGGTTGCTTCATCTAAAATAAGAATAGGGGGATTTTTTAATAATGCTCTTGCTATTGCAATCCGTTGCTTTTGCCCTCCAGATAATTTTACTCCACGCTCTCCTATAATTGCTTCAAAACCTTCTGGAATTTCTTCAATAAATTCCAAAGCATTAGCTGCCTTGCAAGCATTTATTATTGACTCCATAGTGGCTTTTGGCTGTGCATACGCAATGTTATTTTTTATTGTATCATTAAATAATATTACATCCTGGGTTACGATTCCCATATTTTTTCGCAAAGATGCTAATGATAGTTTTTTTATATTTTCTTGATCAATCAAGATTTCTCCATCTTTAGGATCATAAAACCTTGGAATTAGATCAGCTATTGTAGATTTACCCGCTCCACTTGGGCCTACTATTGCTACTACCTCGCCCTTGTTAATTTTAAAATTGATATTACTTAAAACTAATCCTTCTGACTCTTCATATTCAAAGCTAAGATTTTTAAATTCAATATGCTTATTGAATGATTTCAATTGTAAAGGATTAGAATGCTCAATGATATCTTTAGGGGTATCCAATAAAGAAAAGATCCTTTCAGCAGATGCATATCCAGTTTGAATTCTCAGGTTGACATTTCCCATTTGTTTAATTGGCCCTAATATCGAAAAAAGAATTAGAATAAATCTTATAAAATCCTCAGGGTTTAATCCTCTTTGCATCAATACTTCAGTACCTCCATACCACAACAGAATAACTCCAATTACAACACCAAAGCTTTCAGTTATAGGACCTGCCAATAGGTCTAATCTTCCTCTTCTCAAAAGTAACTTAAAATAATTTTTGCTTTCTTTGGAAAATTTACTAACCTCGTTTTTTTCATTTGCAAATGCTTTTACAATTCTAATTGAAGATAATGTCTCTGAAAGTATTTGCATAATATCTGCAACTTTTTTTTGTGTTCTTCTCGACTTTCTCCTTATACTTTTTCCAATTCCTATTACAGCAATTCCAGCCAATGGAATTATAATCAGTGCAATAAGAGCAAGCTTCCAACTAATAATGAACAACAAACTAACAAATGTGATCACATTAATTGGTTCAACAAACAATTTTTGAAATGTTGCGCCCAATGCTATTTGTAAATGCTCAACATCATTAATAACTATGGATGTTATGTTACCTGTTTTTTGTCTATTGAAATATCCAAGTGAGAGAGATTGAATATGGGCATATAATTTATTTCGAATATCACGAACCAAGCTTAATTCAACAATTCTTAAAAGGTAATTTTTGATATATAAGAAAATATTTTTTCCAAAAAAAACAGATAAAATTGTAAGACATAAAACTCTTAATGATTCTGCTGGGGTTTCTCTTAATATGATTAGGTTAGTATAAAATTTTAATTTCTCGTTCAGTGTAAGATTGTCATTGCTTGACCATTCCATTTGAGATTGGACTATTTTATCAAAATCCAATAAAATATTATTGATTAATGTTGCAGTTAGCCATATTGAAGCGCTATTTAAAAGGACAAAAATTATTGCAGAAACGGATGATATTATGATATACACCCAAAATGGGGACATCAGTTTGATCATTCTTTTGTATATGGAATCAGGCATTTTTAAAACGTTTTAAAATATGTTCGTTTATTATTCACAAACAAAATAGGATTATAAATTCTGAAAAAAGAGTTATTTATTTTTTTAAAAACATTTTTTGATGAAGTATGCCAGCTTCTTTAAAGCTCTTTCCTTTTTTATAAAAACCCAGTTTTTCATAAAAACCAATAGCGGTATGTTGGCTATTTAGATAAATGTTTTTTTCATTTTTTAAAGTTTTTAAAATATATTCAGCTAGAGCTTTTCCTATTCCAAGCAGTCTAAATTTAGGCAAAACTGCAAATCTTTCAAGCTTCATTCCTTCTTTCGTTTTGCGCCATCGAGCTGTTCCGGCAGGTATTTCATCTACGTACGCAATTATTTGATGAGCAATTTTATCATATTTATCTAATTCAATTTCGACAGGAATGTTCATTCCTTCAACAAAAACTTTTCTCCTAATAGAAAAAGCTTCTTTAATATCTTTGTCTAAATAAATTTCTTTGACTATAATTTTCATAAAAAAATTTAACAAAATAATGATAATCCTCAATGTTGAACTGTCAAAGAAAATTTTTTAATTTCTAAAGTGAAAAGCAAAAATAAACAAATACTTGTTGTTGGCGATAGGGTTTTGATTCGTCCTGATTTAGGAGAAAAAAAATCCAAAGCAGGGTTATATTTGCCTCCAAGCGTCATTGAAAAACAAGAGATTTTGAGCGGAGTGATTGTTGAGGTTGGGCCGGGTATTCCTCTTGGTAATCCTGAGGAAAGCGTTGATGAGCCATGGTCAACAAATAGTAATTCACCAGTTAAATATATTCCAACCCAAGCTGATATTGGAGACGTTGCGCTATTTTTAAATAAAGCATCCATTGAAGTTAAGATTGAAAATGATGATTATTTAATAGTACCTCAGTCTGCAATATTAATATTAATTCGCGATGACCTCGAAGAATTAACTAAATAAATTTTGGCAAAGACCAGCTCTGGTATTTATATACACATTCCTTTTTGCACAATAAAGTGCTTTTATTGTGACTACTTCTCTACTGCAGGCTACGATGAAGACAGACTGCCTCTCTTTTTTAATTCTTTATCCAAAGAAATAGAATTCTATAAAGATATAGCTGATAATTTTATATTTGATACTATTTTTATTGGAGGAGGGACCCCAAGTATTATAAATCCAAAATATATAGAAAATATCTTTAATGCTCTTAGCATAAACTTCGATTTATCCCATGCAACAGAAATTACTTTAGAAATAAACCCTGGGGAAGTAGCTCTTGAAAATCTAAAAACATTAAAAAATATTGGTGTAAATCGTTTATCTATTGGTGTTCAATCTTTTAATAATAAAATTTTACACTTTCTAACTCGCAATCATAAGAAAAGGGATATTTTTCAAACAATTGAGAACGCAAGAAAATCAGGCTTTGAAAATATTAATTGTGATATGATTTATAATATTCCAAATCAAACTCAGTCAACATGGAAAAAGGATCTCACTGCGCTTATCGATTTGGATATTGAACATATTTCATGCTATTCACTAGTGGTTGAACAAGAGACAGAACTATACCAATTAGTCAAAAGTAAAGATATTAAAATGCCGGACAATGATAATTCTTGCTATCTTTACAAATCTGCTCAAGAAATATTGGGCAAAAAAGGATTCTTTCAATATGAAGTGACAAGTTGGTCTAAAAGAAACTTTGAGTGCAAACATAATTATCACTACTGGAATATTGACCCATGTATTTCATTTGGTCCATCTGCTCATGGTTTTTATAAGGGCAAGAGATATTGGAATGTAAAAAATATTGATAAATATATTGATTTTATTTCAAATGAAAGATCTCCTGTTGAATCTAGCGAAAGACTTTCAGATAAAGATATTGCAAATGAATTGTTAGGTTTTGGTATAAGAACCATAGAAGGGTTAGATCTTACAAAAATTCCTGAATCAAAAAAAAATGATGTGTATTATTCTATTCAAAACAATTTAAAAAAATGGGGTAATTTTTTAATTTTTTGCGATAAGCAATTAAAGCTTACAAAAAATGGGTTTCTATTCGCTGATGCAATAGCTGTTGATCTTATGATTTAAAAAACTATAGAGCCCTATCAGCGATAGATAATGTTACAGGACAGTGGTCAGAACCCATCACTTTTTCTAAAATATCAGCATCTTCAACTATATCAACTAATCCCTCATTTGTAAAAAAATAGTCAATACGCCAACCAATATTCCTTTGCCGAGCTCCAAATCGGTAAGTCCACCAAGAATACCGATCTGCCTCCGGATGAAATAAACGAAATGTATCTACCCATCCGTGAGAAATATACTCATCTATTTTTTCTCTTTCTATTGGCATGAAACCAGATGTATTAACATTTTCTTTCGGCCTTGCAAGATCTATTGATTTGTGAGCAGTGTTCCAGTCTCCAGTCACAATGACGTTATGTCCATTTTCAACATTATCATTAATGATTGGCAGCAAAGAATCATAAAAATCTAGTTTATAATTGAGCCTATCTTCATTCTTTTGACCATTAGGAAAATATATATTGTAAAGTAAAAAATTTTCATGCTCAGTGACTAATACGCGACCTTCTAGATCAAATCTTTTTATACCAAGACCTTTGGTAACATCATATGGCTCTTTTTTACAAAAGGTTGCTACACCACTATATCCAGGTCGCTCAGCTGAGAACCAATATGTATGGTATCCATGCTCTTCAGTTAATGAAGGGCCTAATTGTTCTATCTTAGCTTTGGTTTCTTGGATGCAAAGAATATCAGGATCTTCTTGACTTAACCAATCTAGAAAACCTTTTTTTTCAACAGCTCTTACGCCATTAACATTCCATGAAATCAGTTTCATAAAACCTTTTATTTATTATAAAAATGAGTTAATAATTATAACAACAGTTTTATTAAATTCATCAAATAAAAATATTAAATATGAATACAGATCAAGTTAAAGAATTAATCATAAAAGGAATTCCTGGCTCAACAGTTGAAGTTGCGGATACCAAAAAAAGTGGCGATCACTTTAGCGCAATAGTTATTAGTGACTTATTCGAGGGTCTATCATTAATTGAGCAACACCAGATGGTTTATAAATCATTAGGAAAATTACTCACAAATGAAGTTCATGCTTTACAACTCAAAACTTATACGGTTTCAAAGTGGAAAAAAGAAAATAAATAGGAATGATAATGGATTTGAATGAAAAAATAAAATCTGATATTAGCGATAACTCTATAGCGCTTTTTATGAAGGGCACAAAGGAAATGCCAATGTGCGGTTTTTCTAACCAAGTTGTACAAATTTTAAGTCATTATGGTGTAGAATATAAAGACATCAACGTTCTTGAAGATCCGATGATTAGAGTCAAATTATCAGAACAATCGGGCTGGCCTACCATACCGCAACTCTTTGTAAATGGAAAATTAATCGGCGGTGCAGATATCACAATGGAATTGCATCAAAATGGAGAATTATTGGATATTTTAGATACTGACAAAAATAAATAAATGGTATTGGCGATTTGTGTTTATACCTGCTAATTTTATACCCTAATATATAATTAAAAACGTTTTGGCCCGTTCGTCTAGTGGTTAGGACTCAGGATTTTCATTCCTGCAACAGGGGTTCGATTCCCCTACGGGCTACAAACTTTTTAAATCAAACTTAATAATGAAAATTCCCCTACACCCTTTAGTTATTCACTTTCCTATAGCTTTTATTTATGGTGCTTTATTTTTCACAGGTTTGCAATTAATTAAGCCAAATTGGACATGCAGAATAGTTGGATTATGGATGCTTGGCTTGTCATCTATCACATCGGTATTAGCCTCTATCACAGGTCAATGGGAAATGAAAAAAGCAAGAAGTTCTGATTATAGTTCTGCTATTCATGAAATCCTTGATAAACACGAGTTTTATGGTAATATGATCACATGGCTTACTTTGCTAACTTTTCTCGTTTGGTTGTATCTTTTTTTTAAATATATGGATAATAAATTATTCGATAAGATGATTTTTATAATGTTAATTATTTTAACAACTATGGTAACTATTACTGGATATTATGGGGGAACACTTGTATGGGAATATCAAGTGGGTATTTAGTACTGTCTGCCTCGCTTTAAATACACATAAAAAGACTTACTAATATTAGATGAAAATAAGCCGTAGCCTCCTTTAATATTTGAACCTGGCAAGGTATAAATATTAGACCTTAAAGGATCGCCTTGTAAGTAATTATAATAATTCTTATCTGTTGAGAGCAAAGTAATCAATTGAAGCCCATAATAATTAAAATATAACCAGCTCATTCTAATCGGTGATCTTTCAATGTCCCATACAAAAGGATTAGCACGCTTGGGATTATTATTAGTGTCTCGATAATATTGACCTTTCCATAAAACATTAACGAAACTTGTATCGTAAATCAGATTTATAAAGGTACTATCCCGCTTTCCATTCCAATTGTAATCGTAAAAATCTTCATTATTGCCAGGCTCAAGACCAACAGAGTCTGATTCAATACTATAAGTCAGAGTCCTTACTAGCGTTGCAGAATCATCCATCGTAAAATCAAGCATAAACATTGGGTATGAAGCAAAGCTTCCTGTAAAACATTCACCATAGTTATAAGCTACCGTATCAACCTTCGAAGGTATTGGAAAACCATTTGAGTCCATATTATCAATATTTATTTCTGGAATACTCATCACTGTACCATCATTGCAACGGTATTCTTTCAAGCTTGTAGATGTCTTAACATCGAGCGATCTAGGAACTGTTGTTTCTGAAGTCAAAACGGTATTGCCGATCTTGACTGTTAGTTGGTAGCTTGAACCCGCCTGAAAAACAACAGAAAGGTCTGTTTGATATCTTCCTGGCTTTCCGATTAAAGGGAGAGCTTTTGCTTCCATAGTTTCGTTAGAAATTGTTATATCAGCGTTTGATACCCAAAGATCTTCAGCATCAGTACCTTCTTCAATTGAAGCGCTACGGGAGACAAAAATTGTATCAGCAATCATTGGTAAATTACCAGATATATTAGCAAATACTACATATTGCTCTTCATATGGGGTTTCAGGATCATTAAAGTTTTCGCACGACAGCAAAAGAACAGAAATTATTATAATAGAAAATATCTTCATTAAAAATTCCAATTTATTCCGATAGTTGGGATCATTGGGAATAAACTAACAGGATTTCTTTGTATTCTGCCCTCATCGGCTTCATCGACATTGGGCTCGCCTTTATCAGGTCTGCCATTATTATTCTTATCATGTTCAGCAGCTTTCCAATCTCCATCATCATCAATGCCATTAAAGGTATTACCAAGCGGATAGGTATAAGTAAAAACATTTTTTCTGTTATAAAGGTTGATCACTTGAAAAGTGAGATCAAACTTCTTTCTATGCCACACCGCTCCAACATCAAGCCTGTGATATGATGGATATCTACCCCCATTCCTAGTTGCTGGAATAGTTCTATAATTTTGTTCTGGACTTCCAGGAAGATTTTCCAAAAAATATCCATTTATTGCAGTAAATGCTTGTCCTGATTGCAGAGTAAATTTTGCGTTAAAATCCCATTTCGGACTAGCTTGATAATTTGCTAATAAATTGAAAACGTGCGATCGGTCCCAATTAGTAAAATATTCTTTATCATTCATTATTTTTCTACTTACAGACCATGTATAACCGATCCACCCATTTAATTTTCCGGTTGACTGTTGCAAGAAAAATTCTGCCCCATAAGCATAGCCGTCAGCTGGCGTTAGTAAGTCCAGCAAATCAGTATCACTGAAGTCACCATCTGTGGTAGCGCGTGACTCCTCATAAGTGAGCATATCTTTTATTTTTTTGTAATACCCCTCAACTTGCAGCTTCATACCGCGTGGAAAAAATTGCTCATATCCAAAAACAATTTGAGAGGCTCTTGAAGGATTTCCTTTTTCATCAATAGCAAACCAACTATCGAGAATTTGCTGAGTAAAATCATCTTGGAAGGTTGATATAAATTGATGATAATTTCCCAGAGCTAAATTGAAGAATTGGCTACTGTTCATAATATATTTTGCGCTAAAACGAAGATCTGGAAATAAGCCCTTTTTTGAAGAAAAAGTAGTAAGTCTTAATCCGGGCTCAATAATGAAGCTTTTATTGGGTTTCCATTTTAATTTTAAGTAACCAGAATTTTGAATAGGTTTTGTTTTTGATTCAAAAAGAATCTCATTATTGAACTTAGATAAGTATTGTATGCTTAAACTTTTAATCTGAGATCCAAAAAAAACATTAAGATCTTGGTTATAAAAATATGATAAATCTGCTGATAGAGTTCGATCAGATAGTGGATTATAATCGTTAATACCATTCTCCCCACCTAATCCAAATCTGGTGTAAAATCTACTGTTTGCAAATAAAAAATTGCCTATCATTTTTTCATTGAAGACTCTTCTGTATGCTAAGCTTGCTGTTTCATTACCCCAATCTGAATTGAGGTCGAGATCTTTGAATTGTAGATCATCTAATCCTCGATAGAAACTTAATGAAACTCTGTCTTTTTCATTTAGATCGGTAAAAACATGACCTTGCATATCGTAGAAGTAGTAAGGCAAATCAAAACTATCCGTAATTAGTGGCAAAACCTTATCAAAGTATGTTCTTCTTGCGGCGAAAAGCCACGCACCATTTAAAAAAGGGCCTTCTAATGTAGTTTGTCCAGAAAGCAATGAAATGCTAGAACTTCCTTCAAATTTATTTCTATTCCCTTCTCTACTTCTGATATCTAGAACAGCTGATAACCTGCCTCCATATTCTGCATTATACCCTCCTTTGATTAATTCAGCTTCTTTGACTGCATCTACTATAAAGTTTGAGAAGAGTCCGCCTAAATGAGATGGATTATAAACTGTAATACCATCTAGAAGGATTAGGTTTTGGTCAGTATTGCCGCCCCTGATAACCAAACCAGTGCTAAACTCAGAGGTTGTTAATACCCCTGGTAATGCTTGAAGCGTTCGGAAAATATCAGGCTCGGCAAGCGAAGGCTGAGATTTTAACAAACGAGGGGAAAGGGTTACTTTGCTCGGCTCTATTTTATTTAAACGATCTATCTCTTCAGCAGTTACATCAACTTGAACTATCTCTATAGCTTTAGGGGACAAAGCTACCATAATATTGAGAGATTGATTTTTATTAAAATCTATTTTTTGTTCATGTTGGCTATAACCCACATAAGAAACAATTAGAGTGGGGTTTTTAATTGAAATTTCTGATAATACATAGTATCCGTTATTATCAGTTGCCATGCCTTGTCCTGTTTCCCTGATAAAGACATTGGCTCCAATAAGGGCTTCGCCAGAGGTACTATCAGTAATAAAACCATACACCTGATAATTTGAATTTTGCGCATTTAAATTTTTGTTAAAAAAAATAGAAAAAGCGAAAAATAGAAAAGTTAGGTTTTTATACATTTAAAATTCTAATCTTTATTGGTTAAGAGATCATCAAGGATCTTCTGTCCATGTGAATTGACATTTATTTTCTTGTAAATATTTTCAATCATTCCTTTTTCGTTAATTATAAAGGTCATTCTTTTTGCCCAAGCTGGTCCATTAGCACCATATAGCTTCGCTACTTTTCCCCCACGATCAGAAAGTAAGAAAAAAGGTAGTCTGTATTTTTTCTTAAAAGCTTTGAGCGATTTTTTTGAGTCATAACTTAGACCAAAAACTGTAATATTTTCTTTTTTGTAACCTGAAAACGCATCGCGGAACCCGCATGCTTGTTTCGTTCATCCGGGTGTATCAGCTTTTGGAAAATAATATAAGACTATTTTTTCACCTCGATAGTCTGATAATTTGTGTTTCTTGCCATCTTGATCTTCAAGCATAAAATTGGGTGCTTCATCTCCTATCTTTAGCTCAACACGAGGTTCTCCACTAGCGAACAAAAAATAACTGCCTATAGCTAAAGCAGATAATACAATAATAAAAAATTTCATTTTCACTCTCTAATATGATTTTAAATAATTAAGTGTCTCTTCATTGTAAGGAATAGGTTCAATTTCAAAATCCTTAAAATGCTCAGTTGAATCACATACATTGTTCTCAAGAAGCATTGTTACTTGATCTTTAGTAATTGGAAACCATGAAAATCTTTCAAAAATAGAGGCCATCATTTTTACTCCTATTGCTGGAGCAGGAACCATCCACTTTTTCTTATTGTACGCAAGTGCCATTGTCTGAACAATATCTTTCCAATAAAAGGCATCGCCGCCCAAATGATAAACCTTGTTTTTTGCACTATCCATTTCAAGTGATTTAACAAAAAATTCTGCAACATTGCTGATATGGATAGGTGAAAGTGCAAAATTTCCTGCTTCAAAAGGATTAAGACCTGGCATAAAGTTTGGAGACGGAATAGGTAAACTTAGCATGTCTTTTTTAAGTTGAGTCGCAAATTCAGGTCTTCCCTCGCCTCTAGGATCTCCAAAACATAGAGAGGGTCTGAATAT
>ENA-OSEY01001561-OSEY01001561.1-marine-metagenome-genome-assembly--contig:-NODE-1561-length-15609-cov-5.134175_pt1 | contig 15609 bp, 14 predicted proteins | sample MGYA00248465_ERZ534230 | MGnify/ENA primary metagenome ERZ534230 (study PRJEB26409, sample SAMN06344110) | marine metagenome | isolation source: Sea water from surface | place: Atlantic Ocean:Southern...
TAATCACAGTGTTGTTGGTGCTCAACCGATTGAAAATCTAGTTGACTTTTTAAATCATTTTGGTGTTACCAAATTATAAATATTATTTGAATATGAAGAAAAAAAACATTTTATTTATTCATCATTCTCCATCTAAAAATACCAAAAAATTATCTAAACTTGTTGAAAATAAGATTGGCACCTTAACTCCAAATATAAATTTGAAAACGTTAAATTTGATTGATACAAAATCATCCTCTTTTAAAGAAATTGATGGCCTAATCATTGGAACTATTGAAAACTTTGGATACATGTCAGGTTTAACAAAAGATTTTTTTGATAGATGTTATGATGAGCTAAAAGACAAAACAGAAGGACTTCCGATTATTTATTATGTTAGAGCAGGATTGGATGGTGAAGGTTGCAAAGTTGCATTAAATAAAATTTTAATTGGTTTACGATGGAGACAAGTTTTACCACCTCTAATACTCAAGGGTTCTTGGCAAAAAGATTATTTGAAACAATTAGAAAAATTTGTTTTAACTTTTACCAGTGGTATCGAATTAGGCATTTATTAATTATGTGGAAATGTTGGAATGTTTTTTAATCCATTCAAAAGAGCATTTTGAAAATTAACCATTGCTTTGTTTGAGCTAGAATTTGAATCAGCTAATCCATCCAAATAACTTTTTACATCTTTTTCTAAAATTGCAATTGTATTATCTGTCTCATAGTTTTCTTTAGCCCAATCTATATTTTCTAAATTTTCACTGAACCAAGTTTGACCAGATGAACTATTTAAAATTTTTAGCAATTGATTAGTTGTGATGTTTAAATTTTTAGCCTCAGATAGGACATGTCTTACTGCTACAACTGAACAAGATGCTACAAAATTATTTAAAACTTTAACAGACATCCCAGAACCAAATTCTCCAATATGATAAATTTTATCACCTAATATATTTAAAATAGGTAAAATTTTTTCAAACTCATTTACCTTAGATCCAACCATAAAAGTTAGTGATGCATCTTTTGCTCTCATTGGAGCTCCTGACATTGGCGCTTCTATCATTGTAATATTATCAGGCGATTGTAGAAAAAATTTTTTTAAAAACGCGGGAGATAATGTTGAACATATTATAAATGTTTTAGGAGTATTTAATTTAAAAAGTCCATTATGGCCCTCACAAAGTTCTAATGTCTGATCTATATCTCTAACTGCACTTAAAATAATGTCTGATTTATCAAAAAACTCTGTTTTTGATGAGATAAATTTATTTTTTAAAGTAGGAAAATTATCTTTTGATTTTATATCATACCCAAAAGCTTTGACTTTATTTTTTAAGAGAACTTCCAACATAGGTAGTCCCATAGTTCCGCATCCTGCAATTCCAATATTTAATTTTAGAATTTCGTTCATATTTATCCTCAATTATTTGCTATAGTTAACTTGTTTTAGATTATAATTTTCAATATATTAAATAAAATTTTATTTATAATCACAAAAAGAAATCAAAATGAATGTCAATGTAAACGAACTAAAATCTTGGATTGGTAATGAAGAGATTATATTTGACGAAGTAACAAAATCGTTGGAAACCAGGTTTAGGGCAACGCTTGACATTGATCCTGGTAATCCTGAAAATGGTGAAATAGCCTCATCTGGCCTTCATTGGGCACTAGGACCAGCTGTGGTTAAATCCTCTCTACTTGGAAAAGACTCTCATCCAAAAAAGGGAGATTTTTTACCTCCTGTCCCCCTTCCTAGAAGAATGTGGGCTGGATGTCGAACACATTTTTTTCATTCTTTTAAAATAGGGGATCAAGTAAAAAAAATATCTAAGGTGGTGGATATCAATTTAAAAAATGGTAAGTCTGGTATGTTATGTTTTGTAACAGCAAAATATCAGTTTTTTGTAAAAGATAAGCTAATGATCGAAGAAGAGCATGATCTTGTTTATAGAGATATAGAAAAAACAAAAAATAATATGATTATTAAAAATGATTTACCATTTGAAAAGGCGGATTATGAAGAAAAAATTTTTACACATCCAACAATGTTATTCAGATATTCAGCAATTACATTTAATGGTCATAGAATTCATTATGATTACCCTTATTCGACTGAAGAAGAAGGATATAAAGATTTAGTATTTCATGGGCCACTTCAAGCAACTCTTATGTTAAGAGCTGCAGAAAAATATAAAAAAGCAAAAGCGCATTTTTTCTCACATAGAGGCGTTGCACCTGTATATGCAAATGACAATTTATTTATCAACATTGAAAATAATGAAAATGGTAATCTGAATTGCTTTACGAGTACAAAAGATGCAGGCATGACAATGAAGGGTGAGGCAAAATTTTAAATAATTTTTTATACTGGGGATTTTATGTCAGATTTTGATTATGACCTTATTGTAATTGGTGCTGGTTCAGGCGGGACGAGAACTGCTAGAATTTCAGCATCTTATGGAGCAAAAACTCTTGTCATTGAAGGAGATAGAGCAGGTGGCACTTGTGTTTTAAGAGGCTGTGTACCAAAAAAATTACTAGTATATGCATCTCAATTTTCAGAACAAGTATCAGATGCAGAAGGTTTTGGTTGGCAAATTGATAACTTTAATAGTAACTGGAATGACTTAATTATAAAAAAAAATAAAGAATTAGATAGACTTCACGAAATTTATGTAAAATTAATTAAAAATTCTGGCTGTGAACTTATTACTGGTTGGGGCAAGATTATTGGACCTAATACTGTTTCAATTACAAAAAGTAATAATGAGATTATTGAGTTATCATCAAAAAAAATAATGATTGCAGTAGGAGGTAAATCTTCTTTTCCAACTTTTGATGGCAATCATTTTATGATTAATTCTGATAAAGCTTTAGATTTAAGTGAACTGCCTAAATCAATTGTTATATATGGTTCTGGCTATATAGCTGTTGAATTTGCGGGAATATTTAACGGTTTTGGAGTTGATACTCATCTTGTTTTTAGGGCTGATATGGCTTTAAGAGGCTTTGATAAAGATATAAGACAGTTTTTGATGACATCTATGAAGCAAAAGGGAATAACAATTCATAATGGAGTTACAATTTCAAAAATTGGAAAGAATAACAAAAACTATAATGTTAAATTATCAAACGGAAAGAAAATTGAAGTTGAAACTGTTATGGGTGCAACTGGCAGATTGCCAAACGTGTTAAATCTTGGATTAAATGAGGTTGGTGTAAAAACAGGAAGTCGTGGTGAGATAATAGTAAATAAGCATAGCCAAACTAATATTAAATCGATATTTGCAATTGGTGATGTAACAGATAAAATTACATTGACTCCTGTAGCTATTGCAGAAGGACATAGTTTTGCAGATAGAGAATTTGGAGGATTGAAAAGATTTATCTCTTACGAAAATGTTCCTAGTGCTGTTTTTAGTCAACCATCCATTGCAGTTGTAGGTCTAAGTTTTGATGAAGCTATAAAGAATGGTATAAATGCAAGAGAGTATAAAAGTGAATTCAGAGCTTTAAAAAACACAATATCTGGAAATCTTGAGAGAACTCTAATGAAACTTATTGTCAACGAAAAAACACAAAAAGTTATTGGAGCTCATATGATTGGTCCAGATTCTGCAGAAATAATTCAAGGAATTGCAATAGCAATTAAAGCAGGAGCATTGAAGTCTGATTTCGACAATACTATAGGTATCCATCCCTCCTCTGCTGAAGAGTTTGTCACTATGAGATCTTAATGATAAACTTAACTCATTATTTGAAGAAAAAGTTAAATTCTGTTATTTGAAGATTGTTATTTAAAGTTTTATATTGATTTTGTTTTTAAAGGAAAAGTCATGATTGATTGGAAAATAGATAGCTGGAGAAAACTTCCTATTAAGCAAGTGCCCGAATATAGTGATCTTACTAAAGTTAATAGTGTGGAAAAGGAATTATCTATTAGACCACCTTTAGTTTTTGCTGAAGAAGCTAGAAGATTAAGAAAAAGGATGGCTGATGTAGCAGAGGGTAATGCTTTTTTATTACAAGGTGGTGATTGTGCTGAGTCTTTTGCTGAACACAACGCTAATAATATAAGAGATAGTTTTAGAGTATTATTACAAATGGCTGTTGTTCTTACTTTTGGATCAGCATTACCTGTAGTTAAAATAGGAAGGTTAGCTGGCCAATATTCTAAGCCTAGATCATCTCCTTTTGAAGAAATAGACAATGTCTCTTTACCTAGTTATAGAGGCGATATGGTCAACGACATGGCATTTGATAAAAAAGCAAGAGAGCCTGATCCAGAACGTCTTCTACAAGTTTATGATAAATCTGCTTCAACTTTAAATTTATTAAGAGCGTTTGCAAGTGGAGGTATGGCGGATTTAACAAAGTTGCACGAATGGAACCTAGAGTTTGTTAGAGGTACTAAAGAGGCAGAAAAATATAAAGAGTTGGCAGCTCAGATAACTTCCTCTCTTGAGTTTATGAATGCGTGTGGTATGACACCTGAAAATACTGCTCAACTTCGTGAAACTGAATTTTATACATCTCATGAGGGATTGTTACTTAATTATGAAGAAGCCCTTACTAGAAAAGACACTATCACAGAAGAGAAAGGTTGGTTTGCTACATCTGCTCACATGTTATGGATTGGGGATAGAACAAGAGATATTGATGAGGCTCATGTAGAATATATGAGGGGAATAGCAAATCCAATAGGGCTGAAATGTGGGCCATCCACAGAACCTGATGATTTACTAAGATTAATTGAAAAGCTCAATCCACTAAATCAAGCAGGTCGATTAACTTTGATTGCAAGAATGGGCTCATCTGAAATACAGAAAAAATTAAAACCATTAATATCAGCAGTCAAAAGGTCTGGATTGATTGTAGGTTGGTGTAGTGATCCAATGCATGGAAATACTGTCAAAGCCTCTTCAGGTTTTAAAACTAGAAAGATGGATGATATTATGACGGAGGTTAAAGGTTTTTTTGAGGTTCATAATGAAATGAATACCATTCCAGGTGGAGTGCATTTTGAAATGACTGGACAAAATGTTACAGAGTGCGTTGGAGGCGTGTATGAAGTTAATGAATCAAATTTAGCTGATCGATATCACACTCATTGTGATCCTAGGCTAAATGCAACACAATCACTGGAACTAGCTTTTTTAGTTGCTGATTTGTTAACAGAAAATAGAAATAATGTAAAAAAGCAAATAGTAGCTGTATCTTAAGGTATAAAATTGGCTAATAATAAAAAAAATCATAATCTTAATATTGTACAAAAAGATAATTGGCCACTTGATTTAAGACCTAATCCAAGTCAATTAGAAACGGTTACAGACACTTATTTTTTAAGAACAAAGAACATTGTTGCTTCATATGGGGATACTGAAGTTACATACGCAATTTTTATGAGAAGGCCGGTAATTTCTGCTTTAAATCCAGCTATAGATTGGCTTAACCAAATTATAAAAGAGAGAAAGGGTAGCGTTAATATAAATCGCTGTTTTGCTGAAGGTTCTGATGTGGGTGCTGGAGAACCTTTATTGTACATATCAGGTTCGTTTTTGTTATTAGTTGATTTAGAAACCGCATTACTTCAAAAAATTGGGGCTACATGTGTTGCTGCTTATAATGCAAAATCTATGGTTGAAAGTTTACCAAAGACTTCATTTTTAGCTATGGATGCAAGACATTGCGCTGGTGCTGATATGGCAGACTTAATGGCATATGGTGCTCATGTTGGTTCTAAAAGGGTAAAATCAGAAGCCCAAGCAATTGGATTTATTGGATGTGCAACAGACAAAACTGCGCATTTGTTTGAAAATACTAAGGGATTAGGAACAATGCCTCATGCATTGATAGGTTATGCGGGATCAACATTAAAAGCGGCACAAATGTTTCATTCTACCTGGCCAGAAGAACCTCTAACAGTTCTAATTGATTATTTTGGTAAAGAAATTACAGATGGTTTAATGGTTTGTAGATCATTCAAAAGTTTAGCAGATAAACATTCCTTATCACTCAGAATAGATACTCATGGTGGAAGATATGTTGAAGGACTTGATGTGGCTGGTTCATACGCGGTTTTAGAAAGAAATGCTCCACAAGCTATTCGTGGATATAGAACGGAACAAGAACTTCGTTATTTAATTGGTACAGGAGTATCTGCGGCTGCTGTGTGGCATTTGAGAGAAATATTGGATAATGCTGGTTTTGAAAAAGTTAAAATTGTTGCGTCAAGTGGATTTGGTCCAGAGAAGTGCAAGGTTTTTTCACTTGCAAAAGCACCGGTTAATGTTATAGGGACAGGTTCTTATTTACCCAGTCGTTGGTCAGAAACCTATGCAACGGCTGATATAATTTCTTATGGTGGTAAGTCACAAGTCAAACTTGGAAGAGAGTTTTTACTGAAGCGGTAATTATTCTAATAAATGAGTCAATTATTGAAAAATAAAATGAAAATAGCACTTGCCCAATTAAATCCTAAAGTAGGTGACATTAAAGGAAATATTTCTAAACTTATTTCTATTAGAAATGATTTGAGTAACGATGTAGATATTATTGTTGTTCCTGAATTATATGTTACTGGATATCCAATTGACGATTTAGTCCTAAGAAATGATTTCTTAGAGCTTGTAGAGAATGAAATTAGTGACTTAGCTAAATTAACTAATGATGGTAAAGCAGCTATAATTCTTGGATCTCCAAGAAAAGATGAAGATAGAATTAGAAATTCTGTTTTTGTTTTGGATCAAGGAAAAATTCTGTCATTTCGGGATAAACATAATCTTCCAAATACTGGAGTATTTGACGAACAACGAATTTTTACGCCTGGTTCTTTGTCAGGCCCAGTTAAAATAAGAGAAACATTAGTTGGATTACCAATATGTGAAGATATTTGGAATGAAACAGTGATAGATTGTCTTTCAGAAACAGGAGCTGAGATAATTATTTCAATTAATGCTTCGCCATATACAACAAAAAAAATTGATCAAAGGATGTCTGTTGCAGTTTCAAGAGTTTTTGAATCAAAATTACCTTTAATTTACCTGAATAGGGTAGGAGGACAAGACGAATTAGTTTTTGATGGTTCATCTTTTTGTTTAAGTGATAGTGGAGAATTAACAGTACAACTAAATGACTTTAAAGAAGAAATATTGAATATTGATTTATATAAAAATAATAATAAATGGAATTTTCAAAAAAACATTAAAAACATCTCTTCTAATATTGAGGCATTGTACAAGTCTCTAGTTGTTAGCGTGAGGGATTATGTTCACAACAACGGTTTTCCAGGTGTTGTACTTGGGATGTCAGGTGGTGTTGATTCAGCACTAGTAGCTGCGATAGCAACTGATGCTTTGGGGCCAAATTTAGTAAAAGCAGTTATGATGCCTAGTCCATATACTAGTAAAGAAAGTCTTGAAGATGCTGAAATGGCTTCATCTAATCTTGGAATTGATTACTCATATTTAGATATCAAAGAAGGTATGAATACTATTGATCAAATTTTATTAAATTTCAATGGTCCAAAGATACCACCAGGTATTACTGAAGAAAATATTCAATCTAGAATTAGAGGATTAATATTAATGGCAATATCAAATAAATATGGATCAATGGTATTAGCCACAGGAAATAAGTCAGAATACGCTGTTGGATACGCAACATTATATGGAGATATGTGTGGTGGGTTTGCGGTTATAAAAGATGTCTGGAAGAGTGATGTTTTCAAATTATGTAAATGGAGAAATTTAAACAAACCATTAGAATTTTTAGGACCTAAGGGAATTGTAATACCAGAAAGAATAATTACTAAGCCACCTAGTGCAGAATTAAGAGAAGATCAAAAAGATACAGATAGCTTACCAGAATATGATATCCTTGACGTTATTTTAAAAAAATTGGTTGAAGATGATCAGTCATTAGATGAAATAGTAAAAGAAGGCTTTGATTTAAATGAAGTAAAAAAAATCTCAATGTTGTTATCTAGATCAGAGTATAAAAGATTTCAGTCAGCACCTGGACCAAAAGTTACTGAAAAAGCTTTTGGTAGGGATAGAAGGTATCCTCTAACTAGTGGTTTTAGGAATTGGAATTAAAGTTTACTATATTTATTTGAAAATTTTTATAAATTAGGAAAATTAATGATTAAAGTTCGATTTGCACCAAGCCCAACGGGATATTTACATATTGGAAATTTTAGAACTGCTTTAGTTAACTTCTTATTTGCTAAGAGTAAAAATGGTCACTTTATGCTTAGAATTGATGATACTGACGATGAGAGATCATCCAAAGAATATGAAGATGCTATTAAAGAAGATTTAACTTGGATGAATATAAATTGGGATAGTGTAGAAAGGCAATCTTCTAGACTTTTATCTTATAATGAAGCTTTAGAAACTTTATTAGAAAAAAAACGTGCATATCCTTGTTTTGAGACGGCGGAAGAATTATCCTTAAAAAGAAAAAGCCAACTATCTTCCGGGAAACCACCTATTTATGATAGGTCTGCATTGAAATTATCAGACTCAGATATTGCTGATTTGAAGTCTAAAGGGAAAAAACCACATTATAGATTTTTACTCAATCGTGAAGACGTAAATTGGATTGATCTCGTAAAGGGTGAGAGTAAATATAATATGTCTAATTTGTCAGATCCAGTTATATTAAGAGAAGATGGAAGGGTTATTTATACTTTAGCTTCAGTAGTTGACGATATTCAATTTGAAGTAACAGATATTTTAAGAGGTGAAGATCATATGACAAATTCAGCTGCTCAAATACAGTTATTTGAAGCACTAGGATCATTGTCACCAAAGATGGGTCATTTGTCCCTGTTGACTGATAATACTGGGTCAGGACTTTCAAAAAGACTTGGAAGTTTATCGCTTCGAGAATTAAGAAGTCAAGGATTTCAACCAATGGCAATTTCTTCCTTGTTGGCTAAAATTGGAACTTCAGATTCAATTGATATTTTCAAAGATATGAAACAAATTGTTAAAAGTTTTGATATTGCCAAGTTTGGAAATTCAAAGCCCAAATTTGATGAAACAGAATTGTCAGCTTTGAATTCTAAGTTTTTTCAGCTGGTAGATTATAAGGATATTAGTCATCAATTAAATATATTAGATCTTAAAATTACTAACGAATTTTGGAATTTAATTAGAGGAAATATAAATAATTTTTATGATGTAAAGTTTTGGTGGAACATTGTTTATGGAGATATTAAAGAGGTTTCAAGTGATCAAGATTTTAAAAAATTAGCGTTGCAAACACTTCCTAAAGATAGATTTGATAAAAATACTTGGTCGGTTTGGACTAACTCTCTTATGAAAGAAAGTGGTAAAAAAGGTAAAGAACTTTTCAAGCCACTAAGATTATGCCTTACAGGTCAGAATAATGGACCAGAAATGGCAAATTTAGTCTTAATGATGGGTAAAGATAAAATTAAAGAAAGATTAAATAATAATAATTAAATTTTTAAAAATAAATAAATCTCAAAATGATTAAATTAAATTTATATAATACAATTCAAAGGCGTTTGTCTATTTTTCAGCCTATCGATACCAAAAATGTAAGAATATATGCATGCGGACCCACTGTTTATGATTTTATACATATTGGTAATGCAAGACCCTTAGTGGTTTTTGATGTTTTAGTTAGATTACTTAGAAAAATATATCCTAAAGTTACATACGTAAGAAATATAACGGATATTGACGACAAAATTAATAAAAGAGCAATTGAAAAAAAAATAAATATTTCAGAATTGACTAATGAAACAATAAAAAATTTTCATAAAGATGCTCATGCGTTAGGTAATTTGAAACCTGATTTTGAACCAAAAGCAACTGACCATATATCTGAAATGATAGAAATGATAGAAACATTAATTTCAAATGGTTTTGCTTATGTTTCATCAGGAAATGTTTTGTTTGCTGTTGAAAAATATAATAATTACGGAGCTTTATCAGGTAGGTCACTTGATGAGATGATATCTGGATCAAGGGTTGAAGTTGCTGAATATAAAAAAAATCCTGGAGACTTTATTTTATGGAAACCATCTTCCGAAAAACTTCCTGGATGGGATAGTCCATGGGGTAGGGGTCGTCCAGGTTGGCATATAGAATGTTCAGCAATGAGTAAAAAGTATTTAGGAACACAATTTGATATACATGCTGGTGGATTAGACTTGATTTTTCCACACCATGAAAATGAAATCGCTCAGTCTTGTTGTGCCAATAAATCCGATATTATGGCCAATTACTGGTTGCATAATGGTTACGTTACTTCTGACGGTGAGAAAATGTCAAAATCACTAGGTAATTTTGCTACTATAAATAATTTGTTGTTAAATTTTAGGGGCGAGGCAATTAGATATGCGTTAATGCAAGCTCAGTACAGGGCTCCTTTAAGTTTTAGTAAGAAATCTTTAGATGAAGCTACTAAATCACTATCTAGACTTTATAGAGCTGTTGAAGGCTTTGAAGTAAATGATGGGCAAGACACTCAGATAATTGATAATCTTTGTGATGATTTAAATTCACCTAAAGCTCTTGCCAGATTACATTATCTTGCTGATGAAGCTAATAAAGGAAGTAAAGAATGTGCTCAAAAGTTAAAAAATTCTTCTAATATTTTAGGAATTTTATGCAACTCTACAGACGAATGGTTTAAATTTGGAGAAATAAATTCAAACGAAGCAATTGAAAACTCTGCCATGACAGAAAAAGAAATCGATGAACTCATAATAAAACGTAAAATTGCAAAAGAAAATAAAGAGTACGAAAAAGCAGATCAGATTAGAGAACAATTACTAGAAAAGAATATACAATTAGAAGATAAACCAGATAGAACAGTTTGGAGAAGACTTTAAACTCAGATGAATTTATGATTGAACTTAATCCATATATAATTTTATCAAAACCACAACTTGGTGAAAATATTGGTTCTACTGCTCGTGCTATGAAAAATTTTGATATAAAAAATCTTTTACTAGTTCAGCCTAGAGATGGTTGGCCTAATAATATTGCTTTTCCTTCCGCAGCGGGTGCAGACGATGTTTTAAATCAAGCAAAGTTGTATGATTCAATAAGTGACGCTACTAAAACAATTTCTTTGTTATTTGCAACAACTGCACGAAAACGTGTTATTGGGACAAAATCCTTAAGCATCTTCAAAGCAATAGAGAAATCATTTGAACATGTTGTTAATGGTGGTAACGTTGGATTTTTATTTGGTCCTGAGCAATCGGGGTTATCCAATGATGATGTTGTCCAAGCAGATTACACAGTTTCAATTCCAATTAATAAAGAATTTTCATCATTAAATATATCTCAAGCAGTATTATTGATTTGTTGGGAATGGAACAAAATAAAAATGTCATTTTTGAATGATGATAAGAATTTGGTTAAAATTAATAAAAAATTAAAAAAAAGTACTGAACTCTCTAATGTTGGTGACAGAGAATATTTTTACAAACAATTAGATGAGCTTTTAACTAAATCAGGCTTCTTTTATTCATCTGAAATGGCTCCTGTTGTTAAAAGAAATATCAGAAGTCTATTTAATAGAGCCTCATTAACTCACCAAGATCTAAGAACACTTCATGGTATTATTAGATCATTATCAGGAACTTCAAATCGTACTTGACATTTTATATAATGATAGTATTTTGCAATCTCATTTCCGATAAAGTGGATAGTAGCGTGGTGTTATATATCCCGAAGCTCGGCTTCTGGTTGGAATAATTCACTACTTCTAAGTAGTTATATAAAGGTTTATAAATGCCTAAATCAGATCACAAAAGAACAAGTTCAAAACATAAAATTGACAGAAGATTAGGAGTTAATTTATGGGGACGACCAAAATCACCCTTAAATGACAGAGAATATGCACCAGGTCAGCATGGTCAAAGAAGAAAAAAACCTACAGATTATGGTGTTCAATTAATGGCTAAACAAAAGTTAAAAGGTTATTACGGTAATATTGGTGAAAAACAATTTAAAAAATACTATACAGCTGCAGTTCGTAAAAAAGGTGACACTGGTGCAAATTTGATTGGTATTTTGGAATGTAGACTAGATGCTATCCTTTACAGAATGAAGTTAGCACCAACTGTATTTGCCTGTCGTCAATTGATTAATCATGGTCATGTTATGGTAAATGGAAGCAGATGTAATATACCTTCTAGAATGATCAATGTAGGCGAAGTTATTTCTCTGAAGGACAAAGCAAAGACTATCCCAGCTGTAATTGAAGCAACAACTCTACCTGAAAGAGATGTACCTGAATATGTCGAAGTTGATCACTCAAAGTTCACTGGATCTTTATTAAGGATCCCTATGCCAGATGATGTTCCTTATCCAGTGCAAATGGAAACTAACCTAGTAATCGAATTTTATTCACGTTAATATATTCAGTTATTATAAGTAAAATTTTTTAAATTAGAAACAATTTATTAGGTGGAAATGCCAGCCTCGTTAAAATACTGAGTTAACTCTCCACTTTCGTGCATTTCTCTAATAATATCACAACCACCAACAAATTCTTTTTTTACATATAATTGTGGTATTGTTGGCCAATCTGAAAACTCTTTGATACCCTCTCTTATTTCAGGATCTTCAAGAACGTTTACACTATTGTACTTAATTCCCATATGGCTTAAAACTCCAACAACTGCAGCAGAAAAACCACATTGTGGCATAACTGGAGTACCTTTCATAAATAGCAAAACATCGTTTTCATCAATTATATTCTGAATTTTATCTTTAGTACTTTGTTCCATTTAATTCTCCTTTATTCACTTGGGGCAGATGTATTCAAAGCTAATGCATGTAATTCTTTTCCCATTCTGCCACCCATAGCATTGTAGACCATTTGATGTTGTTGTACACGAGTTTTACCCCTGAATTCTTCAGCAATAATTTGTGCTGCATAATGATCTCCATCACCACGTAAATCATCAATAATAACTTTAGCATTTGGAAAAGCTTTAATAATTAGTTCTTCTATCTCTGAAGCTGTCATAGCCATTTTACAAACTTAACCTTGTTGTTGATCACCCATCATTGACGGGATGGTTTTTTCATTTAAGTTTTTTATTTCAATTATAGATATAGTAGTAATATCTTTTAAATTCAAGTTACTGCTTGAATTAGTTTGTCCAAGAACAAAGAAATCAACATCATTTTCTTTTAAGATTAATTGTACTTTATTAATATCTTTTGTTGCAATAATTATTCTTGCTTGATCTTCTCCAAAACACCATGATTGAAGTAAGGGGTCATAACTATCACAATTAATTAGGTTGCTAGGTAAATTAATATCTAATCCTAAATTATATTTAAATAACATTTCACAAACTGTTGTCAGCAAGCCACCGTCTGAAATATCATGGGCAGCTGTCAGAAGTTTTTGTTCATTCAATTTTAATATAATTTCAATAACTTTTTTTTCATTTTCTAAATTTATTGGTGGAGGTGCTCCGTCATATTTTTTATTAATAATTTCTTGATAGATACTACAACCAACCCAACCTGCTTTAAAATTTTCAGATTGTCCAAGGGCAATCAAGACATTATCTGGTTCTGCACTTATCTTTAGAGAATTTTCAACCTCATCTATTGCTCCTACCATACCAATGACTGGAGTAGGAAGAATACTCTTACCATTAGTTTCATTATAAAGAGAAACATTTCCTGATACAATTGGAGTACTTAAATAAGAAGCAGCTTCTGAAATTCCTTTTATAGATCCTACAATTTCTCCCATAACATTTTTTTTATCAGGATTTCCAAAATTTAAGTTGTTTGTTATCGCAAGTGGTTTTGCCCCTGACGAAGCTATATTTCGTGCAGCTTCACAAACTGCTTGCATACCTCCAATTATAGGATCTGACTTAACATAACGTGGTGTGCAATCAGTTGTAATAGCAAGGCCTTTTCCGAAAGATCCTTTTTTTTCTGTTCCATGAATTTTTACTAATGAAGCATCACTATCACCATTTGCAAAAATTGTATCGCCCATTACTGAGCTATCATATTGTTCCCAAATCCATTTCTTACTGGCTATATTTGGATTTTTAAAAATTATTTTTAATATATCAATTATTGTAAGATTGGTTTTGAGATCAGACGGTTTTAATACTTTTTTAATAGCTTTTATTTCAAAAGGTTTATTATATTCAGGAGCGTCTTCGACAAGAGGTTCAAGAGGTAAGTTGCACGCTTCAAAGCCGTGTTTAGTAAGAATTAGTCTTCCTGTATTGGTAACTTCTCCTATATTAGCAAAATCTAGATCCCATTTATCAAATATTGATTTTGCTTTTTCCTCTGATCCTGGTTTTAAAATCATTAACATTCTTTCTTGACTTTCTGAAAGCATGATTTCGTAGCTACTCATCTTATCTTCTCTAATAGGCACTAAATCTAAATTTAAATTCATACCTAATGATCCCTTGGAAGCCATCTCTACGCTAGAGCTTGTTAAACCAGCTGCTCCCATATCTTGAATAGATAAGACAGCATCTGTGTTCATTAATTCTAAACAGGCCTCTAATAGTAATTTTCCTGTAAATGGATCTCCAACTTGAACAGTTGGTCTTTTTTCAGTACTGTTTTCTGTAAATTCAGCAGAAGCCATTGTCGCTCCATGTATTCCATCTCTTCCTGTTTTTGCACCTACATATATAACTGGATTACCAGCGCCTGTTGCTGCTGAATAGAATATTCTATCTTTTTTTGCAAGACCAACAGCCATTGCATTCACTAGAATATTACCATCATAAGATTTATCAAAGTTTGTTTCACCACCAACTGTTGGAATTCCTATACAATTACCATATCCACCAATTCCTTTAACCACACCCGAAACAAGGTGTTTTGTTAAAGGTTGATCTGGAGATCCAAATCTCAATGCATTCATAAGAGCTATAGGTCTAGCACCCATTGTGAAGACATCTCTCAAAATTCCGCCAACACCAGTTGCTGATCCTTGGTAAGGTTCTATAAATGAAGGGTGGTTGTGAGACTCTATTTTAAAAACAGCAGCTAAATTTTCTCCTATATCAATTACACCAGCATTTTCTCCAGGTCCTTGAATCACATGACTAGCCTCTGTTGGTAAAGTTTTTAACCATTTTTTTGAGCTTTTATAAGAGCAATGTTCTGAAAACATGGCAGAAAAAATCCCTAATTCTGTTATATTGGGAATTTTATCAATTTTTTCACAAATTAAATTATATTCATCTTTCGTTAAACCCATCTCTAAAGCATCTTCAAGTTTACTTTTCTGTTGAGCTAAATACTCATTTTTATTAATTTTTAAGAGTTCTGATTGTGGTTCCATTATTATTTAACCAATTATTTGTTCAACACAGTTTGTAAGAAATTTTAAACCATCTGTTCCACCGTGTAGATAGTTTATGGCTCTTTCAGGGTGTGGCATCATTCCTAAAACTTTTCCATTGTTTGATAGAATGCCAGCTATGTCTTCTGTTGATCCGTTCGGATTATAATTTTTTTCATTATCCTTTTGTTTAATATATTTTAAAGCAATTCTTCCTTCTTCTTTCAATTGTTTTAATAAATCTTCAGGAGCAAAATAATTACCTTCATTATG
>ENA-OSEY01001562-OSEY01001562.1-marine-metagenome-genome-assembly--contig:-NODE-1562-length-15608-cov-3.213508_pt1 | contig 15608 bp, 18 predicted proteins | sample MGYA00248465_ERZ534230 | MGnify/ENA primary metagenome ERZ534230 (study PRJEB26409, sample SAMN06344110) | marine metagenome | isolation source: Sea water from surface | place: Atlantic Ocean:Southern...
TATAGTTGGATCTCCTCTACCGATTATGTCTTACGGAGGTTCATCCATGATGGCAATAATGCTGGGATTGGGCATAGTTATGTCATGTAAAGTCTATAAAGACACACCTGTAAATTAGCAAATTTAAACCTAAATTGGTCAAATTTGATTTTATTAGGTACTTGTATATTATATTAATAGGTGGTTAATTTATGAAAAATATTATGTTTGGCGATAAGAAAAAAAAACTTACTGACTCAGAAAGATCTTTAATTAGCGAAACTGTAAGTATCGACGGGACAGTAAATAGCTCCGGTGCAATTGACATTGCAGGTCTTGTTAAAGGTCCGGTTTTCTCTAAAGAGCTTGTAATAAAGGAAACAGGCTCAGTTTCTGGTGCAATAGAGGCTGACCAAGTAGAAATATATGGACATTTGGATGGTAAAATTTCTGCAGAGAACGTAGTTATAGGGTCAACGGGTGTTGTAAAAGGAGATATTGAATTCTCAACAAATTTAAGAACCGAAAATGGAGCTGACATTGAAGGTTACATAAAAAAATCACAAACTAAGACTAAATCAGCTGGTGATTTCTTATTCTCAAAGACAAAAGAGGAAAAAAAGAAGAAAAACGGCAAACCTGAGGCTGTTGTTAACAAAGAGTCAGAAGCTTTAATCTAACGCACTACAATTTAACAAAACATTATATATAATATTCTTAATGAATAATTATAAATGTAAGTCTGTTGGAGTTGTGGGGGCAGGAATACAAGGTGTGTGTGTTGGACTCCATCTTATTAAAAGAGGTATTCCAGTTACAATTTTTGATAAACAAGATCCAGGCCGAATGGCTTCTTATGGTAACGCAGGTCACTTCTCCCCTTATGCGGTTTTACAACTTAATAGGCCAGATATAATCTATGATATACCCAAAATGTTATTTACCTCATATGGGCCATTAGCACTTAAATGGAATTATATTCCTAAAATGTTACCTTGGATTTTAAAGTATTTAAAATCCTCTACAAAAAAATCTATGATGCATACAGCAAAGTATATGCACCAAATACTTAATTTATCATTAGATGCCTATGATGACTTATTCAAAGAAATTGATACATCCAACTTGGTGGAAAGAAAAGGCATTATATACATATGGACTAATAAAAATAAAAAAAGTAGAGACTTAGAAATTAAAGTAAGAGATCAACTGGGTGTAAAACAAAAAATTTTAAATCAAAAAGAAATATTAGATTTGGAGCCGAATTTAAGTCCAGTTTTTGATGCTGGTGCATTCTATGACTACGCATATCATGCAAGAGACCCCCATGGAATATTAATCAAACTATTCGAATTGTTTTTAAAAAAGGGCGGCAAATTTATTAAATCTGAAGTAAAAAATCTTAAACAAACTGATAAAGATAAAACTGAAATCACTACTTCAGAAACAAAATACTCTTTTGAAAAAATAGTCTTAGCTTGTGGCGCATTTTCAAAAAAATTTACAGACGAGCTAGGTGAAAATATACCGCTAGACACTGAAAGAGGTTACCATGTCCATTTTGAAAACATGGATCACTTAATATCAAGACCAGTGATTTTTTTAGATAGAGGATTTGGAATGACACCAATGAATCAAGGTTTACGGGCTGTAGGCACTGTTGAGCTAGGAGGACTTAAAAATCCATTGTCGAAAAAGAGAATAGATTACATATTAAGATGTTCAAAAGAATTATTACCGCAATTGAAAAACCATAAGGATGAGTGGCTTGGATTTAGACCCACACTTCCTGATTTTTTACCTGTGATTGGACCTTCATCTAAGTTTAAAAATATCATTTATTCTTTTGGACATCAGCACCTAGGTTGGACTCTTGGTGCAATTACTGGGAAGATTGTATCTGGTATTGTTTCAGGGGAGAATACAAATTTAGATTTACAACCATATAGCTCTAAAAGATTTAACTAGGATTTTTTTGTCAAAAAATTATTTAGCATATACCTTTCTTACATTAGCAGCTTTATTTTGGTCAGGAAATTTTATTGTCGGAAAATTTGCCACTTTATTCGAAGTTCCGCCACTTACTCTAAATTTTTTACGATGGGTCATTGTATGGTTCATATTGATACCTTTCACAATTAAAGAAATTTTGGCGAAGAGGGATTATATAAAAAATAATTTTTTTACAATTGGATTAATGGGAATATTGTCAATTAGCACTTTCAACTCGGTAGTTTATTTTGCTTTAAATTTCACTCAAGTTATTAATGCTGTTTTAATGTTAGCTGCCATTCCTCCGATGATCATTATTTTTTCATCAGTTATGCAAATTGAAAAAACAAATATATTTCAACTCTCCGGATTATTTTTATCAATAATTGGAGTTGGAACAATTATTTCTAATGCAGATATTCAAAAAATAATTTCCTTAAGTTTTAACAAGGGAGATATATGGATGCTAGTTTGTGTTTTGAGCTGGTCGTTATATTCAACATTACTAAAAAAAAACAAATTTAAATTATCTCAATTTTCTTTAATTCAAATTATGGTTTCAGTAGGATTAATATTTTTAGTACCGCAATTTCTTTATGAACAATCAATCGGATTAGACATTAAAATAAATAAAGCATCTATCTTTATTTTATTATATGTAGTTATCTTTCCTGCAATCGCTGCTTATTATTGTTGGCAGAAAGCAATTGAACTTATAGGACCAAATAGGTCATCGATGTTCATTCAGCTAATGCCACTTTTCAGCGCATTATTGGCAATAATAATATTTAAAGAAAGATTTCAATTATTTCATTTTTTTGGCGCAACTTTTATAATTTCTGGTATCTATTTATCTAATAGGAAAATTCAATGATAAAAGTTGCAGTTCTAGATGATTATCAAAACGTTTTTAAGGAAATTATCAATACCGAAGATCATAAAATTCAAATTGAATTTAAGGTTTTTACCGAACCATTTGAAAATGAAACAGAGACAAAAGTATTATTAGAAGATTTTGAAGCATTATTTATAATGAGGGAAAGAACTCCCATAACAAAAACTTTATTAAATAATTTACCAAAACTTAAGTACATTATGACATCAGGCATGAGAAATAATTCAATTGATTTAGAAGTTGCAAAAAAAAAAGGAATTGTGGTATGTGGAACTGACATTAATCCAAATCCTGCAGCTGAAATAACTTGGGCCTTAATACACGGACTTATGAGAAATATGAAAGTTGAGATAGATAATATGTTTCAAGGCTACTGGCAATCGACCATTGGAGCTGAATTAAAAGGAAAGAGGTTAGGCATTATAGGCCTTGGTAAGATCGGCACACGTGTTGCTAAAGTTGCAAAAGCATTTGAAATGGAAGTATCTGCTTGGAGTGAAAATTTAAATTTGTCCAATGCCAATGAATTAGGAATTTTACCAATGAGCAAAGATGATTTAATAAAAACCTCTGATATAATCTCTATACATGTTGTACTCGGAGAAAAATACAAAAACTTAATTAAATTTAAAGAATTATCTATGATGAAAAAAAGTGCTTTTTTGATCAACACTTCCAGAGGTCCAATCATTAATGAAAAGGATTTGATAAAAGCCTTAGAAAATGAAATCATAGCTGGTGTAGGATTAGATGTTTATGATATTGAGCCATTACCTCAAAATCATAAGCTAAGATTTTTACCCAATGCTTTACTATTACCTCATCTTGGATATGTGACAGCAGAGAATTATAATAAATTTTATAATCAGATGTTAGAAAACTTGTTAGCCTGTCTAGATAATAAGCCGATCAGAGAAATAAATTAACTTTACATTTCTATTATTGATTGATTTTGATAAACTCATTTTGGGACACTGATTTGTTTTTTTTGATTAAAAATATGGCACAAAGTGCAGGGAAGTATGAAAAAATTATTATCAATTGTATCTATTTTATTTTTAACTGGTTGTTACGGTTCTGCATCTTTAATAGGACCAGCTTCAGGAGTAGCCAGTGGTAAAATCGCACAATCTGCTTTAACTACTTCCTTAAGTTATGCAGTAAAAGATAAAACTGGAAAATTTCCTGTGGAGCATGCAAAGAATTACGCAAAAGAAAAAAATAAACAAAACATGCCAGTGACAATTAAGACTGTAAAATGCGTTTCTTTTCTTGAGAATACCTCTCCCGAGTTTTGTGATAGAATGAAGAAAAAATTTGTTTCTTTACAAAATTCTATTGATAAAAGTTTTAAGGTTAAGAATTTAGATTAACTAGTTGGAAGTCCAGCAGCCTTCCAGCCTGGATCAACCCCATTACCATTAAAACCATCAGATAAATTATGAGCTTTAAAACCTTCTTTGGTTAATAACATCGCAGCCAATTGTGATCTCCCTCCAGCCGCACACATTACAACAATGTCTTTATCTGTCGATATTTCTTTTTTAACGTTTTCTACAAAGTTGGGATCGGGCTCTTGCCACTTTGATAAATCAGGACTGACTGTAATAAAATAAGTTTTTGAATTTAATGCCTCACTATTAGGTTTTTCACCATCTTTCCATTCTGCTTTTGTTCTAACATCTAACAGAACGCTATTAGGGTTATTTTTAAGGTAGTTTTTTAATTCAGAAGATTTAATTTGTTTAATCATAGTTGGCCCCATTTAATTATATGGGGCCAAATACTCAATGTGTTAATTTAGCGCTTGTTTAATATCTGCAACTATATCATCAGGATGTTCAATACCAATGGATAATCTTACATATCCCGGTGTTACTCCAGCAGCTAACATTTCGCTTTCAGTAAGCTGACTATGCGTTGTCGTAGCTGGGTGGATAGCTAAACTTCTAGCATCTCCAATGTTTGCAACGTGGTAAAGCATCTTTAAGTTATCAATGAACTTGGCTCCTGCTTCCTTAGTTCCTAAATCCATTCCAACCAACGAACCAAAACCTCCTTGCATATATTTTTTAGCCCTATCTCTGATTTCACCTTGGTAATTTGTAGGATAGATCACTTTTTTTACTTTCTTATGACCATCTAAAAAATTAACAACTTTCTCTGCGTTACTACAATGTTGTTTCATTCTTAAAGCGACCGTTTCCAAACCTTGAATTATTTGGAAAGCATTAAATGGGCTTAAAGGAGCACCTAAGTCTCTCAATAAAACCACTCTAGCTCTGATCACAAATGGGATATTCGCTCCAGTTAATTGTGGAACTGCATCGGCCCAAATTGCACCATGATAACTTTGATCTGGTTCATTAAGTAGAGGCTGTCTTTTTCTATCTTTAACCCAGTCAAAGTTTCCTCCATCCACAATTATTCCACCAATCGAAGTTCCATGTCCACCAATGTATTTCGTCAGAGAATGCATCACGATTGCAGCTCCATGAGCTAATGGTTTACATATAACTGGTGAAGCAGTGTTATCAATAATTAAAGGTATGCCTTTTTTTCTACCAATATCAGAAACTTCTTTTATTGGAAATACACGAAGATAAGGATTAGGAAGAGTCTCACCGTAGTAAGCTCTTGTTTTATCATCAGTTACTTTTTCAAAATTTTTAGGATCAGCAGGATCTGCAAATCTTACTTCAATACCTTGTTGTCTCAAAGTATTTTTGAACAAGTTAACTGTACCTCCATATAAATCAGTTGATGCAACAATGTTATCTCCAGCTTGTGCAAGATTTTGTATACACATCGCTGATGCTGCTTGACCTGAACCAACAGCACACGCAGCTACACCACCTTCTAAAGCCGCAACTCTTTTTTCTAATACGTCAACTGTAGGATTCATTATACGTGTATAAATGTTACCAAATTCCTTCAAACCAAATAAATTTGCTGCATGTTCAGCGTTTTTAAACTGGTATGAAGTCGTTTGATAAATTGGAACTGCTACTGACGTAGTTGACGGGTCACTTCTATAGTCCCCACCATGTAAGCCAATAGTTTCTGGGTTTTTAAAATCAGCCATTGATTTCCTCCCTTAATGTTTCTTTAACGTTCATTTTTTTTCTCCATCTTTTTGGAGAAGAATGAACGAATTTAACTTTGTTCATCTTCTCCTTTTTAGTACTTCGGCAATTGCCAGGTGTACAATATGGTTCAAATACCCGATTTAATTTTAGATTGTTCTAAAAAAAAACCACCGGCTAAAGCGGTGGTCTAAGATGACTGACGCTTTAGCTGGATTTGTTAAGCGCCCGCAAGTTGTCCTAACTCAGCGCTTATTAAATATATCAAGAAATTATATTTAGAGTCAACAGTATTATTATTCAAATGTTTTAAGCTCTAAAACATTGCCGTGAGGATCCTCTATAAAAAAAGTCTCTTGTTCTTCCTTTTGGCCTTCAAATCTAATGTAAGGCTTATCTAAAAAATCAATATTATTTTTTGACAGATTATCTTTTATTTTTCTAAAAACTTCTTTTTTTAAATGTACACCAAAATGCGGAACTGGTACTTTACCCATATCTACAGCGTGACGCTCTCTAGGTAGCTTCATTTCAGTTTTATGAAGTGTAAGTTCATTTCCCCAAAAGTCGACGTCTACCCATTTACCTTCTTCTCTATTACCAAGTTTGCATCCAAGAATATTTTGGTAAAAATCAGCTGCAGATTTTAGATCACCAGCTGGAACTGCTAAATGAAAAGGATTACTTTTGCTCATAATTTATGGGATTTATAAATTATTCTTTAAATTTTTCAAGTAGTCATTATATACATAGTTATGAAAGATTATTTAAATTCTATAAAATTAAGAGATCCTGCGGCAAAATCTCTAATAAGTATTGTTTTAACATACCCTGGGGTAAAAGCAGTTTTTTTTCATAAAATATCAAGTTTTTTTTATATTGCCGGTTTTGATTTGTTAGCGAGAATTATATCACAGACAATTCGTTTTTTTACAGGAATAGAAATTCACCCAGGAGCAAAAATAGGAAAAAATTTATTTATTGATCATGGCATGGGAGTAGTTATAGGAGAAACTTCTGAAATCGGAAATGATGTTACAATTTACCATGCTGTTACATTGGGTGGGAGCTCTCCAAGCATCGATAGTGAAAGACAACGTCATGAAAAGAGGCATCCAACAATTGGTGATGGAGTAGTAATTGGGTCAGGCGCTCAAATTATTGGTCCAATAAAAATTGGAAACAATGCAAGAATTGCTGCTAACGCAGTTGTTGTCAAAGATGTTCCTGAAAATGCTACCATGGTTGGAATTCCAGCGAAAGCAGTTAAGTTAGAAAATAAAGGAAATTTTAAAGCCTACGGTGTCGATGATAAAGTTAAAGATGAATAAAGACTGGGATTCAAATTTAACTCCAGAGCAAAATTATGTACTTAAGCAGGAAGGTACTGAGCCTCCTGGATCAAGCCATCTAAATAAGGAAAAGCGTGAAGGCACTTATCACTGTGTTGGGTGTGATACAAAATTATTCGAGTCTAGCAAAAAATATGAAAGCGGCTCAGGATGGCCATCTTTCTTTGACTCTTTACCGGGTGTCTTTGAGACAAAAACAGATATGCATATTGGTTACTCAAGAACTGAATATCATTGTAAAAAATGTGGCGGACATCACGGACATATTTTTGATGATGGTCCCCAACCAACTGGCAAAAGATATTGCAATAACGGAATTTGCTTGGTGTTTAAGCCAAAAAACACATAGTAGTTATTCACACACGCAATAAGTTTTTGAATACAACTAGATTAACCAATAAATTTAATAATTATGGTAAATAGACCAAGGTACCATAAATTTGTTAAATTATCTTTTAGACCGCCATGAAAGGTGTACATACTTCCCTTAATTTTCTCGCAGTTTTAATTATAGTTCTATTTTCATTTTCAAATTCATATTCTTCAGATTTAGCTTGGAAAATCGCTTCGGAGGGAAATAAGGTTATAATGATCAGACACTCAAAAGCACCAGGGTTTGGTGATCCTGATGGTTTTAATCTCAAAGATTGCAAAACACAAAGAAATTTAAGCAATGAGGGCATTGAGCAGTCAAAGAGAATAGGAAAACTTTTCAAACAGAATAAAATTCTTATAGATAAAGTTCTTTCTAGTGAATGGTGCAGGTGCAAAGATACCGCTTATTATGCTTTTAATAAATATGAAATTTTTAAAGGTCTCAATTCTACTTTTACGCCTCCGTACGATAAAAATGAGATAAAACAAATTAATCAGATAAAAAAATTAGTTAGTGATTGGAACAGCAAAAATAAAAACTTAGTATTTGTAACTCATTATAGTGTAATCACAGCAATAACCACTGCGGCGCCAAGTTCCGGAGAAATTGTAATTACAGATAGAAATTTTGAAGTTCTTGGAAAAATAAAAACTAAATAGAGCTATATAATCTTCAACTTTTTTTCCCAATTCACTGCGCTTATTATTATTTTTTTAATATTGTTGAACTTTGGTCTCCATTTCATTGTTTTTATAAATTTATTTGGATTGGCAACTACATACTTACTGTCTCCAGGCCTCTTTGGTCCAATAGAAAAATTTATCGTGTTATTAAATAATTTATTTGCTGTTTGTATTATTTCTCTTACAGAGTATCCTTTTCCATAACCACAATTAAATATATCTGATTTATTTCCATTCAGTAAATATTTTAAAGATAATAGGTGTGCCTCAGCAAGATCAGATACATGAATATAATCTCTGATAGGTGTACCATCTCTTGTTTTGTAATTATCTCCATTTATCAAAATTTTTTTTCTTTTTTTTACTGCTACCTCACTTACAATTTTAATTAAATGCGTAGAATATTTTGAAATCAAACCAGTTCTCATTTTTTTGTCTGCGCCCGCAACATTGAAGTATCTTAAAATTACATATTTTAAATCATTTTTTTTTGATAATTTTTTTATGAAATTCTCTATCATCAACTTTGACTTCGCATAAGGGTTCAAAGGACTTAACTTATTATTTTCACTAACTTTATTCTTTTTAGGATTACCGTAAACAGCGGCAGTTGAAGAAAAAATAAGTTTTTTTAAACCATTTTTTAAGCAAATATTTAAAAAAATTTTTGTTTTTTCGTAATTATTATAAATATACTTTTTTGGAAATTTTACAGACTCATCTACTCTTATTAAACCAGCAAAATGTATAACTAAATCAAATTTGTATTTCTGTAAAATTTTATTAATTTTTTTAACATTTGAAATGTCAGAATTAATAAATTTTGCTTTTTTAGGAATTAATTTTTTATTACCCGTTAATAGACTATCTATAATTGTAACATTATATCCTCTATCAACTAGCAAATGTGAAACATGACTGCCAATATATCCGGCACCCCCGGTAATAAGTATTTTCATTTCAAGCTTTTATACAAAAATATAATAAATTACGAACAATATCAAAAAATATTCAAAAAAAACTTTAATATTTTTAAGGTTTTGCTCACCTAATAATTTTTGTAGATAATTACTTAGTAAGTAAAATCCCAGGTGTGTTACGAGAACTGCAGCTACAGCACTTATTACTACAGTTAGAAATGTAAAATTCTTAAACCCATAGTACAAGGCCAATACAAACGTTACCCAAGATATCTTTGATATGAAAATTTTAAATAGTATAGCCGTTTTTTTGCTAAAAACTGATTGAGCTTTTATAAAAGAGTAGGACCAAATGAGACCTATGAGAAAACTTAAATATTTAATAATCATATGTGATAGTATCATTTATATATGATTATAAAATCTATTTTAGCTTTCGGAGCAGGATTTATAAGTTTTTTAACACCTTGTGTATTACCTATCATACCAGGCTATATTTCATATATATCTGGAAAACCGCTACCAGAATTGGAAAAAAATAAAAACGTCGTCCTTTTAAAAACAATAATTTTTTCATTAGGTTTTTCATTGGTTTTTATTACTCTTGGCGCTGCAGCTTCTGCAGTAGGAAATGTATTGTTATTTTTTTCTAATGAGCTGAGAATTTTTGCCGGAATTTTAATTATATTGTTCGCGTTGAATTTTCTTGGGCTTTTAAATTTTAATTTTTTAAATACCCAAAAAAGGTTTGATACAGGAGATTATAAAGATAATTTAATTTTTCCTTTAATTGTAGGAGGAGCTTTTGCATTTGGATGGACTCCTTGTATAGGACCAATTTTAGGATCAATCATTACTTTATCTGCGACGGAGTCGACTATTTCAAAAGGGATAATTTTATTAACTTTTTACTCTCTAGGCCTAGCAATACCATTCATTCTATCTGGTTATTTCATAACAATTTTTATTAATACTAAAAAAAGTCTGTCTAAATATTTTGGTTTAATAACCAAAACTGGAGGATTGATTCTTTTAACGACTGGTGTGTTGATTCTTACTAACCAAATACAGGTAATTAGTTACTATATTCTAGCAACTTTCCCATTTCTTACAAAATTAGGTTAATATATACATTATTAAATGTATGAAATAATTCTTAATTCTACAATTTTAACTATCACTTTAATCTCTGCTGGTCACTTTTTTTCAAAAATAATCCTTCAAAACAAAATTCAACTTGAAATAACCTACTATGGAATTTTAGGAATTGTTTTTTTAAGTATTTTGAGTTTTATACTAAATCTTTTAGCTCCACTAAATGAGATGATAAGTAATTTTATTTTCATTTTCATAATATTAAATTTTTTTATTATTAAATTTAAGAATAAACTTCAAATTACTAATTTTATTAAGAAGATTATTGTTTTAATTTTATTAAATATTTTATTAATTTCGTACTCTAACTATTACGATCCTGATGGAGCATGGTATCATTTGCCTTTTTCAAGACTTATAAATGACTATAAAATAATTTTAGGTTCAGCTTCTTTACATCCAATGTTTGGATCACATTCCATTCTTCAATATTTTGCTGCATCCTTACATAACTCGTTGACAGGGCCTGATGGTGTGCTTTTTGTGAATTCATTAATAGGAGCATTTTTTTTAATGTTTTTTTATGAAAAATATAAATTAGAGAAAAACTTTTATCTAAAAATTTTTCTCTTTATGACATTAGTTTTATTTTTTATTGAAATGAATAGGGTAAGTGAATACGGAAACGATACTGGAGGCCACCTTTTCTTTATTTTAACAATTTATCTCTCTCTTAAGATATTATTGGAAAAAAAATTAACTTCAAACGCCTTTAAAGAAATCTGCTTGCTATCTCTTTTTACTTTTTTCATTAAACCGTTGCTTATTTTTATTTTATTTATTCCAGCATGGCTCTATATCAAAAATAATTTGTATAAAAATTTTAGTTTTGTTCCTTTATTCTCGGTGTTAATTACTTTTTTTTGGCTCTTAAAAAATACTCTTTTGACAGGATGTCTTATTTATCCTCTTAATTTCACTTGTATTGAAAAATTAAGTTGGTACTCATCAAATTCTAATTTTTTAATATCCGCAAAAAATTCAAGTCAGTTTTCAGAATTGCATTCAAAAGGTTGGAAAAACTTCGATCAAAATATTAGAAAATTTAAAAATTATGAAAATGAAATAGAAAAAAAGAAAAACTTTAAGAACTCTTTTGAATGGGTAAATTCATATGTTGAAGGAGGTTACTACAATAATATTTTAAAAAAGATAGATTATTACATTATATTTTTATCTTTAGTTTTTCTTATTTTATTTTACTTGTCGAAAAAAAGTAGATTGAGGCGAGAAAAACTTTACAAAAAAGGAGATTTAAAAAAAATTAATATTCTATTTTATCTAAATTTAATTTTCTTTTTCATATTCATAATAAAGTTCCCAGACGGTAGATACGGATTAAGCTATATGTTTGTTGTAATATACTTTATATTTATTTACATATTTTATTATTTAAACTTTAATCTTAAATTTTTAAAATTGATTAAAATTTTGAATTTTTCCTTAATAGTGTTATTCGCAGTTTTTTTGTTAAAAAATTCAATAAGAATATTAACGCAAAACGAGATTGCTAGTCCACTCCCTGATATAAATTATAAAGATACTAAAATTTTTAAAAAGATGAGTAAAAAAATTGAAAATGGAAAAATATTGGAGATTTATTACGGTGATGCAGAAAATATAAGATTTGCTGAAAAAAATTTATGTAAGTATTTTAAAAGCCCATGTATACCTAATGAGAAATCAATTGATGATTTTATAATAGAAAAAAAAAGTGATTATTTAATTTTAAAGCTAAGAGAAAATTAAATTTAATGGAAAAAAAAATTGTTATTATTGGAGCTAATTCGTTTATCGGCAAGAACTTAGTTAAAGAGATAGGTGAAAAAAGATGCATTCAATTAAGTTCAACAAAAAAAAACAATCTTATTAATTTTAATTTAGGTGATGATTTAAATACATTAATAAAATACCCTGAGGAAGTAGAAAAAATAATTTTACTCTCTTGGGACAGAAGAAATATTAAAAAAGAGGAAAAAAATATTAATATTTTCGGTATTGAGAAAATATACAAATATGCAAAAGAAAAAGGTATTCCAATTTTTTTTGCCTCTTCTGTTAGCGCCATTTCAAAAGTTAGTCTATATGGAATGAACAAGTTTTTATGTGAAAATATTTTAAAAGAGAATGAAAATAATCGTATACTAAGATTAGGAATGGTTTTATCAGAAAACGGAGGATTAATTTATAAAATTAATAAAATATTTTCTAAACTACCAATCATTTTTGTACCAGGTAACGGAAACTTTAAAGTTAATTTTGTCAAAGTAGAAACAGTAATAAAAAAATTTCTATTAAATCCAGATAACTTATCTCAAACAGAAAATATTGTTGATCTTAACGAAAAGTTTATAAATTTTTTGGTCACTAAAAATAAATTGAAACTATATGTCCCTCATATTTTGACAAAATTTATTCTATTTATTTTTACTAAGGTATTTAAAATTAACTCTAGTTTCACATATGATGGATATTTAAGTTTAATTAATGATCCAAATGAAATAGAAATAGGTTCAAATGAGTAATGATATATCAGAAAAAACTAAAAATTATGAATTAACAGTTTTGTTACCTGCTTTAAACGAGGAAGAGTCTATTGGAAGAATAATAGAGGAAATAAAAAATGTTTTATCAAAAAAGAATATAAATTATTGCATATTAGTTTCAGATAACGGATCATCTGATAATACAATTAAGATTGCAAAAGATCACAATGTTTTAATTAATCATGTTAAAGACAAAGGTTACGGATCAAATTTAAAAACTAGTATAAAGGATGTAAAATCAAAATATTTAATTTTTTTTGACTCGGATGGTTCTTATGATCCAAATGAGATAGTCCCTATGTACGAGGAAATTAAACAATCAAATATTGATATGGTCTATGGCAACAGGTTAATTAAGCAAGAAAAAAACTCTATGCCTTTTTTAAACAGATATCTGGGTACTCCTGTGCTGTCTAAATTAATTAGTATTTTTTTTGGTTTAAAAGTCAAAGATTGTAATTCAGGTATGAGGATGCTTAAGCTTCAAAGTTTTGAAAAAGTAAATTTTTTTTGCAAAGGAATGGAATTTGCTTCAGAAATGTTTATTAAATCAAAATTTAATAACTTAAATATTAAAGAAATTATAATTAATTTTAGAAAAGATTTTAGGTCAGGTTCTCCTCACTTATCACGGTGGAGAGACGGCTGGAGACACTTAAGATATATTGTAGCTAATGCACCAGACAAATTTATTAACCTATTATCAAAAATCTATCTTATCAATTACGCTATAATATTTATTTTATCTTTTTATAATGTTGATAATAATTTTCCGAGATATCATACAATCTTCTCGTTACTAGCAATAAACTATCTTTTCTCCGCTTTTTTTTTAGGAATAGTTAGTATTAGAATTTATTTAGTAAATATTTCAAGTTTAGAAAGTAAATTGATCTCTAGGTTAAAAGAAATGAAAAAAAATAATATGCTGATGAAAATATTCATGTTCTTTATATTTCTTACTATAATGGAGTTAATTATTGTTTTATTAAAATGGTATTTAACCGGTTTTGGTGAACTAGCTGAAATTAATCATATGATTAGAATATTAGTTTATTCAGCAGTTGGATCCTTTTTTATGTATTTTGATTTGCAATTAGAATCTAGAGAATAGAATGCAACATTTTGATTACATAGTTATAGGTAGCGGATTTTCTGCTTTTCCGGCAGTACAAAGATTAATAAATAAAAAAAAGAGATTTGCAGTTATAGATATAGGACAAAAGATTGATAAGAAGTTATCAAATTTCTACGAAAAAAGAAGTTGGAAATACATCGAAAAAAATAAAAAAGAGTTAACTCAAAAATTAGATGAGTTGCAATCAAACTCTTCAGTAAAGTTGTCCTATGGGTCAAATCACAGTTACTATTTTTCAAAAAAGTTTAATAATGAGCTAGGCTCTAACTTTGATCAATATTACTCCAAGTCATTAGGTGGATTTTCTAATAATTGGGGAGGCGTGCTTTATCTTTATAATTCTAAAGAGCTTAAAAATTGGCCAATTTCAAAAAAAAAACTTTACAAAGATATTAATGAAATTTGTAAAATGCTACAACTAGATAAAAAATCAATTAGTCAACTTATAAGTTTCGAAAAAGAAATTTTAAAAAAAGATCAGTTTTACAAAGACGCTGTGTTAGCTTTAAAAAATTGTAAATCGAGAGGGATGTGCATGTATGGCTGCCCCGAAAACAACATCTTGAATATAAAAGATTTATTTAAAAAACTAATAAATAAAAAGAAAATAAATTATTTTCCAAACTTAAAGTTAGAAAAAATATCACAAAAAAAAGCTATCGAATTAGAATGTACTAATATAAATAATATGAAATCCAATACCTTTTCTGCTAAAAAAGTTTTTTTAGCTGCTGGCCCTGTTTCAACTTCAGATATTATAATTAAATCTTTTGATGAAATAGAAGAGCTGAGAATAAAAGATAGCACAATGTTCGCATTCCCAATAATAAACCTGAACAAAGAAAAAAGAAAAATTGGTAAACAAATGTGTTCAAAGATATTTAAATATCACAAACACAATGATAATTTTCTCATTCAAATTTATAATGATATTGATTTTTTCTTACATAAATTGCCAAAATTTTTGAGAGTGTTCTTCAATGATTTTCTAAAAATAAGCATTGGTATAGGATATTTAAGTTCAAAAGACTCTCCTGAACTTGTTATGAAAAAAAAATCAAATAAAGATATTAATTATTCATCAAATAAAAAATCTAATCTCTTAAAAAGAATCTATTTCTTATCATTATTTTGTATTAAAAATTTAAGCAAGGGTATGATTACTTTACCTATTTTTCAATTTAAGTTTAAAGATTTTTCCAGTTATCATTTAGGATCTTCTTTACCAATGTCAAAAAAAAGCACAAAAACCAACAAGGCATTTACAGATAATTTAGGTAGATTAAACAATAATAAAAATATTATAATTTTAGACTCTTCAAATTTTTCTGACATACAACCTGGCTCAATATCTTTAATGAGTGCAATAAATTCTTTAAGGATAACTAAAGCAAATATAAAATGATTTAGAAGATTTTTAATAATTTGTTAGCAATTAATCTATTCCCCTTTTTATTAAAATGAACATCATTCCAAAAATAATATT
>ENA-OSEY01001564-OSEY01001564.1-marine-metagenome-genome-assembly--contig:-NODE-1564-length-15602-cov-5.532238_pt1 | contig 15602 bp, 13 predicted proteins | sample MGYA00248465_ERZ534230 | MGnify/ENA primary metagenome ERZ534230 (study PRJEB26409, sample SAMN06344110) | marine metagenome | isolation source: Sea water from surface | place: Atlantic Ocean:Southern...
GCTGTTTTTAAAATTGATCCAAGAAAATTTTGATCATGTTGTGCCAACCATTTTGCTTTGTTTGCACAGTCTTTAGCTAAACTCCATTCAATATTAACACTTCGTAATGCTTTATAAGTTTCTGAGTATATCTCATTCAAAGAAACACTAATCATAATTATACATTTGATAAATTTGGAAATAGCCAATCATTTATGTTCTTTTTCCATAATTCATTAGGCAGTGGGGCTCCTTGAAATAGAGTTATTCTTGTCCATAAATTAGATTTAGGATCATACTTTGAGGCTCCAAAAAAACTTAATTTACACCTTAAAATATCAATTGGCTTCATATCTTTACCAATTAAATTATTTTGTATTTCGCTGTATGGCATTGATTTATTAATGATAACTCTCTTAATTATATTCCTTAATTCTGGGTGATTTATCATCACTTCAGCAGCAGTCATATTAGAAGGTAATTTATTTAATGTATTTACTGCTTGTTTTATCTGATGAGCAATATCAAAAGGTAGTTGTTTTTCTATTCCAGCATCTTTTTTTGTAATACCAAGACGTGGTTCTAATTTTGTTTGAGAAGTATACCAGAAACAATAATTTTCTTCAGGTTTTGAAGTGTCTATTTTAATAGCCCAATTAAAATTATCTTTAATAATCTCTAGTATATCATTAACTGTATAACTTATTAAAACAGATTTTTTTTCTTCTGCTCCCATATTATTTATTAAATCCTCTAATAACTCAGGAAAAGGTTCAATAAAGATAGAGTTTAGCATTTCTTGTGTTTCTAAAGTGATATCATCTTTAAAGAAATTAAAAAATCTTTTAATAGGATAATCAAAATTCAAAAGCTTAGTCAGTTCTTTATTTTGTAAAATTTTTTTTAGGTCTGAGTTTAGCTTCTCAATTTTTTTTGACTGTAATTTATCATCAACTTTCCATTGTAAGCTGTATTTAAATGCTTGATGGATATAATTTATAATTTTATTTTGTGTTTTTTTATTTAGTCGTTTAATTGAAAAAACTCTTGATATAGCTGTTTCTCTATTATAAATCCATTGATGAATTAACTCTTGATGGTTTACCAAAAATGGAGCCATACCTAAACCCGTAGCATTGCCAACTCCTAAATGTTTTGTCAGGTGTTTGGAAAGAATTACAGATTTTTTACCTCCTTTTTTTTTAGCAAGAAAATTAATTAATTCTATTGAAAAATATCTAACAAGATACACAGTCAACATTTCTGCCTGAAAAGGTTTTTGTAAAAAGATATGTCCGTTGGTTTTAGAAAAATCTTCTATCCCAAATTTACCATTGCCATATACTGCAGTAGTTCTAACCAGGTAACCTACATCATTGATAAGTTTTTCAGATGGCTGTTTTCCAATTGATAAATCATTTAATACTTTTTCAAATATTCTTTGAGACTTGTTAGCTCTACTTAAAGTTAACTGTTTTGAATTGTGTCTTCCTGATTCCTGTATTTTCAAATTTTTGGATAATTGATTTAATTCATTTTTATTTGGGATACCCCTAAAAAGTGAGAAAGTCATATCCCATTTCTCAGCTATAACTCTGTCAGTTCTTTCTTCATCATTTATAGAATGACAAAAGATTATGAGTGACAAAATTTCTTTTTTAAAAATTATTTTAATAATAGCGCTTCCAATCCCACTATTATCAATATCCCATTGGTGAATTTCTATTTTACTTTTTTGATACTTAAGATCATCTATAAGACGCCTTGTGAAAGATAGTCGTGTTTGATGAAAGCTTCCTAATCTATCAAGCTTCATCACTGTTGAGGGTGGTCTAATAGGATGATTATAGTCCAAATTAATTTTAGTGTTTTTAAAGCTCATCTTTTAAACTGACCTAAATGAATTCTTGAAAAAATTTAACCAATTTTTACCTTTAATTTTATCAACTTCTTCTTCATTAAAACCAATATCTTTTAACCCAGTTATAATATTATGCCAGTCTCTATTATCTCTAAACCAAGTTGGCATTTTTGGAAAACCTGGATTAGAAGCTGAGCCTTCACCATAATCAATATTTTTGGTCCATCTACCCACTCTCATCCATTCTACAATACTATCAGGTTGATCTTGGCATAAATCTGATCCGAAACCTATATGATTAATTCCCATAATATCGACTGTTTTTGCTATCATTGAACAAAAATCCTCTAACGTACAACTGCTACTATTATTTAGATGATGTGGGTAAAGTGAAAATCCTAAAATGCCATTACTTTCTGCTAGTTTGGATAAAATATTATTAGATTTATTTCTTTTAGCAGAATGCCAAAAAGATGGATTGGCATGACTTATAACAATTGGTCTTTCGGATACTTCAATAGCTTGCAGAGTTGATTTCTCAGAAGAATGAGACATATCAACAACCATTCCCACTCTATTCATTTCTTTTATTACTTCTTTACCCATTCTAGTAATACCTGGATCATTTTCTTCGTAACAACCGGTGGCTAATAACGATTGATTATTATATGAAAGTTGCATAAACCGTCCGCCAAGTCTGTGAAGAATTTCAACCAAACCGATGTCATCTTCAATAGGTGATGGATTTTGAAATCCAAAAATTATTGCTGTTTTATTTAGTTTTTTTGCTTGCTCGACATCCTCCGCAAAATATGCTGGCATTATAAGTGAAGGATATTGTTCAAACCATCTATTCCATTGTTCAAAATTTGAAACTGTTTCTCTGAATTGTTCATGATAAGAAATTGTTACGTGTATAGCGGTGACATTAGAATTTCTTAACTCACGGAAAATTTTTTCAGACCAATTACAATATTGTAAACCATCAATAAGCATGTAAAAAAAATATCATATTTATTTATTATGGTGAATTATTAAATTTCTCTATTTTTTTAAATAGAATTACTTGTTATTGGTTAAATTTTTTATTATTCAATATAAATAATATCATTTTTTTAAGTAAGGAATTTAATTGAATTATAAATATTTAGGTAATTCTGACTTAAAGGTCTCAACGTATTGCCTTGGTACTATGACATATGGAGAAACAACTTCAGAAGAGGATGGTCATTATCAATTAGATGAGTCAGTAGCATCAGGAATTAATTTTATTGATACAGCTGAAATGTATCCTACATGTCCCTTAAGACCTGAAACCACTGGTGATACTGAAATCATAGTTGGAAATTGGATAACAAAAAATAAATCTAAAAGATCTTCGATAGTCCTTGCAACTAAAGTTTCTGGTAAAGGCTATATGGCAGTAAGAAATGGTGAAGGCATAAACGCTAAATCTGTAAAAATTGCAATTGAAGGAAGTTTGAAAAAACTTCAAACTGATTATATTGATCTCTATCAATTACATTGGCCAAATAGGGGATCTTATCATTTTAGACAAAATTGGAATTATGATCCAACCAAACAAAATAATGAAGAGGTTAAGGAAAATCTTCGAGGTGTAATAAATTCTTTATCTGAACTTCAGAAAGAAGGAAAATTTAGATATCTTGGACTGTCAAACGAAACCTGTTGGGGTACATTACAATTTATTAAATTTTTAAAAGACTTTCCAAACCTAAAGTTAGTTTCCACTCAAAATGAATATAGCTTACTGTGCAGATTATACGATTTAGATATGGCTGAAATGTCTCACCATGAAAATATAAGCTTACTAGCTTATTCACCACTCGCAGGTGGATTTTTAACTGGTAAGTACATGAATGATAATGTACCTAATAATTCAAGATTATCTAGAGTACCTAGTTTGTTTGGAAGAATTAATGAAAATTCTACCTTAGCAGTCTCTGAATATGTGTCATTAGCTAAAAAATATCAAATTGATCCAGTGCACATGGCTATAGCTTTTTGTAATCAGAGACCTTTTATGGGGTCAGTCATTTTTGGTGCAACTGACAATGCACAATTTAAAAATATTTTAAAAGGTGTAGATGTTGTGCTTTCTGAGGAAATGATGTTGGAAATTAATCAATTATATAAAAAATTTCCAATTACTTTCTAGTTATACTAAAGCATTTCCAATTTCTTTAAAAACAGAGAACATCAACTCTTCTGTTTTTATATTAATTGGATCAGATGCTGATGACATTCTAATTATTGTAAGTTCTTTTTTAGGGTTAATCCAAATATTTTGACCATGTATACCTATTGCACAGAATTCATTTTCATCAAAACCTGTTTGATACCATTTTGATCTATAATTTCCATTAGGAAATCTTTTTAAATCATCTTGATTTAAGTAACATGAGTTATCTTCATAATTCTTAATATCATTTATCCAGTTTTCTGGTACTATTTGACCATTTTTGTTTGCACCATTTGTACGTACCATTTCTGAAATTAATAATAAGTCGTATGGTGATATACTTATTCCGCCAGCTGATCTAGTTGCTCCAAATCTATCTAGTGTCACATTAGCATCATTTATTATTCCTGAGGGTTTGAATAATAAATCAGATATAATTTTAGAATACTTCTCTCCTGAAACTCTTTCAATTATCCAACCCAACAAATCACTATGTGGAGAGCAATAATGATATTTTTTTCCATGTAGATGCATAGATTTTGGCAAATTTGAAAGAAATTCATGTAAACCACTTAAATGTGCCACATCATTATTTGAAGGTATATCCCATCCTGTAGAGGATCTATATTGTTGAAATATTTCAGCTTTTCCTGAATAATCTTCTATAAAATTAGATGCCACATTCATATCAAGGACATTTCTTATAGTCGCATCTTCATAAGCTGAACCAATTGTTTCTGGCAAAATTTTAGCTACGGAAGTATTCACATCAATTAATTTTTTATCTACTAAAATACCTGTCAACAAACTAGTAAGTGATTTGGAAATTGAAAATATAATGTGAGGTGTTTCATAAGTTGTAAAATTATTAAAAAATTCAAAAACTAATTTTCCTTTGTGCATAACAAGGAAACTGTCAGTATTACAATCAACTAAAATATCTTTTAATTTTTTTTCAGTATTATTATGAGATATCTTTATATCATTTAAGTCTACCAATTTTTTGATAACATCTATTCTTTGTTTGGGATCAAACATAATTGGTGACGTTGGAATGATACTTCTCACGTTCACAAATGCCCAAATATTATATGGATATTTTCTCCAATTTTCTAACGTAACTTGGTATTCTTGTGGTGGAGGACTACCTTTCATAATTTTATTCGCATCTAATTTAATCATTTACTATCTCTATAAAACTTGGTTAAAAATATAATTACATTTGACAAATATCTAATTTAAACATACCCCATTATAATCTTAATCAGTAAAGAGATACTAATGAATTTAACATTTAACGATATTAAAAACATTCATAAAAAAATTAGACACAATGTGAAATGGACTGAAACAACGTTCACATCTTCTATTTCAGAAAAACTAGGTATTGATACTTTTTTAAAGTTAGAAAATAGACAGTATACTGGTGCATTTAAAATAAGAGGCTCTTATTCAAAATTATTATCTTTGTCAGAAGTAGAAAAAAAAGCTGGGGTAGTTGCCATGTCAGCTGGCAATCATGCGCAGGGATTAGCGTATATTTCTAATAAAATGAATATTAAATCAAATATTGTTATGCCTGAAGGTACACCATTTACTAAAATTAGAAGGACACAAAATTTTGGCGGTAATGTAATTATCAATGGTCAAGATTTAAATGAATCATATCAACACGTTCAGGACTTAATATCAAACAATGGATTTATAGAGGTACATCCATACAATGACTTTAACGTAATTTCAGGACAAGGTACAATTTCATATGAAATGATTACCGATTGTAATGAAATTGACGTTTTGTTAGTTCCTGTAGGTGGAGGGGGGTTAATTGCTGGTTGCTCATTAGCAGCTAAACATATGAAAAAAGATATTGAAGTTATAGGTGTGGAATCTGATCTCTACCCGTCATTGTCTAACAAAATGTTTAATAAGAAATCAAGGTGTAAGGGTTCCACTCTAGCAGAAGGTATTGCAGTAGCAGAAATAGGTGAAATTCCTTTTTCAATATTAAAGGATTTTGTTGATGATGTTTTAACTGTTTCTGATAAATCTATTGAAAGAGCAATTGCAATGTTAGCAGAGCATGAAAAAATAGTTGTTGAAGGAGCTGGTGCTACAGGTTTAGCAGCTTTATTGCAACATGGAACAAAGTTTAAAAATAAAAAAGTTGGAATTGTCATCTGTGGGGGTAATATTGACTCTAAAGTATTATCTTCAATTTTGATGAGAGATCTAGTGAGATCAGGTCAAGTAACAACTTTGGGTATTACCATGCCTGACAAACCAGGCCAATTGCAGATAATTTCTAAAATCTGCGCTATGAATGGGGCAAACGTCTTGCAAGTTGAGCACAGTAGGTTTGCAATGGATTTATCGGCTAGTTTAGCAAAATTAAATATAACTATTGAAACACAGAATGCTTCTCATCTTAAAAAAATTATAAAAGAAATTGAGATCAACGATTTGCCAGTTAATATAGAAGGTATAATTTAATTTATATTTTACCTAATTTTAGATGTATAATTTCATTTTTTGAACCAAGTCTTATTTTTGGTCCCCAGCATGCTGCACCTGAACTTACATATAGGTTTGAGTTATTCATACTATATAAACCATAGATAAATTTGAATTTTAATTTAACTACAAAGTTAAAAGGAAATATTTGTCCATTGTGAGTATGACCTGATAACATAAGATAATTTTTGCAATTTAATTTTTGCCAAATATCCGGTTTATGACATACAACCAAATTAAATAAATTATCATCACAAAGCTTGTTTGCAAAGTCAATTTTTGATTTTTCAGTCTGGTTATCATCAATCCCAATCAGATTAATATCTTCAATATGTATCTTTGTGTTTTTTAAATGTTTAATGTTAAAGGATGCTAGTTGATTGATTTTATTTTGATAGTCTTTTAAGTAATATTCATGATTACCACTTACGAAATAAATTGGTTTATCAATTTCCTTAAGAATATTTAGATATTTAAAATCAAAAGAACTAGAGTCGATCAAATCACCTCCAATCACTAAGAAATCAAAGTTAAGTTTATTAATTTTTTTTATAATTTTAACTAGGTGTTTTTTATTGTTAGTACCAAGATGAATATCACTTATGAATAATATTTGATGATTTTTTTTAATACTTGATGATTTTATATCTATTTCTTTAATGTTTATCGTTCTAGCGTTGTATGAACCATACAAGTAAAACAAAATTATTAATATTAGAGAACTTATTCCGATAAAGAATGTGTTGATTTGTAAAATAAAATTAAAAACAACACATATGGATATTATAATAAAACTGATAAAACCAATTCCTAAACCTTCATAAACAAAGATTTTTAATGGTTTGAAAGTACTATGTGATCTTAAATAGTATAATATTAATATATAAAATATCAGGGTATTAATCAGAGAATATTGAAAAGATTGTGTTTGATTGAATAGTAATTTATTAAGTGTTTCGAATGGAAAAATATAAAATAAATAAGTTATTATTAACAATATAACATTAAATAAGATCCTGTAGATATTTTTGTTCATTTTAAGGTATTTTAGTTTTTGCAAATGCGTCTAAAGCATGTTGTCTTGAACTTTTAATATCTACAATAGGTTTTGGATAATTTTTACCGAGCGTAACGCCTGCTTTTTCCAAAATATCATCAGGCGCTTCCCATGGATTAAAAAGGTATTTATTTGGAACTAATTCCAATTCTGGAACATATTTTCTAGTATATTCGCCATTGGCATCAAACTTAACACCTTGTGTAACTGGATTAAAAATTCTAAAATATGGCGCAGCATCAGCACCACATCCAGCTACCCATTGCCAACTTGCACTATTGCTTGCTAAATCTGCATCAACTAAACAATCCCAAAACCATTTCTCTCCTTCGTGCCAATGTGTAAGTAAATTTTTCACTAAAAACGAACCAACTATCATCCTAAGTCTATTATGCATATAACCTGTAGACCATAGCTCTCTCATTCCTGCGTCTACTATAGGATATCCAGTTTGACCAGTTTTCCATGCTAAAAGATATTCTGAGTTATTAATCCAAGGAAAATTATCAAATTTTGTTTGTAAATTTTTTTTTGGTAATTCGGGATAAAAATACAATAAATAATTTGAAAATTCTCTCCATCCCATTTCAGACAAAAAAATGTCAGTATCTTGTTGATGTTTTATTCCCATTTGATTTAGATCTTTAACGGCATGCCAGACAGTATTGGGAGAAATTTCGCCCCAGTGTAAATGTGGAGAAAGTCTAGATACATTTTTCTTATATGGAAAATTTCTACCCTCTTTATATCCATCTAACTCGGTATCAACAAAATTGTTAAGCCGTGTAATTGCAGCTTTTTCTCCAATTTGCCAACTTTCCATTATTTTGTTTTTCCAATTATGTTTTGGTAATAAATTTAATTCATTTATTTTCAGACTTTTAAAATTTTTTACCGCGAAGTAATTAATATTTTTTGGTTTTTCAAGAGGTCTTCTTGGTTCGGTTGCATTCAAACAACCTCTTCTAAAATAAGGAGTAAAAACTTTATAATTTGTTTTATCATCTTTAAGTATATCCCATGGTTCCCATAGGAGTGAACTATTAAAGGAGTGTGTTTCTATCTCTAATTTTTTTAAATTTGTTTTTATTTTTTTATCTCTAGAAATAACCCATGGTTCATAAACTCTATTCCAATATATTTTATTTATTGATTCTAATTGACATATTTTAACTAAAATTTCTTCTGGATCACCTTTTGCGATTATCAATTTATTCTGAAATTCTTTATCAAGCTCTTTTAAAGATTGATGAAGCCAAACTCTTCCTGCTTGGCCGATTTTGTGGTTCTTAGAGTTAACATCATCAAGAATATATATTGGAATTATTGAACCATTTTTGACAGATGCAATTAATGCTGGATTGTCGTGTAACCTTAAATCTTGTCTTATCCAATATATACTAGCGTTCGAACTCATTTGAATTTGCTTTTAAAAATTATAAGAAATTATTTGTCTTGATGATAAATTAAATTAAAGTTTTTATTATATATAATTGGTGTTTTTCCTAAGATATATCAATAGATAATATTCAAAAATCTATTTTATAAGGAGTTACATGTCATATCAAAAACCTTATAAAGGTCTAAAAGTTATTGATTTTTCTCAAGGTGTAGCTGGCCCATATTGCGGGATGCTTTTGGCTCAACACGGCGCAGAGGTAATTAAAATAGAACCTAAAGATGGTGATTGGGCAAGAAATCTTGGACAGGAGTATGGAGAACATTCTGCTTTTTCGGTAGCAGCTAACTTAGGTAAAAAAAGCATTATAATTGATTTGAAGAATAAAAAGAGCCAATCTATTTTAGATAAAATTATTAAACAATCCGATATTTTTATTGAGGGGTTTCGACCAGGGGTAATAACACGTCTTGGTTATGATTATGACAGACTAAAAAAAATAAACCCAAAATTAATTTATTTATCTATATCAGGGTTTGGTCAAACTGGACCTATGAGTCATAAGCCTGCAATGGATCCTGTTCTTCAAGCTTTTACAGGTTTTATGTCAGAAAACAAAGGCCCAGACGATATTCCTCATAGAACACCTGTTATTATATTTGATATGACTACTGCTTTATATGCAACTCAGTTAATATCAGCATCCTTATATGCAAGAATAAATGAGAAGTTTGGGAGAAAGATAGAAATAAGTCTAATGGAAGCTGCTGCAGCAATGCAATCTATAAGACTTATGAGTGGATATATGGAAGGACCTTATACTCATGCTTCATCTCCCTCTGGAACATTTAAAACCAAAGATGGTTGGATACAAATTATAGTCGTAAAAAATCATGAATTTATCAAATTTTGTAATGCAGTAGGTTGGAAAAAATTTATCAATGATAAACGTTTTGTTAATAATGCCGAAAGAAGAAAACATGAAGCTATTCTATCAAGAGAGGTTCAGAAACTATTTATTAAAGAAAAAACTGACTATTGGAAAAATTTACTTGATAATTTTGAAGTTCAAAACGAAAAGGTACAAAATTACAAAGAATTCATTGAAAGCGAACAAACAAATACATTAGATTTAATTTCTTGGTTAAAACAACCAACAACAGGAGTACTATGGCCAGTTCCAAATATTCCTGGGATGCCTAGATTAGAAGATAGTGACCAACTTTCAAAGGCTCCATCCTTGGGTCAACATACAAAAGAAATTTTGAAATCTTTAGGTTATACAGATAGTCAGATAGAAGTTCTTATAGAAGAAGAGGTTATAAAATAGATTAATTTAGATTATTCCAGTAATAGTGAATAGGAGGGGGAAAAAAATTATCACCGCAAGAATAACTTCTGATTTTAAACTTTCAGTAAATGTGTATACGTCTTTACTCATAATATATTCCTTTTGTTTATTTATACTTTATTTTTTTTTTAATAGAATTCAAGTCTTTTTAAATTTATTGTAATTTAATTTATGTTTAGGGGATAATAATGAGTTTAATATTTGGAATAATAATTGCTGCTTTAGTGTTTTTCTTTTCAAATGAAATTCAAGAAATTATGATTTCTACTGGTTTAAGAGACTATTTGGTTAATTGGCTTCAATCTTGGTAATTAAAGAGCATTTTTTATAATTGTATAAAAATGATCTTTAATTATTATCAAATCTTAAAGATAATTATAACATATTAATTTGGACCTTTTTAATGATTGATAATTTTGACTACATCATAGTAGGAGCGGGTTCTTCTGGTTGTGTTTTGGCTAATAGACTGAGTGCGAATGGAAAAAATTCAGTATGCATTTTAGAAGCAGGGCCTCCAGATTGGAACCCTTTCATACATATTCCAGCAGGCTTTATGAAAACACTTATTAATCCAAATGTGAACTGGCTCTTTAAAGCTGAACCTAGTTGGGGGACAGATGGAAGAATTATAGATATTCCAAGAGGTAAAACATTAGGTGGATCAAGCTCAATTAATGGAATGGTTTTCAATAGAGGACAAAATTTAGATTTTGATGTTTGGGCTCAAAAAGGTAATAAAGGTTGGAGTTATTCTGATTTACTTCCTTATTTTAAAAAGTATGAAAAAAGACTCGGTGAATTTGATGATGTTTATCGAGGAAGTCAAGGTGAGTTGCCAATTACTGATCTTGAATACAGAGACCCATTATGTGAAGCATTTATAAAAAGTGCTATAGAACAAGGAATTCCATTAAACAAAGACTATAATGGAAAATCTCAAGAAGGTGTTTCTTATGTACAACGAACTACTCGAGGAAGATTTAGAGTAAGTGCGGCAAAAGCATTTCTTAACCCAGCTAAGTCTCGACAAAATCTCAAAATAATAACAAATGCATTTGTAACAAAAGTCAATTTTAAAAATAAAGTAGCAATTGGTGTAGAATATTTAAGAGGAGGAAGAAGAGGAAAAAAGATTAACCTTTTAGCAAATAAAGAAGTCATTTTATCCTCGGGAGTTATAAAATCACCACATATTCTTCATATGTCAGGTGTTGGCCCTGCTGAACATCTTAAAAATATTGGAATAGATGTTGTCCATGATTTAAAAGGTGTAGGTATGAATTTAAGGGATCATTTTGCTCCAAGATTAACAGCAAGAGCAAAAAATATAGAGACTATAAATGAAAAATCCAGGGGGTTAAAACTTTTAAAGGAGATTGGAAAGTATGTGATTGGAAAACAATCAATAGTAAATTTAAGTCCTACATTAGTATATTGTTTTTGGCATTCTAATGAAGAAATAAGAAATCATGATCTTCAAATGACTTTTACTCCAGCATCATACAAAGAGGGTGTTCAATCAACTTTAGATACTGAACCTGGATTTACTGTAACTGCATGGCAGCAAAGACCAGAGTCACTGGGTTGGGTTAAATCTAGAACTAGTGATCCATTTGATGCTCCATTAATTCAGCCCAATTACTTAGATGCAGATGAAGATAAAAGAGTAGTTGTAGCAGGGTTAAAATTATCTAGAAGACTTATGCATTCTAAAGCTCTGTCACATTATTTCGATTATGAAGTTTATCCTGGAATAGAAAAACAAAGTGATGAAGAATTACTTCAAGTTGCAAGAGAAAGAGGAACAACTACTTATCATCAGATGGGAACCTGCAGAATGGGTCCAAAATCTGATCCAACTGCAGTTGTAGATGATAATCTTAACGTTTATGGTTTAAAAAATATTAGAGTAATAGATGCGTCTATTATGCCAACTATGCTGTCTGCAAATTTACACTCTGGTGCTACATTGATTGGAGAAAAAGGCTCTGATTTAGTCCTTGGTAATAACCCAATTGATCCGGTGATTTTAAATTATTAATTAAACTTTTATAAGAGGAAAACATTGAAAAAATCAGAAAAGTATATACCTCCAAAAAAATGGGTTTGGGATAAAGAAAATGGTGGAAAATTCGCCAGCATTAACAGACCAATCTCAGGTAATACTCACGTAAAAGATCTTCCAGTTGGTAAACATCCTTTTCAATTATATTCTCAAGGTACACCAAATGGCGTTAAAATAACTATTATGCTTGAAGAATTACTTGATTTAGGAATTCAGGAAGCTGAATATGATGCATGGTTAATTAGAATTGGAAATGGAGATCAGTTTAGTTCTGGTTTTGTAGAGATTAATCCTAATTCTAAAATACCTAGTCTTTTAGATAAATCTCGAGATCAGCCTGTAAGGATTTTTGAATCTGGATCAATTTTATTATATTTAGCTGACAAATTTGATATTTTTATCCCTAAAAAGTTTGAAGATAGAACAGAATGTCTCAACTGGTTGTTTTGGCAAATGGCAAGTGCGCCTTATTTAGGAGGTGGCTTTGGCCATTTTTATGCTTATGCTCCAGAAAAATATGAATATCCAATAAATCGATTTGCTATGGAAGTTAAAAGACAACTAGATGTTTTAGATAAATTATTATCTGATAAAAATTTTATTTGTTGTGAAGAATATACCATAGCTGATATAGCCATTTGGCCATGGTATGGAGCCTTGGTATTAGGAAGATTATATGACTCAGAAGAATTTTTGGATGTTAAAAAATATGAAAATGTATTGAAGTGGGCAAGAAAAATTAACGAGAGAAAAGCTGTTAAGAGGGGGATTATGGTAAACAAGATTAAAGGGAAGCTATCATCTCAACTTCACGAACGACATAACTCATCTGACTTTATTCATAATACCCAAGATAAGTTAGAAAAATCGTCATAAAATTATTTATAATTCCTCAATTCCTAGGTCTGCAATATATCTTCGATGCCATGTAGGACTAATAGTTAATTCATTTATACATACATGCTTGGGCATTTGACACAGAAATACTATAGTTTGACCTAAATCATCTGGTTGAAGCATTTTATTTTTTTGTTCTTTAGAGAGCTTTTTTGGACGTTTGTCTAATATAGCTGTAGCAACCTCTCCCGGGCACAATGCAGTAGCCCTAATGCCAAGATTACAATATTTCATATTGATAGTTTCTGTCATAGCATTTAAAGCATGTTTCGAAGAGGTATAAGATACACCTGATAGTAAACTTACATGATTTCCTGACCATGACGATACGTTAATAATTAATCCATCTCTCTTTTCTTTCATAAGAGGTATGACTGCCTTACAGCAGTAAAATAAACCATTAATATTTGTTTGTATTACCTGATCCCACTCATTCTCATCTATATTGTCCCAGTCTCTTTTTAAAATATTTATTCCTGCACAATTTACTAAAATATCTACATGTCCAATTTCTTTTTTTATTTCGTAAATAATATCTTTAACATCTGATTTTTTAGAAACATCTACGGGTTTAACAATAGTGTTAGTTTTACATCTCTCTTGAGTATCTTGTAGAGAGTTTTTATTTCTACCTGATAAAATTACTTTCATACCAAGTTTAGACAATTTTATGGAAGCGTCACGTCCAATTCCTGATCCTGCACCAGTAATCCAGGCTACTTTATTTTCTAAATTTCTTATCACTTATATTTCTTTTTCGTTTTTTGTTCATATACCTATTGTGCAGTTAAGCCTCCATCTACAACAAGACTTGATCCTGTCATAAAACTTGAGTTATCAGAGGATAGAAATAAAATTGTTTTCGCAACTTCATCAGCTGTTCCAAGACGACCAATAGGTGTTTGATTAATGCCAGCTGAAATAGACTCTTCTGTTGTCATCTCTGGGTTTTGACTAATTCTTGCTTTATATACTTGTGTTCCCATGTCAGTTTCTATAATACCTGGATGGACTTGATTAATTCTGATTGGAAATTTATTTTTTCCAAAATATATTGCCATTGATTTTGTGAAAGTAGTTATACCACCTTTTGTCATTGAATATAATGGGTCAAGTTGAGAACCAACAAGACCAGCTACAGAGCTAAGATTAATTATAGTACTTCCAAATTTTGTTTTTTTCCCTGCCTCAGTCAAAAAGGGTACTAAATATTTAACACCAAGAAATACACCAGTTAAATTAATAGATATAAGTCTCTGATATTCTTCTAGCGATACATTATCAATATCTTTACCAATCCAAATACCCGCATTATTTACTAATATATCTATAAGAATTTTCTTATTTTTTAAAAAATTAGAAAATTCAATCCATGAATTTTCGTCTGCAACATCTATTTGATAAAAACTTACTTCAACATTTAATTTAGCAATTTCTTTTTCGGTCTCTTGTCCCTCGTCTTTATTGATATCTAATATATGTATATTCGCTCCAGCATTAGCTAAGGCTAGACAAACGCTTTTACCAATGCCTTTAGCACCACCTGTAACTATCGCGTTTTTACCTCTTAAATTTTTCAATTTAATTCCTTTATAAAAATTTTATTTTTTAAATAAGAAATTTCTTAATATATCTTATAAGTTTATATAATTTAAAAAATTTTAAAATCTTATTTTATTTTTTATAATTAACCATAATTATAATTTATTTTATTATCAAATATACACTTTAATAATATACATTTAGTATATAATTTGTTTGTTAAACTTTGGGTGTGTTTTATGAGTTCTCATAAATTAGAAGTATTTACTGATTATGTCTGTCCTTGGTGCTATCTTGGTGATTCAAGAGTTAAAAAATTAAAAAAAATATTTAATATAGATATACAAATAATTCATTTTCCTTTACACCCTGATACCCCAAAAGAAGGTAAATCTTTATTAGATCTTTTTGGTACCAATCAAGAAGATATTGATAAAAAAAATCAAAATATGAAAATTTTGATGTCCAATGAAAGTCTTCCTTATAGCAATAGAACTCATACTTTTAACAGTAGATTAGCGCAAGAAATAGGCTCGTGGGCTCAATCTTTAGACATTAAAACATCAATTCATGATAATTTCTTTGAAGCTTATTTTGTTAAGGGATTAAATATTGGTTTGGAAAGCGTAATATTAGAAATTGTAGCAAAATCAGGATTAGATGAAAATGAGGCGAATGATATAATAAATAATCGAACATTTAAAAGTTCAGTTGATAAAGACTGGGAAAAA
>ENA-OSEY01001565-OSEY01001565.1-marine-metagenome-genome-assembly--contig:-NODE-1565-length-15597-cov-4.694652_pt1 | contig 15597 bp, 15 predicted proteins | sample MGYA00248465_ERZ534230 | MGnify/ENA primary metagenome ERZ534230 (study PRJEB26409, sample SAMN06344110) | marine metagenome | isolation source: Sea water from surface | place: Atlantic Ocean:Southern...
CGCGCGCTGCCCTTCGTGACCATCGACGGCGCCGATGCCCGCGATTTCGACGATGCCGTTCTTGCCACACCGCTGGAAGGCGGCGGCTGGGAAATCCGTGTGGCGATCGCCGATGTCTCGCATTATGTGCGCCCGGGCTCGGCGCTCGATGCCGAGGCACGGAAACGCGGCAACTCGGTCTATCTGCCCGACCGCGTCGTGCCGATGCTTCCCGAAGCGCTGTCGAACGACCTGTGTTCGTTGCGCCCGAACGAGCCGCGCGCCGCCATGGTCGCCATTATCACCATGGACGAGGACGGCGATGTCACTTCGCACAGCTTCGAGCGTGCGCTGATCCGCTCGGCCGCGCGGCTGACCTATGACAAGGTTCAGGCCTGGCATGAAGGCGGCATGACTGCCGGAGAGCTGGAACTGGATGAAGCCATCCTGACCAACCTGTTTGGCGCATGGGACGCGCTTGGCAGGGCCCGTGCGGCGCGCGAGCCGCTTGCCCTGAACCTGAAGGAACGGCGCGTGGTGCTTGATGACGACGGCGCTCCAGCCGCCATCGTCCAGCGCGCGCAATCGGAATCCCAGCGCCTGATCGAGGATTACATGATTGCGGCGAATGTCGCCGCCGCCGAGGCGCTAATCAAGGCACAGCGGCCTTGCGTCTTCCGCGTCCATGACCAGCCCGACCCGGAAAAGACCGAAGGGCTTCGCGACCTTGCAGATGCGGTCGGCACCCGCCTTGCGCGCGGCCAGGTCCTGCGCCCGCACCATTTCAACGCCATCCTCGCGCATGTCCGCGACAGCGCCGACGAAAAGATGGTGAATGAAGCCGTTCTGCGGAGCCAGGCCAAGGCTGTCTACAGCATCGACAATCTCGGGCATTTCGGGCTGGCGCTCAGGCACTATGCGCATTTCACATCGCCAATCAGGCGCTATGCGGATCTTCTGGTGCACCGCGCCCTTGTCGACATGCTGTCACCCGGCAGCGCGCCGCGCGACGGGCTCGGCGGCCGGCAGGCTTTCGACCTCGTCGATGACTGTACCCATATCTCGGAAACCGAGGGGCGCGCCGCAGCGGCCGAGCGTCGCACCATTGACCGGTTCGCCGCCGCCCTGTTCGCCGGCGAGCGGGGCAATGTTGTAAAGGGTGTTGTCGCCGGTGTGACGGGCGCGGGCGCCTTTGTCAGCCTTGGCGACGGCGCGGCCGACGGCTTCCTGCCGGCGCGCACCCTGCCCGATGACTACTACACGCTGGACAAGTCCGGCATGCGCATGGTCGGACGCCATAACGGCATGGCGCTGGGAATTGGTGATGCCGTTGATGTCCTGGTCGTTGATGTCACCCCGGTCAATGGCGGCATTCTGCTGTCATATGTCGATGGCGGCGGCACCGCTAAGCGCAGCGGACGCGGCAAGCCTCGCAAGGCAAAAGCGGGCGCGGGCAAGGCAAAGCGCGGAGCCAAGGCAAAGGCGAGAGGAAAGACAGGCGCCAGAGGAGGCAAGAAGTCGGGAAAGACGCGCCGATCACGCTGATCAATGCTTGACAAATGAGCCCGTCTCGCCCAATTTGCGCGCTGTTTTACGAGATTCCGGCGCCCGGCGCCGACAGCCAAGGAGCCTGAAAGATGGCAAAGCCAGCAACCCTGCAAATCCGCCTCGTCAGCACCGCCGACACCGGCTACTTCTATGTGACCAAGAAGAACCCGCGCACCAAGCCGGAAAAGCTCGAGGTTCGCAAGTACGACCCGAAGGCCCGCAAGCACGTCCTGTTCCGCGAAGCCAAGATCAAGTAGCTTCCCGCCTTCGCCGGATGAAATCCGGCAGGCATCAGGGCCAATGATCAGCCTCGCCTTTCATCACGACCGCATTGTCGCCGCCACCATTTCGGATGGCGGCGATTTCGTTCTGGCCAGCGATGTCGCCACACCCGACGGCGACTATCGCGGCTGGCTTCTCGCCGCCCGTGATGCCGTCGACGCGCTGGGAGACGGCACCGCTGCTATGAAGGTGGCAGTGGCCCTGCCGGCGATCGTCGACGAGGGCGTCGTCAGCTTCACGCCGCTTGCGACCATCGGCCAAAGCAACTTGCAGCGTGACCTGCAATCGGCGCTGGGGCGCGAGGTCGGGCTTTACGGCTTCGGCGACTGCCTTGCCGCTTTCGAGGCACGCGACATGCCGAAGAGTGACACACTTGTGGCGCTGTGGATCGGAAAAAGCTGCCATGGCGGGATCAGGGCCAATGGCGCACGGCTGGAAGGGGCCCACGGCGCAGCCGGAAACTGGGCGCATCTGCAGCTCCCCTCGCCGGTGCCGCACGAGCTCGACGGCAGGCATTGCTGGTGCGGTCGCGGCGGATGCCTCGAGACATTCCTGTCCGAGAGCGGCTTTGAGGATGATTACGAACACATCACCGGAGAGCGCCACGATGCCGCCAGCATTGCCGCGGCGGCGGCCACAGGTGATATCGTCGCCGATTCAGTCGTTCAGGTCTTCGAGGACAGGCTCGGCCGGGCGACGGCAACCATCATCAGCCTGTTCGACCCGCAGATGATCATCCTTGGAGGCATGGTGCCGCTTCCCGAACGGCTGGAGACGCGGGTGCCGCGCAAATGGCCAGGCTATGTGCAGATCAATCGCACAAAAACCCGCCTCGCAGTGTCCGCGAATGGCGCCGACGCCCTTCTCAAGGGCGCGGCATTGCTGATGTCGGGTAAAGATTGACGGCGGTCAGCTGCAGCTGACTGATTCGACCGGCTCGACCGATTTTAGGTTGGCCATTATGCTGAAGTCGCCATAATTGATCTCGTATTCGCGGACAAGGCCATTGGCCTGCATCGAGAACTGGATTTCATATTCCGGCTCGGCGGATGTCGATGACGGCTTGAAATAGGCGACGTTGATCTGCCAGTAACCTTCCTCGGCCAGCTCGCCAAGGCCGGTCGCCGGCTCGTCACGCCAGCCGCCGACAACAGTCGAAGTGCGCATCAGCGCGCTGTCCGGTTCCGCACCTGTGAACACAGTGGCGCCGATGATCTTCTTGCCGGCTTCGGCATGGTCGAGGATGTTGCGGACATGCTGCATCGGGAACACGGTGCCGGACGGCAGCTTGATCGCCGAATCAGGCTCCATGGTGAAATAGGCGTTGCCGTCCTCGCCGCTGGCAATCTCGACGAAACCGCCAAAATCCTTGCGTCCCTCGAAAGATGATTCTTCCATGATATTAAAACTGTACTTGTCGCCACTGTCGGCTTCCCAGCTTTCGAAATGCGAGAGAACGCGATCCGAGCCGCCGCTTTCCGCAACGAACTGGATCATGTAATCCTCGATCGACCGCCAGCCGGTACAGTCGCGCTCGATGGCGAATGCCGACATGCCGTTGATGTTGACGATATGCGAGTTCTGCAGCCGTTCGCCCATCTGCATTTCGTAGAAGGCTTTGTGCTCGACGAGTTTTGAATTGATCTTTGCGCTTGCCGCCTGGAACGGAACGCCAGCTGCCAGCGCAACCGAAAGAATGACTGCAGCAGCGCGTTGGGGGTTTGTTTTTGTTTGCTTTGGCATTACCCAAACATCATAGGCCATTCGCCCGGATTCAACAGCTTTGCCTTTGTCCTGCGGCAATTTTACTCTATACGGGCATCTCACATCGGAAAGTATCCTGAGTTCATGGCAAAAAGCCGACGCACCAAACAACCACCATCACCCCCAGCCGAAGATGTCATCGCGACGTCTTCTGACGTGGCGGCGCTTGCAAAGCGTTTCGCCGGCGCCGAGTTCCTCGCGGTGGATACCGAATTCATGCGCGAGCAGACCTACTACTCGCAGCTGTGCCTGATCCAGATCAGCGACGGCACCCATGCGGCGGCGGTCGACCCGCTGGCACCGGGGATCGACCTGCAACCGCTGTGGGATCTCATGGCCGATGAATCCATCACCAAGGTGTTTCACGCGGCAAATCAGGATCTCGAGATCTTCTTCAAGGAAATGGGAAAGCTGCCGCTGCCGCTTTTCGATTCCCAGATCGCGGCCATGGTGCTGGGCCATGGCGACCAGGTCGGCTATGACCGGCTGGTGCGCGCTGTCCTGAAACAGGACATCGACAAGAGCTCGCGTTTCACCGACTGGTCGCGGCGCCCGTTGAGCGCGCGCCAGATCAGCTATGCGCTTGATGACGTGATCTATCTTGCCGAGATGTATCCGAAGCTGCTCGCCCAGCTTGAGAAGAAAGGCCGGGCGAGCTGGCTGGACGACGAAAACGCCAAATTGACCAATCCGGCCACATATCACACCGCGCCGGCCGATGCCTGGAAGCGGATCAAGGTGCGGAACATGAAGCCGGTGCAGCTGCGCCGGATGATGCATCTTGCCGAATGGCGCGAGGCCGAGGCGCAGCGCCGCGACCTGCCGCGCAACCGCATCCTGCGGGACGAGACCATTCTTGATCTTGCCGGAACCAACCCCTCGACCACCGCCGAATTCGGCAAGATCAGGAATTTCCCGGGAGGTGCCAACGGCAAGCTGGCGACGCCCGTCCTCGCCCTGCTTCGCGAGGTCGAGGCGATGCCCGACAGCACCCTTCCCGAGGCCCTGTCGGAAGGCCGCACGCGAAAACCGCCGGCCGCCGTCATGGAGCTTCTTCGCGTCCTGCTCAAGCACATCACGGATTCGGAGGGAATCGCCCCGCGCCTCGTCGCCTCTGCCGACGAGCTCGAGGCGCTTGCCCTCGACGACGAGGCCCCGGTCAGGGCGCAGAGCGGATGGCGGCGCGAGGTGTTCGGCGAGGTCGCGCTCCGCCTGAAGCATGGCAAGATCGCGCTTGCCGCGGATGGCAAGCGCGTTCGTGTGATCGAGCTCTGAACCCTTGGTTCTCGCCGCTACAGCGTGCTGTTGAAGCTGCCACCGTCGATCAGGATGTTCTGGCCCGTCAGATAGCCGGAACGGGCGCTGCACATCCACGCGCAGGCGAATCCGAACTCTTCGATCTCTCCAAGCCGCTTTGCCGGATTGCGCTGCTCGAACGTATCGCGCACCTCGGCCGAACTGCGGCCTTCGCGTTCGGCGGTCGCGCTGATCAGCGATTCGATCCGGTCGGTATTGAACTGGCCGGGAAGAAGCCCGTTCACTGTCACATTATGCTGCGCCACCTGGCGTGCCAGGCCCGCGCAGAAACCGGTCAGCGCGGCACGCGCGCCGTTCGACAGGCCGAGCTGGGCAATGGGCGACTTCACCGATCCCGAGGTGATGTTGACGATCCGTCCGAACCGGTTGTCGATCATCGGGTCGACCACCGCCTTGATCAGCTCGAATGCGGCCAGCATGTTGGCGTCGAGCGCTGTGATCCAGGTCTCTCTTGTCCAGTCGCGGAAATCACCCGGCGGCGGGCCACCGGCATTGTTCACCAGAATGTCGACATGGCCTGCGGCTTCGAGGACGGCGGCGCGGCCCTCCGTGGTCGTGATATCAGCAGGCACCTCTTTCACCTCGACACCATGCGCGTCACGAATGCGCGCGGCAGCGGCAGCGAGTGTTTCCGGCGTGCGGCCGTTCATCACCAGATTGACCCCGACCGCGGCAAGCGCATCCGCACAGCCATAGCCAAGTCCCTTGCTGGAAGCGCATACAACAGCGGTCTTTCCGGCAATTCCAAAATCAAGCATTCAATCCTCCTCGGGTTCCGGGCCGGTGGTGCCCGGCCCTGTCGGCAGCGCCGGCTGGCGCGCATGGTCGCCATCGGCAAATTCGGTCATGATCTCGCGCGCCAGAGGCAGCGTCAGGTTACGGCGTTCGGCAAGCGAGCGACGGTCCATCGCTGCCGCGATCGTCTGCACGGCGACAAAGCTGCGTTCCATTCGCGATACCATGTAATCAAGCACTTGCGTGGCCACGGCAAGCTGCCTGTCGGCAAAATATTTTTCCAGCAACGAACGAAGCAGCGCGTCATCCGGCGCGTCGAGCGTTGCAACGGAGAGCGCGCGCATCCGTGAAGACAGGTCGGGCAGAGACCACCCCATCGCGGCGACAGGTGTCTCGCTGGTGACGAGAACCGAGGCAGCGCCGTCAGCTGTGCGGTTGACCAGATGAAACAGCGCTTCCTCGTTCCAGCTGTCACCGGCATCCAGATTGTCGAGAACGATATTCCCGTCCACCGGCGCGGTCCCGTCGGCAAGTTCCGTGATGGTAAGAGCGTCGGCCTGTCGGCTCCAGATCGCAGCCAGATGGCTTTTTCCGCTTGCTGCCGGGCCCACGAGGTTCAACACCCGGTACTGGCCGGGCCAGTCGGGCCAGCGGTCGATCCATGAAGTTGCCAGCCGGTTGCAGTCGCTGACGAGGAAATCGTCGCGCCCCGGCGTGGATATGAACTGAAGGTCTAGTGGCAATTGCGACATGTCGGGTCCGAACGCATACCGCTATTGCGGTTCGATGACGTTGCGCCCGTCATCCAGACGGCTGAGCCGAAGGTCATAAGTGCCCAGCGCATTGGCGACCGCCGCGTCATCGCCGACGACCGTCAGTGTCACCAGTCCGCCGGAAGTGTCGACCTTGCGGACCACAAAACTGTCGATCACGGCAACAGAGCCGAACGCCTCGAGCCGCGATGCCCAGTCCCGAAGCCCCTTGACCGGCACCTCGACCGTGATCTCGCGCGTCTCGCCGCCACGGATGATGTTGGCGCGGTGCCAGCTGGTCTCGAATTCCGTCAGGATCTGCCGCTGCGCCAGCTCCAGCTGCTCGGACAGATTGCCGAAGACCGGCCTGTCGACCCATTCGGCCAGCACGGCGAGGCGGTCCGCATTGTCCTTGAACAACTCTCCGTCGACCGCCAGCGTCTGTTGCGCGCCGTCGTAATCCAGCCTCGCGACCACAAGCATGATCTGGTCGGCCCCGGCCACGGTGGCCGCCTTGCGCAATGTCAACGGGTCCGCGGCGACGATATCCTCGGCCCGCAGGCTGCGCTCATTCAGGATTGTCGGCTTCAGCAACGCGAAATCCACAAGCCCGTCGGCCTGTTCCACAATCGACCGCCATCCGGCAAGCCACTCATTGTCCTTTTGCCAGGCGCGCGCCCCGTCAGGCGCTAGCCATACCGGCAATACCAGGATCTTCGGGCTTTTCAGCTCGGCCCATTCATATCCGGACTCGCGGAATGCGGCCCGCATCCTCGGTGCGTCGAAACAATAGTCGAGGATCGCGATATACCGCCCCTCGAGGCTGTTCTCTTCGGAGATGTGATAGAAATCGACAAAGCTGCTGACATCATGTGTCGCAATAAAGCTCTCCACCAGCCCGTCCGATCGCAACAACCGGTAGAGAATACGCTGGAAACCGATCCGCGCCGCCTCCTCGACACCAGCCGTCTGCGCTTCCGCGGCAGTGGGCGCGGTCTTGTCGATGGCGATGCCGCTGACCCCGAACTGCGGCTTCGGGCACTGCTCGAATGCACTCGCAGGCTGCACAGCGATCACCGTCATGCCGGCAAGTGCCAGCAAGGCTAACGACAATCGGCGGCAGAATGGGGCTATACGCATGGCATCCAGTCTTTATGATGGCGGGCACTCCGTCATCTTCTACACCAATCCGCCTCGGGCTTGCCAGCATGTCAGACAAAACTCCGCCCCGTAATTCTCTCAGCTATCGTGACGCCGGGGTTGATATCGACGCCGGAGACGCCCTCGTCCGCGATATCGGGCCGGATGCCGCGCGCACGCGCCGTGCCGGCGCGGATGTGGCGCTGGGCGGGTTCGGCGGGCTGTTCGACCTGAAGGCGGCAGGGTTCGACGACCCGATCCTTGTCGCCGCGACGGACGGTGTCGGCACCAAGCTGGAACTGGCGCGCGCCGTCGGCCGTTATCGCGGCCTCGGCATCGATCTGGTGGCCATGTGCGTCAACGACCTGATTGCACAGGGTGCTATTCCGCTGTTCTTTCTAGACTATTTCGCAACCGGCAAGCTCGAGCGCGCCCTCGCCGCCGAGGTTGTTGCCGGCATCGCCGATGGCTGTGTCGAGTGCGAGGCCGCCTTGATCGGCGGCGAGACGGCCGAGATGCCGGGCGTCTATCCGGATGGCGGGTTCGACCTTGCCGGCTTTGCCGTCGGCGCCGCCGAACGCGGCACGCTGCTGTCGCGCGGGATGCCACAGGAAGGCGATGTTGCCATCGCGCTTCCCTCGTCCGGGGTTCACGCTAACGGCTTCTCGCTGGTTCGCAAAATCATCGATGTCACCGGCACATGCCTCGACGACCGCATTGACGGGCTCGATCTTCCGCTTGGCGAAGCGCTTCTGGAGCCGACACGCATCTATCACCACGGCACGCGGGCGGCCCATACGGCCGGACATGTAACCGGTATCTGCCATGTGACCGGTGGCGGCCTTGTCGAGAACCCGCCACGGGTTTTCGGCGAAGACCTGTCACTCGCCATAGACTGCACAAGCTGGACATTGCCGTCGATTTTCAGCTGGCTGTCCCGCAAGGGCGGGATTGAGGCCGGCGAAATGGCACGCACGTTCAATTGCGGCATCGGCCTGCTGATTTTCACTTCGGAAGACAGCGCCGGCTCCTGCCTGTCGGCGCTTCGCGACGGTCCGGAGCCCGATGCCTGGATTGCCGGCCGCCTGAGCGCCCGTGGTGACGGCCCGGCCGTCGTCTTCAGCGGTCAGGAAAGCTGGTCGACGGCCTCCTGATGCGCATTGCGGTGCTGATTTCGGGGCGTGGCAGCAACATGCTGCGCCTCGCCGCACATGCCGGTCCGGCCAGTGGCTTCGAAATCGTCCTAGTTGCGGCGAACAAAGTCTGCGAAGGACTTGCGCTCGCCGAAACACAGGGATTGTCCACACAGCTCGTCTCGCGGACAGATTTCGCATCACGACAGGACCACGAAACCGCTCTTGGCGATGCCATTGTTGAGGCAGGCGCCGAGATCATCTGCCTTGCCGGGTATATGTCCATCCTGTCACCAGCCTTCGTCGAGCGGTTTGCGGGACGCATCATCAACATCCACCCGTCCTTGCTCCCCGACTTGAAAGGGCTTGATACGCATGAAAGAGCCATCGCCGCGGGCATGGCCCGTCATGGCGCGAGCGTTCATCTCGTCACAGCGGAACTTGATGACGGCCCGACGCTGTTACAGGCAGGGCTGGCTGTGACGGAAAACGAGGATGCCGGCAGCCTCGCCGCGCGCGTGCTTCGCCTTGAACATGCTCTCTATCCCTTTGTGGTCGCGTCCCTCGCCAACGGCGCGTTGACTGCAGGCCCTGACGGCGTCGTCTGGCATAATGGTCCGGCTGCCCTGAAGGACACAGACCCGGCGATAGCGGATGTTCTGTCAGGCACGGTTATCTGGCCAGCCACAGCCGCGCACAGCGAAATCAGCAATTGATTTCACCACCACCTTGGGCGATAAACCGGTTTAGGCCAATCATGTGATTTGGGGGGAGCCAGAATCATGGATACCAGCGAGTTCGACCAGCAGGCACACACGCATCTCAACACCTATCACGCCTTCATGAACGGCGCGAAGATTGTCGGGGTGCTGGTTGCTTTGACACTGATCATCATGGCGGTCACGCTTCTCTGAGGCGTCCGCCGCCCCGAGGGGCAAAACGTATGGCGGCGCGTCCGCCCCGCCATACGGCTAGTTCAAATTCCAAAAATCAGCCGGCGATCTCGGAACCTGCGAAGAAGAATGCGATTTCTTCAGCAGCAGTTTCCGGCGCGTCCGAGCCATGGACCGAATTGGCTTCAATCGACTCGGCAAAGTCCTTGCGGATGGTGCCCTCGGCGGCGTCTGCCGGGTTGGTGGCGCCCATCACTTCGCGGTTCTTCGCAATGGCGTCTTCACCTTCCAGAACCTGAAGCACGACCGGACCAGAGGTCATGAAGGCCACCAGATCGTTGTAGAACGGGCGCTCGGCATGAACAGCGTAGAAGGCGCGTGCCTCGGCCTCGCTCAGCTGCTTGCGCTTCTGGGCAACAATGCGCAGGCCGGCAGCCTCAAAACGGGCGTTGATCTGGCCGGTCAGGTTGCGACGGGTCGCGTCCGGCTTGATAATCGAGAAAGTTCTTTCGAGAGCCATGGTTTTCCCTTTGGCAGCAGTTGAAACAGATGACGGCACGGGTGGTCTGAAGGCCGGACCCGGCCGGAACGCCGCCTTAATAGGGCCTGCGGCGACAGGTGACAAGGTCTAAACAGGCAAGCATCCGGCAAAGAAAGGGGTCTATCGCGACCCGGACCGGCTGATCAGCCTCGTTTCTCCCATTTTCCTTCGTCATCCTGTGCGAAATAACGCATCTCGAGGGCTTCGTTCTTGCGCCATTCCTGCCATTGGGAACGGGCCTCGGAGAGCTGGGCGTCCGATCGGCCGTCAAACAGGTTGAACACCCGCTCGAACGACGTCATGTCGGGCCGCTCCGCCCCGTGAAGAAGAAACAGGAATTCAGCTGAAATCGGATTGCCCTCAGGCACAGACATGATCCATGCATGCGCATGCGAGGCGCCATCCGCATCATCCAGCCCGTGCGGTATCCAGGATTCCGGATCCTGTGTCCAAAGGGCCTCGTCCATCGCCTCTGCAGCCGGTCGCGGACATTGCACCAGCACTTTCTTGCCGGCGAGCTGGCTTTTCTTCACCAGCATCACCAATGCTTCGGCCATATCGGACCTGGTCAGGTGATAGAAATCAACCTGTGGCATGACGACCTTTCAGACGATCAGCTTTCACGAGGATGGTCGAGCTTCACCGGCTGCCAGTCGTCGATCAGCTTGTTGAGCAGCCGTACACCATAGCCGGTGCCGCCCTTCGGCACGGTGGCCGTCGATTTGTCGGACCAGGCCTTGCCGGCGATATCGAGATGCGCCCAGGGCGTATCATTCACGAACCGCTCAAGGAAACAGGCTGCCGTGATCGATCCGCCTGCCGGACCGCCGATATGCTTGACGTCGGCAATATGCGATTTCAGCTGCTGGTGATAGGCCTTGCCAAGCGGCATCCGCCAGACAGGTTCGACCGTCGCCGTGCCGGCGGCGGAAAGCTGGTCCGAAAGACCGTCGCTGTTGGAAAACATGCCGGCATATTCCTTGCCGAGCGCGACAATCATGGCGCCGGTGAGCGTGGCAAGGTCGACAATCGCCTGCGGCTTGAACTTCGACTCGCAATAGTGGAGCACGTCGGCAAGAACCAGCCGGCCCTCGGCATCGGTGTTGATGATCTCGATGGTCTTTCCGGACATGGATGTGACCACGTCGCTCGGCCGCTGGGCGTTGCCATCCGGCATATTCTCGACCAGGCCGATCAGGCCGACAACGTTGTGCTTGAGCCCGCGGCCGGCGATGGCCTTCATGGCGCCGGTGACCGCGCCGGCACCGCCCATATCCCATTTCATGTCTTCCATGCCCTTGCCGGGCTTCAGCGAGATGCCGCCGCTGTCAAAGGTGACGCCCTTGCCGACAAGGGCAACCGGCGCCTCGTCGCCGCCGCCCCGCCAGTTCATCACAACCATTCGCGATTCACGCGCGCTTCCCTGCCCTACGCCGAGCAGCGCATGCATGCCGAGCTCCGCCATGGCGGCATCATCCAGCACGGTGACTTCAAGGCCAAGCTCCGCCAGCCCCTCGCAGCGTTCGGCAAATTCGGCGGGATACAGCTTGTTCGCAGGCTCAAAGGCCAGATCGCGCGCCATTTCGACGCCGGCCATCAGTGCGGCACGGTCTGCCATCGCCGGATGGGATGCATCAACCTTGTCGGATACGACGACGATCTGGACCGACGCTTCATTGCTGCTCGCCTCGGTAAAATAGCGCTCGAAATGATAGGCCGAGGACGTCATTCCCATGACGACATCGGCCAGCAGTTCGTCAGCAACGCCCTGGTCCGGAAGATAACCCCGCTTGGACTGCAGCGCGCCGACAGCCGACATGATGCGGCCGCCAACGGCTTCCGCCTCGGCACCGGGCGCGACGGATTCGCCAACACCGATCAGCACCACCGTCCGGTCACCGATATACAGCGTCAGCGACTTGCCTGAATCACCGGTGAATTGCGCCGTTGCCATGGCTGCTATCACAGCAGCCGCAAAAGACTTCTCCAGTTCGGGAAACAGCTTTCCTTTCGCGCCAACAAGGCAAATGACGGCGTGATCGCCCTCCGGTGCTGTCTTGGAGAAAGTCAGGTCAAGTTTCGATGCCATGTCCATATCCTGTGTGAAAGTGCCCACAAGGCGTTGCGCGATTTTGGAGCCGGTTAAAACAGGTTTGTCCCTTTGCTGTCAAACCGGCGCGCACCGCGCCGGCTTCCTACAACCCCGCCATCGCCATAAAGCTGGCTAAAATAAGCCGCAGCAATGCCTTAGCTTTTGCTATTGTTGATTTCCATATGGTAATCATGCCGGCAGATCTACAAGGGCCTGACATGCAGTTTGACCGGTACATCTTCAGACAGATGCTGCGAACATCCTCCGCGGTGATGCTGACACTTGTCGGGATCATGTGGCTGTTTCAGACCATCCGCATTCTTGAACTGGTGATCAACCGCGGGGCACCGATGACGGATTTCCTGCTGATGTCGGTCACGGTCATTCCGCTGTGGCTGACCATCGCGATACCGATCAGCGTGTTTGTCGCCGTTATGTGGGTGTTTCACCGGGCACTGGTAGACAGGGAATTGCTCGTCGCGCAGGCCAGCGGCCGAAGCGCTATCCAGCTCGCCCGCGCGCCAATCGCGCTGGGGGTGCTTTTCACCACATTCCTGGTGATCAATTCGGTCTTTCTGCTGCCGCTCAGTTTCGGTGTCTACAAGGAAGTGCAGTTCAAGCTGCGCAATACCATTCCGACAGTCATGCTCCAGGACAAAGTCTTCATCGACGTCGTCGACGGCATGACTATGCTGATCGGCAAGAAATACAAGGATGGCCACGCCGAGAACGTGTTCATCCACGACGAGAAGACCGACGGGGTCATCGTAACCATGACCGCAAAGGCGGGCCGCTTTATCGAAAAAGACGGCAAGCCTGCCGTTATCCTGAACGACGGCCATCGGTTCGAGCTTTCGCAGGACAAGCAGTCGGGCGCAACACTCATGTTCGACACCCACACGGTCTCGATCACGCCGCGTGACCGGAAGCAGTCGACCCGGATGCCGATCGAGATGAACGAGGACAGGATTTCAAACCTGCTCAATCCGGATGCCTCGCCACAAGCCGTCTATGTCAATCAGCGTGTCGCCGAAGGCCATTATCGGATAGCCTCGCCCTTTCTTGCCTTTGCCCTGATCATGATTGCAAGTACTGGCGTGTTGCATGGCCAGATACGCCGGAGCAACTGGTCACGACGCACGATTGCCACGATTGCCGTGGGCATCCTCTGTATTTCGGCAATTGTCTCTGCAAGATCACTTGCCACAACGTCACCCTTGATGATCCCGTTGATCTATCTCAGCATGCTTGTTCCTGCGGCCGGCCTCCTGACACTTCTGGGATGGCAGTCCATTGCGCAGCCAGCAGCGAGATTGGCCGCACCAGTGGGGGCGCCGCGATGAACGGGGCAGCAAATTTTGGCATATTGTTCAGATATTTCGGCTTTCGATATCTGAACTGGGTGCTGGCCAGCATCATCGGGCTAACGGCGACGGTAACCCTGATCCAGGCGATAGAACTGGCAAGGCGCGTCAGCACGAAACTTCAGGATGGCGACAGCTTCAACGTCGTCACCATGTCAATGCTGAACATTCCGGCCGTGATCGAGCTGACACTTCCCATAGCCATGATCGCCGGTTCAATGTTCTGCTTCGAGACGATGAACCGGTCCAACGAATTTGTTGTCTGCAGGGGCTTTGGCCGCTCGATATGGTCGATTCTGAGTCCTTCCCTTGTCGCCGCCGGGCTGGTCGGCGTTCTGTTTGTTATCTTTGTCAATCCGATCGGATCGCTCACATCGCGCGAATATGAAAGCAAGATGAACGAAGTTTTCGGAAACAAGCAGCAAAAGCTGTCGGTGTCCACTGATGGCATCTGGCTGAGAGACACGCATGCCGAGGGTCAATTCATCATCCATGGTGACATGCTTGATGTCAGCGTCGCGCAGATCATCAATCCGATTGTCTACAGGTTCGATGCCGAAGGCGGCCTGCAGCAGCGGATCAGGGCCAACAACATGGAACTGACCGATGGCGGTTGGGTGATCAGCAACGCGACAATCTGGCAGAATGACGGTTCACGCCGTGATGAAGGCTCTATCATGCTGCCGACAGGTCTGGACGCACTTGACCTCGGCCTTTCCAGCGAGCCGCCAAACACCATCGCGTTTTTCTCTCTTCCCGGGTTCATCGAACTGCTTGAACGGGCCGGACTTCCGACGATCGAGCATCGCATGCATTTTCACAAATTGCTGTCCCTGCCCTTTCTGCTGATCGGGATCGCCATGCTTGGGGCCAAGGCAACCCTGACAAACATTACCCGCGGCAGGCGGGTCATGCTGTTCACCCGTGGTACGATCATCGCCGTATCCATTTTTCTGTTCACACACTTTATGCAGGTCCTTGGCACGACCCTGCGCCTTCCGACGCTGGTTGCCGCGTGGGCACCGGCCTTTATTGTAATTCTTGTCGGTGCCATTCTTCTGGCCCGCATGGACGAAGCCTGAAAGCATGAGCGCATGACCCGCACTATCCCATTCGCCGCAATCATATTGCTATTCTCGGCCCTGTTTGTGCAGACAACGGCCAACGCCGGGGTGAGCATTATCGCCACAGTGAACGGCAAGCCGATCACCAATTATGACGTTGAACAGCGCGCGCTCTTCCTCGGCTACGCCACAAATATCGAGATCACGGATCAGAACAGGGACCGGCTGTACGAGGATTCCCTGCAGTTGATCATCGACGACAAACTTCGCCTCGAGGCGGCACAGGACATGTTGCCCGATATCGAGGCCGTGGTGCTGCCGCAGGCGCGTGATTTCATCAATCAGAATTTTGGAAGTGAAACGACGTCAGGCAACCGGGCCCTGATGAATGACGGCATCGACCCGCTGACGGTGCAGCAGAAATATACAAGCGACCTGGCCTGGTCGAATTTCATCAGCGCGAAATTCTCGGACAAGTTCGCCAACATTGAAGAACGTGTCGATGAAGAAATCGAGCGGATGCGCCAGAACGCATCCAAGCCCCAGATCAAGCTCGCCGAAATCGTCCTGACACCGAGCCCGACACGCAACATCGAGCAGACACGCGCGCTTGCCGGCGAAATGGTGGCCGCCATCCGCAAAGGCGCGAGTTTCACGGAAATCGCACGCCAGTATTCGGTATCCGGCAGTTCGGCGCGAGGCGGCGATGTCGGCTGGGCGATGAGCGAAAAGCTGCCAAAGACCTTCCGCGATGCACTGGAAAGCATTGAAAACGGAGCCGTGACAGAGCCTGTCCTTCTTGACGGCGCGGTTTACATCTTGCGCAGGAGCGGCGAGCGCAAGGAAGGTGTTGTCGATGCGTCCCAGTCGAGGGTCTGGCTGGCCCGGGCGATCCTGCCGCTTGCCGCCGACGCAAGCGATGCCGACCGCCTCGAGGCCGGAGCGCGAATTAAACGGGACACCGAGGACATTACCGGCTGCGACGGCCTCGAC
>ENA-OSEY01001566-OSEY01001566.1-marine-metagenome-genome-assembly--contig:-NODE-1566-length-15587-cov-4.908253_pt1 | contig 15587 bp, 15 predicted proteins | sample MGYA00248465_ERZ534230 | MGnify/ENA primary metagenome ERZ534230 (study PRJEB26409, sample SAMN06344110) | marine metagenome | isolation source: Sea water from surface | place: Atlantic Ocean:Southern...
GACTCCGACGTGGTTCAGATCGAAGAGCTGGTGGTTGGTGGGGTCAATGAAAATTGGCCGGTTGAAGACCACCCCGACAGCGTTTTCCCTGCCGGTGGCTGAACGCCGGCGCTTGCTTCTGTCGCCGGATCGCCTGGAGCAGGGTGGATCGGTTCTGCTCAATACCGAAGAGCAGCACTACCTGCGGAGAGTGTTGCGTCTGCGCTGCGGCGAGCAGGTGGATGTGATCGATGGCTGCGGCCGCCTCACTCGCGCAACCCTGATGGAGCCGCAGATGCTTGGGCTCGACAGTTCAGTGCAGAACATTGAACCCTCGCCAAAACCTCAGCTGGGCCTGGCCGTGGCCTTGATGCGGCGGGGGATGGATGAGGTGGTCCGAATGGCCTGTGAGCTTGGGATTGATCGGATCCAGCCCCTGCGCTGCGATCGCTGTGTTCCACAAGCCAACCACCGACCCGAGCGCTGGGCCACGATCATTCGTGAGGCGGTGGAGCAGTGCGAGCGGTTATGGATACCGCAGCTGCATGAGGTGAACGGTTTATCCGAATGGATTGGAGAACAGGACGGTCTGCGTTTTGCAGGGGTCACACGCGAGTCGGTCGCTCCATCGTTGGATCAATGTTTGCGCCAACAGGGGAATACAAGCCCGACCACTTGGGTGGTGATCGGTCCTGAGGGGGGATGGACCTCAGCAGAACAAAGTCTCTTTGCCGAAGCGGGGGTCCGGCCTGTACGGATGGGAGCAACCATCCTGCGCAGTTCGACAGCAGCGGTGGCAGGCGCGGTGGAACTGGTGCGTTGGCGCGATGGCCTGATCAGCTCTTGAACAGATCCTGAGACATTCCCCGGAAGGATTTCAGAGCTGCACCCGGTCGACGGCTGCGCTGACGCAGGCCGCCACCAGGCATCAGGTTGCCTGGGGCAAAAGTGGAATAGGTCACGGCCGGGCGTGCTGCCTCCGCTGCAGCCAGTTCAGCGGCGATGGCTTCTGCAGTGGTGAGTGAGGTTGCGGGCTGGGAGCTCGGCTCAGCGTTGGCGTCGGAAACGGCCTCTGTGGCAGAAGGCTTGGCTGCAGCTGAAGGCTCGGAAGGTGCCTCAGGTGTTGCAACAGCATTTGCGGCGACGACAGCTGCCTCAACCGGCGCTTCTTCGCTTGCTGGAGCCTCCTGTTGAGGCAGCTCAAGGGTGGCCGGAGCGGCGGAGTCATCCAGGGTGAGGAAAAACCTCTTGTTGCTGTTGAACACCATCCGGTCGACCAGAGAACGAACGCCCCCGATTCTCCCTCTGCAATGGCCGCAGGCAGGAGATGCTTAGGGCACTGCAACACGGTGTGATGTCCCCACTCTGGATTCAGGCCCTGCTGGTGAACACGGTTTTGATTGCCCTGGCGCAGCGGACATCTGTGCTCACCCGCAGTGGTTGGGTCCATGCAGCTGCCTTGGGCACGATCCTGTGGGGTTGTTTGGGGTGGTCGGGCTGGTTGGCCGTGGTCGCCTACCTCTGCCTGGGAAGTCTGGTCACCAAGATCGGCTTTCAGAACAAGCAGAGCCGCGGTCTTGCCGAGGGCCGCGGTGGGCAGCGCGGCCCAGAAAACGTCTGGGGTTCCGCTGCTGTTGGAGCCTTTCTGGCACTGCTCATCGGTGCCGGCGTCGAGCCCCATGAGCTGTTGTTGGTTGGTTTTGCTGCGAGTTTCGCCGCCAAGTTGGCCGACACCTTCGGCAGTGAGATCGGCAAACGTTTCGGGCGCACCACGGTGTTGATTACCAGCCTGCGGGTGGTCCCGCCAGGCACTGAGGGGGCCATCAGCCTCGAGGGAACCCTGGCCAGTGCCGCCGGCAGCATCGCCATGACCCTGGTGATGCTGGCCCTGCAGCTGATTCCCTCATGGCCTGTGGCGGGGCTGGTGATGCTGGTTGGTCTGGTGGCGACCCTCGGTGAAAGCCTGCTCGGCGCCCTGGTGCAGGATCGCGTGGTCTGGTTGAGCAATGAGCTGGTCAATGCTCTTCAGACCCTTATGGCCGCAGTTTTGGCGATGCTGCTGATGGCGCTCTGATCAGATGCTCTGGATTGGGATCAGACCATCGCGTTGGGCCCATTGCCGCAGCAGTCGAAGGCCCTCATCGAGATGAAGCCGCAGGGTTGAGCGGCTGCAATTCAGGGTTTGAGCCAGATCCTTGAGGCTCTGGCCTTCGATCAAGTGGGCTTTCAGCACCGTGCCGGCCAGGCCATCCACCTGATGCAGCACGCTCTTCAGCCAGTCCAGGTGTTCGTCGACCTCACAAGCTTGTGTTGGTTCCAGAGGGCTGGCACTCAGGTCGACGACCTGGCTGACCCCATGGCTCTTCACGGCCTCGGCCCACCGCTCCGGGAGAACTGAGAGTGCTGTGGCGAGTTCGAGATCGCTGAGGCTCGGTTGCTGGTTCTGTTCGCGTTCGCGCTGAATCTTCATCCCCGCTGCGTAGAGATCACGCAGCCTCCAGGGAATTCGAATCATGCGTGATCGATCGCGTCGGTAGTGGAGGATTTGACCGGTAGCCCGCGACAGCAGATAGCTGCTGGGTTTCACCCGTCGCTGCGGATCAAACCGATCGACGCCACGGATCAATCCAACCCGGGACTCCTGCAGCAGATCGTCGAACTCCTCAGGCCCGCGTTGCTGTTGCCGACGGGCCGCGCAGTGGGCCAGGCCTAGGTGTTTGAGAGCTTGTTGATTGCGCCGTGCAATGCAGGGCGGCAGTCCACGACGAGACTCGTGCCGCAGGTGGCGTTGAGAAATCAAGGGATCAGTGCAACTGATCCAACGGTTCAACGCTCAGCCCCGAAGCGGTTGGCCCTTAAGTGCCGCAGACCGGCACTTTCGTGCCGGATCATGGGTGCAATGGTTTTGGATTGATGGACTGGCAACCAGAGGCCCTGGCAGCACTCAAGAAAGATGTTCCGTTCTTCGTTCGGCCTGCTGTGCGTAAACGGGTTGAGTCGATGGCGGATTCAGATGGACGGTCCGACATCGACCTGGATTTCTACAAATCCGCCAAGCAGGCCATGGCCCCGAGCTGATCCTCAGGAGGGGTCGAGGTCGCAGCGCTGCAGTTCCGGTTGGGTCAATCGGTCAACGATGCGTGCCATATCCAGGGCTGTGAGTTCACCGTTTTCATCCCACTTGAGCGTGGTTTTGCGCTGGGCAGGGGGGTGGCCGGCAGCGCGTTGTGCAGAGCGGTCAGGTCCCAAGTCCGATCACCAATGTCAGGAGAGCCACACATTAGTCGCCGCAGCGGGCTCGTTTACATGCTGATAGGTATTGATGTGTTAATAGGAGCAAGTCCAGCCCACTCCCGTAGAGGCGCCCACTGATCCAAGCGCTGGTCCAGCCAGCGGTGGCCGTCAGCATTGAGATGGATTCCGTCGGGTTCCATCCAGGTCAACCAGTCGGGCTCTTCCTGCATCTCCTGATGCATGGGCAGGAAGGGCACATCAGCCTCACGGCACTGTTCGGCCATCACGGCCTCCGTTGCCGCGATCTGGCTGTTGCTGTACCAGAGGCAACCGGCAAAGGGCATCACGTGCTCATCCACCGCTGTGAGGCCCAGCACAAACACCTCCACCTCCTGGGTCATCTCCTTGAGAAGTTGTCCCAGGCCGAACGAAAAGGCCTCCACATCCAGTTGAGGTCTTCCGTCGATTCGACCAACGCGGGCGGTGTCATTCAGCCCGATACTGAGCAGAAGCCCGCCAGGTGTTTGGCGACGCAGTTCGCCGCGGCAGCTCCACTCGCTGCGCCAGCGTGCGGCAACGTGTTCCAGGCCATCTCCGCGCACACCAAGGGGGTACACGATCGGTGCGTTCGGCAGGTTCATCCAGCGCAGGCGCAACCGTTGGCACCAACCACCCGCTTCACGGTCACCCCAACCATGCACCCCACTGTCCCCGAGCACGATCAGCTGACGGGGGACCTCGTTCGCACCGCTCATAAGGCCATGGCCCGGCTGTTCCAGCTCCCCTGAAGTCGTTCCCCCAGGCTCTCACCCAGCAGTGTGAGCACCGCGGAGATCAGCACGATCCAGAGCACCAACCACCAATGAAACGAGCTGAGGGCCTCCATCAGCTGCCAGCCCAGACCGGCTCCCCCCACCATGCCGATGATCGCGGTGTCGCGCAGGATCACATCCAACCGGTAGGTCGCATAGGTGAGGTAGGCGCGACTCACATCCGCCAGGGGGCCGTAAAGCCAGCTCACCCGAGGGGAGGCGCCGCAGGCCTTCATGGTCTGGGCGGAATGCAATCCCGTGCTGCGAATGTCGTCGATCAGCACCCGACCCATCACACCGCCGTGGTGCAGCCCTAGGGCCAGCCCTGCCAGGGCCAGGCTTGGTTTGGCCAGCATCAGCAGCAGGAGTGCAGTGAGAGGTGCCGGGATGAGTCGCAACGCGCCCCACACCACTCCCTGCAGGCGCAGGCTGGCCTGGCTGGGCCAAACCAGCAGCAGGAGTGGTGGAAGTCCGGTGGCAACACAACCGGCGATCAGGGTGATCCACACCGTTGCACCAATCACCCCGGGCCAGGAGATCTCCAGGGCAGCATTGAATCCCTGGGATCCGTCGATGAGGTTGCCGACAACCATCGACCACTCAGCCACTGGCCAGGCCAGCTGCAGATCCAGCTGTGTTCCCCAGCCGAGGGCGACCCATGGACTGACCATGGCCAGCAGGAGAATCAACATGCGTGACCAGCTGCGCAGCGTTCGCAGCAGTCGGTCGAGCATCACCATGGCGATGGCCAGCAACCACAGGCCACTCCACAGCTCCTGAAATTGGAGTGAGCGCAGGCTGAGGCTGAGGTCTGTCCCCAGTCCTCCGAGGCCGAAAACGCCCAGAATCAAGGCTGAACGAAGCGCGCAATCGAGGCGGTGGCCGATGTGGTCGCTGATCGGCTCTGCCAGCGGAGGGACAAGCCCGGTGAGCATCACGGCCCATGGCGTGGCGCCGGCTCCCTTGAGGACGGGGATCGCCGGTGAAACATGGCAATCCACCTGATCGGCAATCACCCGTGCCATCAGAACTGTGTAGGGAATCGTTATGGCGCAGACCGCGACCCAGCCATTTAGTCCGAACACCTGAAGCAGCAAAAGCCCCCAGATCAGCTCATGCACTGCGCGCAGGGGCGCCAACCAACGGCGCAAGATCTGGGCAGGCCAACGCACGTCCGCCAGGATCTCCCAAAACGTGCTTGAGCTCAGCAGGCCGAGACTCACACCGAGAACACTGCTGATGCCCCAGGACATCACGGCGATCACCAGGGTGATCTGGAGCCCTTTCAGCAAGCTACCCAGAACGATGGGATCGACGCAGGGCTGCACGGCCCCTGCGGCGAACTGTTGAAGAACTGAAAGTCCTCCGCCGTGACCATCGCGCAACAGCACCACAAGAACGCCCAGCAGGCTGAGGCCCGGCAGCAATGGGATCAGCGGCAGGGCTGGCTTCAGGCCGATGCGTAGAGCCATTCCAACTGATCCCGATGAATGGTGTCTGGAGCCGCATCGATCACCAGGGCACCACCACGGAGCCCCAGAACCCGATCAAACCGGTGTATCAGATCCGGTCGATGCAGGCTGATCAGACAGCCCGGCAAGAGGAGCAGGGTGTTGAGAACGTCTTCGGCGAGGCTGGGATCAAGGGCGGAGAGGGGTTCGTCCGCCAGCACGAGTTCAGGCTGCTGATGCAGCAAACGGCCCAGAGCCACCCGTTGGCGCTGCCCTCCGGAGAGCTCACGCACGGGCTGTTCAAGCAAATCGGCCTCCAATTTCACCTGGTGCATCAATGCCAGGCAGGTGTTTGTGTCCAGGGGACCCAGCAGGTTTCGAATCGCCCAGAGCAGCCCATGGCGTCCCAGGGCACCGCTGTTGATGTTCTGGATCACGCTCAGTTCCTCCACCAGGCGCAGGTCCTGCCAGAGCGTGCCGATTTGGCGCCGTTGCCGGCGGGACAACTGCTGATGGGGGCGACCACACCAGTGCACGGATCCTGCATCGGGGCTTAGGGCCCCGTTGCAGAGCTTCAGCAACGTGGTTTTGCCGGCGCCACTGGCACCGAGCAAAACCACACGCTGGTCCGCACGAAGGGTGAGAGTGATTGGTTGGAGCCGTTGCCCCAGGCAGGCCTGGCGCAGCTCCAGCAGCGCCGTCAACGGATCTTTCCGAGTTGGCGACCCACCGTTTCGATCATCACGTAGTCCTCGTCCTTGGCGGGGATGAAGCGTTCGGCACCAAACAGCTCAAGAATCGTGGCGCCGTTCTCTGTGTCTGCCGAAAGGTCCAGCAAGGCGGTTTGGAGCTTGTCGGTGAAACCATCGCCAAAGCGCTCATCCAGCCCAGGCCTCACCACCCAGTGGTAATCCACGTAGGGCGGTGTCCTCCAGATCACCGACACCTTGCTTGGATCCACTCGGCCGTTCGCCATATTGCTGCGCCAGACCTGCTCGTTCAAGGCGCCTGCCTCGTAGGCACCGCTTTGCACCACAGCAATGGTGGCGTCATGGCTTCCGCTGAAGCCAGGTCCGCCCCCCGCCAGATCCTCAGGTTTCACGCCGTTTTCCCCCATGAAGAACTGGGGCATCAGGCGGCCGGAGGTGGAACTCTCCGAACCGAAGGCCAGTCGGCGTCCCTTCAGTTCAACCAGTTGGTCGGCACTGGTGAAGGGGCGCAAACCACTGGCGCCATTGGCGATGAACACACTGGTGAACTCTGCATCGATGTCCCGTTGCGCCAGCACCCGGGCTCCAGGCGTCTGCAGCCTGGCCTGCACACCGGTGAGTCCACCGAACCAGACCAGATCAAGGCTGCCGGTGCGGAAGGCACTCACCGCCGCCGCGTAATTGCTCACCGGCGCATACCGCACAGGAACATCCAGCTTTTCGCTGAGTTCCGCAGAGAGCGTGCCGTAGAGGCGATTGAGTTTCTCGGGGTTCTGGTCGGGGATGGCACCGATCTGCAGAACGGCCTGTTTGGTGTCGTTCTGGGGTGCGCCGCAACTGGAAACACTGGCCGTGAGTGCGAGGCCGGCAATCAAACCGGTGGCCACCACGGCCCTGCGTTCTCGTACAGACATTCAGAAAAAGGAAGTGATCAGATCAGATCAGATCAGAAGGAACGAAGCAGCCGCTTCAGTCGCATCAGTCCATCGTTGATCGTCTCATCCGCTACGGCACAGGAGAGTCGAATGCAGCGGTCATCGCCGAAGGCCAGACCCGGAACCACGGCCAGACCTTCCTGTTCCAGGGCTTGCCGGCAGAACTCCATCGAATCGGGCACGCCGTCCGGCAGGCGGGGGAAGGCGTAGAAGGCCCCTTGAGGGGGCGTCAGGGTGATGCCCTCCAGAGCCTGCAGCCCTTCAGTGAGCAGAGTTCGGCGGCGGTTATAGCTGCTTGCCATCTCGCGCACGCAATCTCGGGGACCTTCGATCGCCGCCAGGGCACCCCGTTGAGCAAAGCTGCACACATTGCTGGTGCTCTGGCTCTGCAGGGCTGAAGCAGCCTTGATCACGGCAGCATCTCCAGCCAGATAACCGAGGCGCCAGCCGGTCATCGCCCAACCTTTGGCAAAGCCGTTCACGGTGAAGCAGCGCGAGCGGATCTCTTCGGCAATGGCCGCAAAGCTGCAGTGCTGCTGACCATCGGCCAGGAGATATTCATAGATCTCATCGCTCATCACCATCAGCTGGGGGTGACGGGCCACCAGCGCGGCCAGGGCCTCCAGTTCGGCCCGTGTCATCACCTGGCCGCTGGGGTTTCCCGGGGAATTGATCACCAGCAGTCGGCTGCGGGGGGTGATCTGCTGCTCCAGCAGGTCGAGGTCAAGGCGGAAGCCTTCCTCCGCTTTGGTGGGAATGATCCTGGTGCTTGCCCCGGCCAGGGCGGCCATCTCGGGATAGCTCAGCCAGTAAGGCGCCGGCAGCAGCACTTCGTCCCCGGGATTGAGCAGCACCTGGAACAGGTTGTAGATGGCTTGCTTGCCACCGTTGGTGACCAGCACCTGCTCCGGCTGGGTTGGAATCCCGTTTTCGACGCTGAGTTTGTGGGCCAGAGCAGCACGAAGATCGGGGTCCCCCGCGGCGGGGCCGTAGCGGGTGAAGCCGGATCCCAGAGCATGCTGAGCTGCTTCAACGATGAATGGTGGCGTCGCAAAGTCCGGTTCACCGGCACTGAGGCTGCAGATGTCCTTGCCGCTGTCGCGCAGTGCTTTGGCCTTGGCGCTGATCTCCAGCGTCAGCGACGGTTTGAGGGCGACAGCCCGGTCGGAAAGTTCTGGCGGGCGCGGCATCGGCAACGCACCTCCCCGCGGTGCGTTTAAAACTTCATCATCCTGCCGCAGATGGTGTCGCAGACAACCTTGATTTCTCAGCGCCCATGAATGCGATACAGATCAGCTGGGTCTTGGCTGCGGAGGACAGCGCCCGGTTGGCGACCTTCTACAGCGAGCTGTTTCAAGCCACGTTGAAGCCTGGAGTGGCGGAGCACCACTGCATCGTTCAATTCAGCGATGGAACCCAGCTGGAGATCTATCAGCCCTCACGCCGGCGCCCTTTCCCTGCCCGGGGCAAAGCCCTGGCGCCCTGTTTGAGGCTCTCCCCTTCTCAGGAGCCCTTGCCTGAACTTCAGCGGCTGCTCAGCAACGCTCTGCAGCGTGGTGGATCGCTTCTCGAGGAGGCGCGGCTTGAGCCCTTTGGTGCTGAGGCCTGGATCCACGATCCGGAGGGCAATGCTCTGTTGCTTTTGGCTCCGTTGGCCTCTACCGCCTCGGTGTCATGACCATCTCCACCCTGGAGGCCTGCAGTGCCTGCACAGCCTGTGACCTCGCCAGTTCGCGCCAGACCGTCGTCATCAGCCGCGGCAATCCCAAAGCAGATCTGATGCTGATCGGTGAAGCACCAGGTGCTCAGGAAGATGCTCAGGGCGTCCCGTTTGTCGGCCGTTCAGGACGGGCCCTCGATCAACTGCTGCGGGATGTGGATCTGGATCCCGAGCATGACCTTTACATCTGCAATGCGATCAAATGCAGGCCCCCAAACAACCGACGACCGAAAAAAACTGAGTTGGCCGCCTGTCGGGCCTGGCTTGACCTGCAACTGGAGGCCGTTGACCCCAAGGTGATCGTGCTGACGGGAGCCACCGCTGTGGAGGCCATCCTTGGCATCAAGGGAGGCATGACCCGGCTTCGTGGTGAGTGGCAGAGCTGGAATGGACGAGAGGTGATGCCGATTTTTCACCCCTCCTATCTGCTGCGCAATCCCTCCAAAGCAGCCGGCGCGCCCCTGGATCTGACACGACAGGACCTTTCCGCAGTGCGGCGCAGGCTGTGCGAACGTTGACGCGCTTCACCTCCGGCCCCATGACTGCCCTGGATCGGCGCTACGACACCCAGATCCACCGCCGTGTGACCCGCACTGTGATGGTGGGTGATGTGCCCGTAGGCAGCGAGCACCCGATCGTGGTGCAGTCGATGATCAACGAGGACACCCTCGATATCGAGGCTGCTGTAGCCGGCATCATCCGCCTTGCCGAAGCCGGCAGTGAGATCGTTCGGGTGACGACGCCCTCAATGGCCCACGCCAAGGCGATGGGAAAGATCCGTCAGGAGCTTCGTCAGCGCGGCTGCAGCGTTCCCCTGGTGGCGGATGTTCACCACAACGGCGTCAAGATCGCCCTGGAGGTCGCCCAGCACGTCGACAAAGTTCGGATCAATCCCGGCCTGTTCATTTTTGATAAGCCAGATCCGAACCGCCAGGAGTTCAGCCCCGAAGAATTTGCTGCCATCGGCCAGCGCATCCGTGAGACGTTTGAGCCCTTGGTGACCCTGCTGCGGGACCAGAACAAAGCGCTTCGAATCGGTGTGAACCATGGCTCCCTGGCGGAGCGGATGCTGTTCACCTACGGCGACACCCCTGAGGGGATGGTCGAATCAGCGATGGAATTCGTGCGCATCTGCCACGAGCTTGATTTCCACAACATCGTGATTTCGATGAAGGCCTCGCGGGCTCCTGTGATGCTCGCGGCTTACCGCCTGATGGCGGACACCATGGACAAGGAAGGCTTCAATTACCCCTTGCACCTGGGCGTGACCGAAGCCGGCGATGGTGATTACGGCCGCATCAAGAGCACCGCAGGCATTGCCACTCTGCTGGCCGATGGATTGGGAGACACCCTCCGGGTCTCCCTGACGGAGGCCCCCGAAAAAGAAATCCCCGTCTGTTACTCGATTCTCCAATCCCTGGGTCTGCGCAAGACCATGGTCGAGTACGTCGCCTGCCCCAGCTGCGGTCGCACCCTGTTCAATCTGGAGGAGGTGTTGCACAAGGTTCGCAACGCCACATCCCACCTCACGGGTCTGGACATCGCCGTGATGGGGTGCATCGTCAATGGCCCTGGCGAGATGGCCGACGCTGATTACGGCTACGTCGGCAAAACCCCTGGCGTGATTTCGCTGTATCGCGGTCGTGATGAAATCCGCAAGGTGCCTGAAGCTGAGGGCGTTGAAGCCCTGATCCAGTTGATCAAAGAGGACGGTCGCTGGGTGGAGCCCGCCTGATCTCGTTAGTCTGAAGAAGCAGTCCTGAAAAGCCATGGTTCGGAGTCAGCGCCTGCGTTCTTTGGTCCGTTCGACTCCGTTGCTGTTGATCCTCGGTGTCGGCGGTGTGGTCACCGCCATGGGCATCAGCTCACCAGGTCTCTCCCTGCCATCGGCATCCGGGGGATCGATACACGACAGCCCCAAGGAGGTGATTGATCAGGTCTGGCAGATCGTTTATCGCGATTACCTTGATTCGACGGGCTCCTACGACGAAGCGACCTGGCGCCAACTGCGGAGCAATCTGCTGAGCAAGTCCTATGGGGGCAGCGCCGAGTCCTACGAGGCGATCCGGGGCATGCTGGCCAGCCTCGATGACCCTTACACGCGTTTCCTTGATCCGAAGGAGTTCAAGGAGATGCAGATCGACACCTCCGGTGAGTTGATGGGCGTGGGGATTCAGCTCAGTCTCGACAAAGACACGAAGGAGCTGATTGTTGTCTCCCCGATTGAGGGCACCCCTGCTTCCCGTGCGGGCGTTCAGCCCAAGGATGTGATCGTTTCCATCGATGGTGCCTCCACCAAAGGCATGACCACCGAGGACGCTGTCAAGTTGATTCGTGGCCCAGAGGGCACCGATGTGGTGCTGGGACTCAGGCGCCAGGGTCAGGTGCTGAATGTGCCGCTGAAACGGGCCCGGATTGAGATCCATGCAGTGAAGGCCATGCTCAACACGGCGCCCAACGGCCGCAAGGTGGGCTACATCCGTCTCAAGCAATTCAATGCCAACGCCACGCGTGAAATGCGTGCTGCCATTAAGGATCTGGAATCTCAGGCTGCTGAGGGCTATGTGCTGGATCTGCGCAGCAATCCCGGCGGCCTGCTCGAGGCCAGTGTGGACATCGCCCGCCAATGGCTCAATGAAGGCACCATCGTCAGCACCAGAACCCGCGAGGGCATTCGCGATGTGAGGCGCGCCACGGGCAGTGCAATCACCGACAAACCCCTGGTGGTGTTGATTGACCAGGGATCCGCTAGTGCCAGTGAAATTCTTTCAGGGGCACTCCAAGACAACTCCCGTGCCCAACTCGTTGGACAGAAGACCTTCGGCAAGGGACTTGTCCAGGCCGTTCGCGGATTGGCCGATGGATCCGGTCTGACAGTCACGATCGCCAAATATCTGACCCCGAAGGGAACCGATATTCACAAGAACGGAATTCAACCGGACATCGAAGCAGCGATGTCGAAAAAAGAGATCAAAAATTTCTCGGTTGAAGACCTGGGAACCCAAACAGACAGTCAATACAAGACCGCTGAGGTGACCCTATTGAACCAATTGAAGAGAAGTCAGGCAGGGACTACGTATCAACCTGGCCGAGCCAACCTCAGCTACGCGCTGCAGTAGCTCAGGAGATCGGCTGCATCAGTCCGCCGCCGCCACCACCGTTGGAGTCGTCATCGTCTGAAGCGCCGGGCTGGAACAGGGCATACACACCAAGCGCGGTGGCACAGAAAACGCCGCTGATCAGTTCCAGAGAAACGCCACCAGCACCGATCTCGACGAATTCACCCATGTCCAACGGATTTCGCTGGCACCAATGTAACGAAGAATTGCGTGGTTGGTAACGTTTTTCTCAGAATTGGGTTCAGGCTTCAGACCTGAACCACCTCTGCGTTCTTGGCGCGAAGCTCCTCCTGCAGCTGTGCCTCGGTTTTGCCTTCGGCGTCGGGAATTTGGGCTGCCATCAGACGCAGCCATTCCATCAGTTGTTCCAGTTGCTTCTCCATGGGGAGAACACCGAGACCGCGGGCCATCACCTTGTGCTGGATGCCGCTGCCGGCCTGATACACCAAACGGCCATGCAGATGCTGGGGCAACCCCTGGCGCAGCAAACGGAACGCCGGTTCCTCCATGGGAGTTTCGAGCACGATGTTGGGCTTTTCCGGTTTGATCCTGGAGAAGCCGCACCGCTTCGCCAGAAGTTTGAGTTCCATCAGCTGCAGAAGCGACACCACGGCAGCGGGCAGCGCTCCGTAGCGATCGGCCCAACCCGCAGCCAGCTCCACCAGGGCCTCGGCGGTGAGGCAGTCGGCTGCAGCTCTGTAGGCCGCGATCTTTTCATCGGGGTCAGTGATCCAGTCCGCAGGCACGAAGGCTGTGACGGGGAGGTCCACCTGGGTGTCTTCAACGCTGGGGATGTCTTGACCCTGAATTTCAGCCAGGGATTCCTGCAGCATTTCCATGTAGAGGTCAAAGCCGATGGTTTCCATCTGGCCGCTCTGCTGCACGCCGAGAAGATTGCCGACCCCACGGATCTCCATATCCCGCATGGCGAGCTGATAACCACTGCCCAGTTGGGCGAACTCCTGGATGGCGCGGAGCCGCTGACGGGCGGTGTCGCTCAGTGATGCATTGCCGGGATAGAACAACCAGGCATGAGCCTGAATCCCGCTGCGGCCGACCCGTCCCCGCAATTGGTACAGCTGAGCAAGGCCAAAACGGTGGGCGTCCTCAATCAGGATCGTGTTGACGCGCGGGATGTCCAGGCCGCTTTCCACAATCGTGGTGCAGAGCATCACGTCGGCTTCACCCGCGTTGAACGCCACCATGGCGTTCTCCAGCTCACCCTCGGCCATCTGACCGTGAGCCACCAAAAGCTTCAGGCCTGGCAGCATCTCCCGTAGGCCTGCGGCTACATCCTCTATTCCCTCAACCCGGGGAACCACGTAGAACACCTGGCCCCCACGATCCAGTTCCTGGCGGATGGCGCTCCGCACCGCCTCCGGATCCAACGAAGCCAGGTGCGTCTTGATCGGACGGCGCAGCGGCGGTGGTGTGGTGATCAGACTCATCTCCCGCACCCCCGAAAGGCTCATGTAGAGCGTTCTGGGAATCGGCGTTGCCGACAGGGTTAGGACGTCCACGTCCTTCCGCAGCACTTTGATCTTTTCCTTCTGGTTCACACCGAAGCGCTGTTCTTCATCCACCACCAACAGACCAAGCTCTTGGAATGACGCTCCTTTGCTGAGCAACTGGTGGGTTCCCACCACGGCGTCGATGGTTCCCTGCTTCAGGCCATCGAGAATGGATTTGCGTTCCGACGCTGTTCGGAACCGATTGAGCAGGGCCACCTTGATCGGATACGGCGCGAAGCGTTCCGAGAGCGTGCGCCAGTGCTGCTGAGCCAACACGGTTGTAGGAGCCAGCATCGCCACCTGCTTCCCAGCGGTGATGGCCTTAAAGATGGCGCGGATCGCAACTTCGGTCTTGCCGAAGCCAACGTCCCCGCACACCAGACGGTCCATCGGCTCCTGCCGTTCCATGTCCCGTTTCACGTCGGCCGTGGCCTTCAGTTGGTCTGGCGTCGGGTCATAGGGGAACGACTCCTCCATTTCCACCTGCCAGGGGCCGTCGGTGGGGAAGGCAAAGCCAGCAGCCTGTTGCCGTTCCGCGTACAGCTTCACCAGATCAAGGGCAACCTTGCGAACCGCTTTCTTGGCACGTTCCTTGGCCTTGTGCCAGGCCGTACCGCCCATTCGGTTGAGCTGCGGAGGTGTTTCGCTCGTGGCGCGGTAACGGCCCAGGCTGCCGAGTTGATCGGCGGCAACCCGAAGGATTCCATCGGCGTACTGCACCACGAGGTAGTCGCGGATGTCGCCTGACATCGCGAGTTTTTCCATGGCTTTGAAGCGGCCGATGCCATGGTTCCGATGCACCACGAAATCGCCCGGCCGCATCTTGTTGGGATCAACCGTGCGGCTGGCGGCCTTGCGGCGACGGCGCACATAACCACTGGAGCTCAGGCTCTGCTGGCCAAAGAATTCACGGTCGGTGACCAGGGCTATCCGCCAGGCCGGAAGCTGCAAACCCTCAAGTTCGGCCGTGCCCCTCACCTTCAACGCGACGGGGGTGTTCTGCTCAATCAGACGGGAAATGGCATTGCTGTCTCCCGCGTTCGGCACAAACCGACTGATGCAGTCGTGCTCCTCCAGCAGAGCAACCGCTCGGCTGGGTTGTGCAGACACCAACCAAACAGCTGTGCGCTCGGTTTGAAATCCCTTGATCAGTTCCCCGAGTTTTCCGAATTGGTTGGGGTAGGCCGCAACAGGGCGGCTGGCGAGGTCGAAGCTGTTGGGGTGCTGGTCAACTTCCAGCAGTTCTGCCATGTCAAAGCCATGGAAAACCTCCGTCAGGGCATAAGCAGCTTCAATCTCACGGTGCAGAACCGCTGGCCAGAGCCGATCACGATCTCCCTCGTCCAGGCCCGCCTCAGCAGCCATGTCGTGGTGATGTTCCTCCACATGGCTGAGCCACTGTTGTCCGTGGGCCAAGCCCTGGCGTCGCTCATCGATCACCACCGTTGTGGTGTCCGGCAGGTAGTCGAGAAGCGAGGCGGGTTGCCCCCAGGCGAGACCCATCAGCCGGCGCATGCCCTCCGGTGTCCCCCCGTTCAGAAGCTGCTCCGTGCCCTCAGCACCAAGCAATGGCTCCAGTCCATCGGGCATCGTCTCCCTGAGCTGGTCCGCGATCAGAGGCCCAAAACCTGTTGGTGTGAGTCGGAGCGCATCGACGGGGTCCAGGGAGCGTTGGCTGGCTGGATCGAATTCCCGCAGCTTGTCGAGCTCCTCACCAAAAAATTCGAGTCGAACAGGCAGCTCACTGCTCACGGGGAAGATGTCGACGATGTCTCCGCGTCGGCTCCAGCTCCCTTCCTGCTCAATGGTGTTGACCCGCTCGTAGCCAAGTTGAGCGAGCGTCTCACCCAATGCCTCCAGATCAACCTGATCCCCTTTGCGCAAGGTGCGCGTCTTCGTTTTCAGAACGTCCGGTGGGGGGAGATGGGGCTGCAAACAACGTTCCGTGGCCACGATCGCCCAGCTCAAAGCATCCGGGTCTCCCAGCAGGTCACTCAGAACCTGAAGTTGCCCCCAGGTGATCTCACTGGTGGGATCGAAGGGTTCATAGGGAGAGCCTTCGCTGGTGGGGTACAGGCCGGCCTGGCTCCATCCCCTCAACTCCAGCAGCGCCGTC
>ENA-OSEY01001568-OSEY01001568.1-marine-metagenome-genome-assembly--contig:-NODE-1568-length-15581-cov-35.560823_pt1 | contig 15581 bp, 14 predicted proteins | sample MGYA00248465_ERZ534230 | MGnify/ENA primary metagenome ERZ534230 (study PRJEB26409, sample SAMN06344110) | marine metagenome | isolation source: Sea water from surface | place: Atlantic Ocean:Southern...
GGAGCAGTAAGTTTTTCAGCAACAATATCTACATACCCACTAGCTAACAATCCATAGTTATAACAGTCACTTCCAGTGGTCGTAACTTTAACACTCTCTTCAAGAGATTGATAAGCTCTCCATTTCTTCATACCAAATTGATGACTTGAAGTTGTTGCCATAACTGAATTTTCAAGTTTGTCGATTTTTCTACATTGAATAATATTTCCATTTACCATAGTTACATTTTTCTCAAAGGAAACCCATCTTTCTTTTAAGGCTGGACAATCAATTACTCCTCCAATAATCTCATCATTTTTGACCAGTCCAATCAAAGTTCCAAAATCATTTTTTCCAGCTATAAAACTTCTGGTTCCATCAATTGGGTCGATATACCATGTATATTCAGATTCATTATTAAGGACTTCAAACTCTTCACCGACAATATTATGCTTTGGATACTTTTTTTCTATTTCTCTTCTAATTACTTGTTCAATTTGTTTATCCGCAAGAGTAACTGGACTTTCATCAACTTTAATTGTCAGATCCCTTATGTCGCGAAAATGAGCTAATGCAATTTTTCCAGAAATATCAAGAGTTTCATTACAAAAATTTATAAAATCTTGAGAATTTATTTTATTATCCAACATCACTCAAATTATAAAGAATTTAGTTTATCTATGAGTTCAACATCAGATGGTTCAACTAAATAGCTTCCATCTTCAAATACTATAGTTGGTATCCTAGGATTTTGATTTTGTAATTTCTTAGCTATTTCATATCCATCTTTATCAAAGTCAATATCAATTTCAGTAAATTTGATATTCAACTTATCAAAAACTTTCTTCGATCTTACACAGTCTCCACACCACTGTGTGCTGTACATGATAATTCCTGATTGATTATCCATTTGAACCAAATGGATCAGTTAATACTGAGAGTAATTCACTAAGTTTTCCAAGGTTCTCGAATAATGGCTCTAATTGATTAAAGTTCTCAACTGCTTCTTCAATTTCAGGAAGCACAGTTTTCATATCCTCTATTGTTAGTAGCGCAGTTTCTAATTGACCTGATAGCTCATTTACTGTATTTTGAATATTTAAAATAAAGAATCCGAACAACAAAAGTATTAGTACTTGTAAAACTAATACAATTCGTAACACTATTAACCTAGTGAAGTAATTTTTTCTTTTATAACTTCTTTTGGTTGAACGCCTACAAACCTATCTTTAACTTCACCATCTTTTAAAATAACTACGGTTGGTACGCCCATAACTTGATTTTGCCCAGCAATTTGAGGATGCTGATCAACATCAAGTTTAACGAACTCAACACCTTCTATTTCATCATCTAATTCTTCTAAAATTGGACTCAATACTTTACATGGTCCACACCAAGTAGCATGAAAATCAATAACAACTGGATTAGATGAATTTACAATTTCTGAATATTCTTCAGCATTTATTTCTTTTACCATTATTTCCTTTAATTTCTTATTAAGTTTATAAATTATAAATTTATAAAAGTAATTTAAAAAAGAAATTATTTAAAGTCTCTAATTTCTTTTCTAACTCTTTTATCTGTAATTTTTCTTCTTTTGTCGATATTTTTTTTACCTTTTGCCAGAGCTAGCTGAATTTTAATATAACCATTTTGTTCAAATACTTTAGTAGCAATAAGAGTAAGACCTTTTGTAGATATTAATCCGATAAGCCTATTAATTTCTTTTTTATGGAGCAAAAGTTTTCTAGGAGTTTTTGGATCATATTCAACTAAATCAGCGTACTTGTAAGGTTCAATATTCATTTCTCTTATTACAGCTTCTTCTTTCTCTATTGTCGCAAAAGCATCAATAATCGATATACCACCATTTCTTGCACTTTTTGTTTCGGGACCAGTAAGTACAACTCCAGCTTCAAAAAATTCAAGAAATTCATAAGAATTTCTTGCTTTACGATTCTCTGCAAAAACTTTCATTAGTCTAAGAAGCAGTAAGGATTCATTCTCCCCCTTGAAGTCGGATCAAGATATGGAAGGCTACAATTTACAGAGCTTGGATTTTTAAGTCTTACTTCAAAATGGAGATGTGGTCCAGAGGATCTTCCTGTATTTCCTACAGTTCCAATTACATCACCCGTAACGACTGTTTGACCAACAGATGTTCTAATTTCATTCATGTGGAAATAGAGGGTTGTCATTCCACCTCCATGATCTATAAATACTGTACGCCCAGCCAAACCATAATATCTAGCTAATATTACAACTCCACCAGCTGCGGCTTTTATTGGTGTACCAGTACGACCTGGAATATCTATAGCTCCATGGAAACTTGTTACTCCTCTGAATCTTCTCCACTTATATCCACTAGAAACATAACTACCAGTGATGGGCCATGTCAGCTTATTTGGAGCTACTCCACCAAGTGTGCTTAATCTATTTATATCAGCTTGAATGGCATCTTCAAGCTTTTCAAGATTTGCGTGTTCAGCATCTAATTTTGCTAATTGATTATTTGCTTGTGTTAAAAGATTCTGGGCTTTTTTTCTTTCCGCTAAAACAGCAGCTTTTTTATTTTCAACTTGGCGCTTTTCACTTTCAACTCTATTTTTACTTTCCTCAACCTCATCTGCAAACTTTTCAGCTTCAATAGAAATTTGGTTCTTTTTTTCTTCTTCAACTTGAAGAGAAGCAATTATTTCTTCTCTTTCTTTTTCGCGTTCTGATAGAAATTCAGTTTGTGTTTCTGAAAGATTTTCAAACGAGTTTAACGACTCTATTATTTCATAAGCAGTATTTACGATTGCAGATGCGTAACCTAATGCAGCCAAAAAATCTGATAAATCGTTGAGATTAATAAACAAAGCAGTTGCTGGACTCATAACACCATTTATATACATATCTACTGCTTTGTCTTGAAGTTCATCTTTTGCTGAATTCAAATTTTTCTGAGTTTCAAATAACTCGTTTTTTACTTTAGCGATTTCATTTTTTGTAGTACCCAAAGTGACTTGTTCATTAACAATGTTTTGTTGAATAGAAGCAAGATTATTTAAAGATTCATCATATCCTTCAAGTGCTTTTTCAAGTGCAAGCTCAGCAGCAACGAGTCTTTTTTGGACTTCTGCAAGCTCAGTGTTTACTTTTTTGAGTGATGAATCATTTGCTAAAATTGCTTTTTCTAGATCTGTTTTATCACCTTCATATTGTTTAATTTGGTTTGCTATTGCAACAAGTTGCTTTTCAACTTCTTCAAGCCTTTCCTCAGCTGTGATTGCAAAAGAATAATCTACAAATACACTTTGAATTAGAAGCAGAAATAATACTAAAACTAAAAAAAACTTCTTAATCATTTAATGCTTTCCTAATCCCAACAAAACTAGCAAAGAATCCAAAGACAATAGTAGAAAACAATAGAATTAATGTCAGATTAATCAAGTATGAATCAGAAATAGCAATATCAAAAATACTCTCTGCAATGAATGAAGTTTTTGAATACTGTATGAATCCCCAACCAAGACCAACAGCAATACTTGTACCAATTAAGGATTCAAAAACCGCCTCAAAGATAAATGGAAGCCTTATATAAGTAGATGACGCACCTATTGTCCTCATTATTTTTATTTCTTTTTTCTTTGCATAAGCAGTAAGTCTTAATGTGTTAATAATTAAAATAAAAGCAGCAAATGCAATTAATGCTGCAAAAATTGTTGCAGATAAAACAAGAGTGTTTGTTAAACTCAAAAGTCGTTCAATTGCTTCTCCAGAAGCTCTTATTTCTCTTACAGCGGGGTTACCATCCATTCTTTCAATAATTAATTGGTAATCTGCAGGATCATTTAAATTAATTCTTAAAGATGTTGGTAATATATCAAAGTCTACTTCTTGAAGTAATTCTGGTTGATCTTTGAACAATGATTTAAATTCATCAGAAGCTTCGGATTTTGTAAAATACTCTACCATCCTTACTTCTGGATAATTTTCTAAAGTATCTTGAAGTTGTTTATGAGCAGTAGAAGTTACTCTGTCATCCAAAAAAATAACAACATGAACTCCATTTTGCCATCGTGATGTGTTGTTTTCTACAATTGCTCGAGCAGAAAGTGTTGTAAAAACAAGAAATGATGATACCAACACTGCAAGCATTGTTGCAATAACTAGTAAGGGATTTCTTCTCATATTTATAAATGTATTTTTAAAGACATAGTTTAATTTTTTCATAAGTTTTTAAACATACCTTCCTTGATCAACATCACTCATTAATTTTCCATCCTTAAGCTGCAATACTCTTTTTTTTCTTCTGTTAACTATGGATGAATCGTGTGTTGCCATCAATACTGTTGTCCCAGCTCTGTTGATTTTCTCTAACAACGTAATAATTTGAATACTTAGGTCTGGATCTAAATTACCTGTTGGTTCATCACATAAAAGCACCAAAGGATTGGATGCTAGTGCACGAGCTATGCATGCCCTTGTTTGTTCTCCTCCCGATAGTTGGCTTGGAAATTTATACATACTCTCGTTTAATCCAACTAAATCAATCAAGGTACTTGTTTTATCATCAATTTCTTTTTCTTCAAAGCCAAGTACTTCAAGAGCAAAACTTATATTCTCAAAAGTTGTTCTATCTTCAAGAAGCTGTGGTTCTTGAGTAACAATTCCTAGTTTTCTTCTCAACAAAGGTATTTTCCATTTTGGCAGGCTCGTTACATCCATATCTACAACTTCTATATCTCCTTTTGTCGGAGAAAACTCTTTGTAAAGAAGTTTAAGTAAGGATGATTTTCCACTTCCAGAATGACCAATAAGATAAACAAATTCACCCTCTGAAATCTCTGTAGTAACATTTGAAAGTGCAACACTTCCACCTTGAAAAACTAACGAAACATTATCTAACTTAATCATTTAATCCCTGTCTACGCCATTTTAGATACTCATTGATAAATATGTTAATATCTCCATCTAAAACTGACTGAATATTTCCAACTTCAATATTTGTTCTTGAGTCTTTAACTTGTTGGTAAGGTTGCATAACGTATGACCTAATTTGCCTACCCCAGCCAGCTTCGACTTGTTCCCCTCTAATTGAGTCAAGTTTTTTTAATTTTTCTTCTTTTTCTAACAATATTAATTTTGATTTTAGAAGGGCTAGAGCACGTATTTTGTTTTGTAACTGAGACCTTTCAGCCTGACAGGCCACTACTATTCCCGTTGGAATATGAGTAACTCTAACTGCTGAATCAGTTGTATTTACATGTTGGCCTCCAGCCCCAGATGATCTATAAACATCAATACGGATATCATCATCATTTAAATCAAACTCATCTGAATCATCAATTAATGGAACAACATCAACTCCTGCGAAACTAGTATGTCTTCTTTTATTACTATCAAATGGGCTTATTCTGACTAATCTATGAACTCCTCTTTCACTTTCTAAATTTGCATACGCTCGGTAATTGTCAATTCTTATTGATCCTGACTTAATGCCCGCTTCCTCTCCAGTAGAAATTTCTTCAATTTCATATTTCATATTATTGTTATCCAAAAATCTTGTGTACATTCTCAATAGCATCTCTGCCCAATCATGCGCATCAACCCCTCCTGCACCCGCATTAACTGTTAAAACGGCGGAGTGGTTATCAAACTCTTCCGAATATAAAGATTCTTCTTCTAAATCAATAATTTTTTGTTCTGTATTAATAAGTTGATTCTTTATTTCATCTAGTTCAGATGAGTTATCTTTACTCAATTCAATGAATTCTTCGAGATCTTTAATTTCAACCTCGATAACTTCCAACAAATTTACTATTTTTTCAATATTTGAAGCATTCTTGACAATATTTTGAGCATTAGGATTTGTAGTCCAAAAATTTTCTTCAGAAATAACTTTATTTATTTCGGAAAGTTGATCTTTTTTATTTTCAAAGTCAAAGATACTCCTTAGCTGAAGTCAATCTTTCTTTAAAATTTGATATCTTATTTATGAGTTCTTTGTACATTTATCTAGCATTCCACACTTTTTATATTTTAAACCTGACCCACAATAGCAAGGATCATTTCTTCCGATCTTATCCTTATTGTTTAGGTTTACTTTTTTTGTCTCTTCTTTCCCTAGATTATTATTTTCTACCGAAACTTTTTCAAAGTTTAGTAAAAGTCTAACAACAGATAACTTTACATTATGAATTAATTCTTCAAATAAATCATATCCTTCTTTTTGATATTCAACTAGCGGATCTCTTTGACCCATTGCTCTTAATCCAATACCTGATCTGAGATAATCCATTTCCGAAAGGTGATTTTTCCAGGATTGATCTATGAACGAAAGTGAGCCCATTCTTGCTAAATTCATGAAATTATTTTTATCTGATTCGAAATTTTTATTGTACAGGGATTTCAGACTTGATATTATTTCTAAGTTATCATTTACTTCTATGGTTTGCAATATCTGTTTTTTTACGTTGTCAGATAAAATTAAACTCAACTCATCTTCAACAAAATTTCTATAATCTTCGAGTGTTTCATATTGTGTTTTATAATTATCAACATTATTTTGTAATTCATCAAATATGTCATCTCGCCAATCAGTAATCAAATTTTCTATATTGTCAGATTTTAGAAGTTCTCGTCTCCATTTATAAATAACATCTCTTTGTTGATTGAGGACCTGATCAAACTTTAAAACATTCTTCCTTATTTCAAAGTTTAAGGATTCGACTTGCGCTTGAGCTCTTTCGATACTTTTAGTTACCATACTTTGCTCAATCTTTTCATCATCAGGCAAGTTGAGCTTATCCATAATTGATTGAATTCTTTCACCTTGGAATCTTCTCATTAAGTCATCTTCAAGACTTATGTAAAATCTTGACTCACCTGGATCACCCTGTCTTCCTGACCTTCCTCTTAATTGGTTATCAATTCTACGAGATTCATGTCTTTCTGTGCCAATTACATAAAGACCCCCAAGTTCAATTACTTTTTCTTTTTCATCATTTATCAAGGAATCAAATTTCGAAATTAACCCCTCCATGTATTTTTCATCATCTATTTTGTTTTCTTTTTCTGCTTCATTTTTAGCCATAAATTCACTGTTACCACCTAATTTGATATCTACACCTCTTCCTGCCATATTCGTTGCAACGGTAACGGATTTTAATCGCCCGGCTTGAGCAATAATTGATGCTTCTTCTAGGTGATTTTTTGCATTTAAAACAGAATGCTTAATACTATTTTTTGTTAATTCTTTTGAAATTTCTTCTGATGAATCAACTGAGACTGTACCTAGTAAAACTGGTTGTCCAATTTCATGTCTTTTTTTTATATCATCTACAACTGCATTTAGTTTGGCTTTCTTTGTTTTGTAAACTGTGTCCTGATTATCGTTTCTTGCTACCGGCAGATTCGTTGGTATCTCCACCACCTCAAGATTGTAAATTTGAATTAATTCCTCTTCTTCAGTTTTTGCCGTACCTGTCATACCAGATAGATGTTCATACATCCTAAAATAATTTTGATATGTGATCGATGCTAAAGTTTGGTTTTCATCCTGAATATTTACATTTTCTTTTGCCTCAATTGCTTGATGAAGTCCGTCAGAATAACGCCTTCCTTCCAGAACACGTCCTGTAAATTCATCTACAATTTTTACCTGCCCATCAGATTTTATGTAATCAATGTCTTTTTTATAAATTTCTTTTGCACGTAAAGAAGCTGTTAAATAATGAATAAAATTCGTAGATGTATTTTCATAGAGATTATCAATACCTAATTTTCCTTCAATAAATTCAATACCCTCCTCAGTGGGATGAATTTGTTTTTTTGATTCATCTACTTCATAATGAATGTCTTTTTTCATTTGTTTAACTAATTTTGAAAATTGAAGATACCATTTTGTTGATTCTTCAACCCTTCCAGAAATTATTAAAGGTGTCCTAGCCTCATCAACTAAGATTGAGTCAACTTCGTCAATTACTGCATAAAATAGGTTGCCTTGAGTTAGTTGGTCTGATGATTGTGCCATGTTGTCTCTCAAATAATCAAAACCAAATTCATTATTAGTTCCATAAACAATATCTTTTTTATATTCAGATACTTTTTCTTGGTAATCTTGATTTGAATAAATAAGGCCAACTTCAAGTCCTAAAAAGTTATAAATTGGACTCATCCATTCAGCATCTCTTCTTGATAGATAATCATTCACTGTCACAACATGAACACTTTGATCAAAAAGTGACATAAATGATATTGGGAGTGTAGAAACAAGTGTTTTACCTTCCCCTGTTTTCATCTCAGCTATTTTATTTCTTAATAAAACCATTCCACCAAACAACTGAACGTCATAATGGCGTTGACCAATTGTTCTTTTTGATGCTTCCCTTACTAATGAAAATGCATCGACCTCAAAATCAAATTTGTTATCTGAAGTTATCTCTGTTTTTAAATTTTGAAATTTATTTTTAATTTCATCGTCAGAATATTTTTCAACTTCAGATTCTTTAGAGTTAATTAACTCGACTTTTTTATCAAGCTCTTGTGCAAGTTTTCCACTTCCAACAGATAAAACTTTTTTAAAAATACTCAAATTTAGCTTGTGCCATGCTCCCAGGAGTCGAGATATTCAATTTGCTCTTTAGTAAGGATTTCTAATTCTCCACCCATGAGTCCTAATTTTGTAGCTGCAATTTTTAAATCAACTTCATTCGGAAGAGTGTAAACTTTTGGCTCTAGGTCTTCATGATTATCTTTTATCCATTCTGCAGCCAAGGCCTGATTTGCAAATGACATATCCATCACTGAAGCAGGATGGCCAGTTGCAGCAGCTAAATTAACTAGTCTTCCTTCAGCTAGTACTAAGATTTCCTTACCATCGTACAAATAGCTTTCTACATGATCTCTAACTCTATGTACTTCAGCACTATCTTGTTTTAATGCCTCTAAATTGATTTCTACATCAAAATGTCCTGCATTAGCTAAAACTACTCCATCTTTCATTACATCAAAATGTTTCTTGTCTAATGCATGCATGTTTCCTGTTACAGATACAATTACATCAGCAATTTTTGCAGCATTAACACTACTTTTTACTTCATATCCATGCATTAAAGCTTCTAGAGCACGTACCGAGTTAGGCTCAACGACTGTCACTTTAGCACCCATTCCATATGCTCGTTCTGCTACTCCTTTTCCACAATCACCAAAACCGATCACAACCACATCTAAACCAGCAATCAAGAGATCGGTTGCTCTTACAACACCATCCATCGCACTTTGACCTGTTCCGAATCGATTATCAAATAAATGCTTTGTGTCAGAGTCATTAACAGCAACGACAGGAAAACGAAGTTTATTATTTTTTTCCATTGACTTAAGTCTTATTACCCCAGTTGTTGTTTCTTCCATTGAACCCATGACTGGAATATCAGATCTATCAGTTAAAAGTAGGGTAACTAAATCAGCTCCATCATCCATCGTTATGTCAGGTTTTGTGTCTAAAACAGAATTAAGATGCTTAAAGAATTCATCATTTGATACTCCATGTACTGCATGTACTTCAACATCATTTTCAGCTAGGTAGGCAGCGACTGAATCTTTAGTTGATAGTGGGTTGGATGCACACAATGCAACGTTTGCCCCAGCAGCTTTTAAAGTAAGCATTAAATTAGCTGTTTCTTTTGTTACGTGCATGCATGCACCTATATTCAAACCATTTAATGGCTTATTACTTGAGAACTCTGTTTTAATTTCTTCAAGAACTTTCATTTGTCTAGCAGCCCAATCAACTTCTTGTTGACCTACAACTGCTAGATTTTTATCTTTTATAGTGGACATTATCCTCCTAATAATTTTTTTAAATTTTCAATTGTATCAATATTTTTTGGGTCAATAGTTAATCTGTTTGCTAAGTTTAAACTAACTAAATCACCTAGTAATACTAACTCCAATAGGGTTTTTAGCGTACTTTCCTGATTGTTTAAATTAACTTCAACAATATTTACTTTCTCTCCTATCAATTCTTTGGTAAATTCAAATCTTTTACTAATTTGTACATGTTCATTTTTATCCCGAATCAGAATAACAATATAATTATTTTTACTTCCATCTATGTCTGCATCCCATGAGAGAATTTCATTGTGATGTACCTCTGGTAGATAACCAACAAAAGCTTTGGATTTTGCGTTCTCATTAATCTGAGTTTTCCAACGTGACGATACAACCTTTGACATATTGGTTCCTGAATATATAATTGCAGTTTTTTTGTTGATACTTTCACATATATCTAAAGACAGTTTGTTGATGTCAGAATCTTCAGCCTTTTCAGTTAGTTTATCTAAATATGAACTTGCTTCATTCAATTGAGATACATAATCTGAACCTTCAACAATATCTAAGATTCTTGAAATAGCTAAAGTAAGATATCCAAATGCTGCCCTTGGTTGTAGTCCACTTGGTATCTTAATATACTCCTTACCTTCTTCTTGAGCGATATCAATTAACTTCCCGCCGCTTGAAATAACGATCCAATCTAAATTATTTTTTTTGGCATCAGATATACCTGATAACGTTTCTTCTGTGTTGCCAGAATATGAAATAAATAAACATAAAGGTCTAAATTTTAAAAACTGTTTTGGGATTGAATAATCTTTGTGAACAATTATATTTTTATCAGATATTTCATTAGAAAGTACTTTCATCACATCTCCTGCGACACCTGAACCACCCATCCCCATTATTAATAAATTCTCATATGAAATTTTTTCAAGATTACTAGAAGACTCAAGATCAGATATTATTTGATTTTTTAGGTCGAATGCAATATTTAACATCTATTAACTTATTATATTTGAAATTTTTTCAATGATGTTGTCTAAAGTATTTTGATTGACTGCTTCTGCATTTAATCTAAGCATGGGCTCAGTATTTGATCCTCTCACATTAAACCAAAAGTCATCAGAAAAATATGATATTCCATCTAATTTATCAAATTCACCCTCAAAAGAATTTTCAATTTTTTTTAAACTTGTCTCTACATCTTCGACAATGTAATTAATCTCACCAGAAGAGGGCTTAAAGTTGTAATTTTGTACAAGTTCTGAACTTTTAATATTTTTCTCAGACAAAATTTTTAAAAATATTAATAAAGTCAATATTCCAGAATCAGCATAAAAATTTTCTCTCAAATAGAAATGAGCGCTATGTTCTCCACCAAAATCTGCATCATTATCTCTCATAATTTTTTTTATGTATGAATGACCAACTTTAGATCTTATTGTCTCTATTCCTTTATTTTTTAAATATTCAATAACAGATGGTTGAACATTTACATTATGAACTATCTTTATTTCAGATTTCTTTTCAAATAACCAATCAGAAATTAAACAAGTCATCATACTTCCACTAATTACGTTTCCTTTATCATCAACAAATACAGACCTGTCAGCATCTCCATCGAAAGCAACTCCAAAATCAAAATTTTGTGACAATACTTTGTTCTTTAGATCTAAGAGATTGTCTTGGTTGGAAGGATCTGCTGGATGATTTGGGAAGTTGCCATCTACTTCCATATAAAGGCCTTCAAAATTTAAACTAAAGGATTCTGATAGATCTTCAATAATTGCACCAAGGACACCATTTCCACCATCAATAGCAAATTTCACTTTGTCACTTATTTCAGATGGATCAACTATATTTTTAAAATGTTCTAAATAAAGTTGATTCAAAGTTTGCATTTCAGGCAATTCTGACATGTTAAAATCATCATTAAATTTTTCTGCTAAATTCTTGATTTCTTTTAATCCTGTTTCTTGACCGATCGCTACCGCTCCACTGTCGCAAAACTTCAAACCTGTGTACTCTTTTGGATTGTGAGATGCTGTAATAATCAAACCAGGTAAATTCTTAATTCCAGAAAGCGTATAAACAACATCTGTTGGAACCATACCAACATACAAAACTTTTTTATTAACTGATTGTATTCCAGAACTTATAGCTGCGAACATTTCATTATTTGAAATACGGCCGTCATGCCCGACAATAATTTCATTTGAATCTACATAAGAAGCAAAAGCTGCGCCTATTTTAAAACCAACTTTTGGTGTAATTGTTTCATTAAAAACACCTCTTACATCGTAAGCTTTAAAAATTAAATCTAGTTTATTTTCATCCACTCCATATGTATTGTAATGTTTATGAAAATGAACAGCATGATTAATAATTTTTCAGTTGTAATACCAGTATTTAATGAAGAAGAAATCTTTTTAGAATCTGCTGATAAAATCTTCAATATTTGCCAAGAGATGAATATGCCGTTTGAAATTATTTTTTCCGAAAACGGCTCTTTAGACAACACAAAAAATCTCATTCATGCCTTTATAGAAGATAAAGATAATTGTTTTACGATAAATAGCAATTATGCAAACTATGGTCTTGCGTTAAAAAATGGATTTGAAATTGCAAAAAATGATGTTGTAATTTCGTTTGATATTGATTATTTTTCAAAAAAATTTCTTAAGCAATCATTGGAACTAGATGAGAATTACGTAGCACTAGTTGCATCGAAAAGATTAAATGAATCTGAAGATGAAAGAACATTTATCAGAAAAATGGCAACATCAATATTTGTATTAATTTTAAAACTTTTATTTCAAACCTCACTTAGTGATACTCATGGAATGAAAGCTATAAGAAGATATAATATTCAAAAAGAAATCAATAACGTGATATCAACACAAGATATTTTTGATACTGAACTTTTAATTAGAATAGAGAAATCAGGATACAAAATTCTTGAAGTACCCGCAAAAGTAAATGAGATTAGACCAAGTGTGTCTGTTATTTTTACAAGAATTCCTAGAACACTAAAAAGTTTATTTTTATTACGGCTTCAATTATTTAAAGAGTCTTTAAATACAAACAATTTATAAATTAAATATTTAATGGGAAGAATAAATCCATGTATCAAAACAGTTGCTATTAGAAATTGTATTTCGTTATCTTGAATTGATGGTCTGATCAAGTCAATTAAAAACCAGATAAACAATGGAACAACTAAGTTGATTAAATTAGTAACCAAAAATTTTACAAATTCTTTAAATCCCCCCTCGTATATAGATAATTTGAAAATAATTCTTCTAGATAAAAAATATGAAACTATAACTCCGATTGAAAATGCAAAAATATTTGTTAAGTAGGTTCTTAAAGGAATCTCAATTGAATAAAAAACAAAAAATTGAAATAAATAACTTATTCCTAGACCAAATACTAAATTGAATCCACCAACAATATACGTTCTTAATAGCTGTGCATAAGTGGAATCACCTGTTAATAATTTAGAATTTTTAAGTTTTTTTAACATTTTTTAAAGATCTAATAAAAATAATCAATGATAAGACTAATGAAAATATTGAAAAATAGAAGCTGTTTTTTTCTAGTGTGGTTTTTTCAAAGTTGATCTCTACATATTCTTGATTAGGAATGACTGACATAAATGAGGGAGAGGTCCTAAATGGCCCTAACCCATTTGAAATAGACCAATTTGGAAAGTAAGAAACTTTAACTAAATGTAATTCACCAGGATTATTTGTAAAAAATGAAATTTTCTTATTTGTAATTTTTATGTCTGTAACTTCTAAATCATTCTTATTTGATGGCTGTATCAATATTTTATTACTTACTTCAACAACTCTCTTTTCATCAAGTTCATCAAAATTTTCATATGCTTTTTGAAAAAAATTAGTTATATTAGTGTCTCTAAAAACTGAACTTAGAATGCCTTCTTGTTTGTTTACTTTTGAAAACACTTCAATATCTTGATAAATTAATTCTACTTTTGAGGAATTGACTTCAAATACTGAAAACGGCTCTGATGAAAAAAGAAATGTCAGTCCATCAGAATTCATTGCTTTACTCTCAATTTCTTCTGTATACGTAATGAAATAATCTACACCTAGGTCATAAAGATAATCTACACCTTTATCAAATTGGTTATTTATATATGACAGTCCACCTACTGGATTTGATGGTCTTTTTGCCAAACCAGATACAGATATAAAATGAAATGGGGTTGTAATACTTGAATCAAAATATAAACCTTCCATGCTTGTATGTTTTGTAAAATAAGGAATTGTCATTAGTGTCATTGGGGTTCCATATTTATTCATATCTGAATTCGGTTCCCACATAATCCTTCCAGGTTTTAAATTGTCTAATTGTGTGTATAAGCTTTGAATTTGATTCCAGTCGTTCTTTCCTTCGTAGCCTGTAAAATTCCAATTAAGCCAATGTGGCAAGAAAGATATAGTAGAAAAAATAATAGAAACAATGAGCAAATTAAGTTGTACAACAACATTTTTTAAATTTAGAATTGCAAAAATCATTATCAGAAAAATGATTGGTATGTAAAGATTTAAATATGATTGGTTAGTAGACCATTTTTCATAAAATATATACAAACAATAAATTGTTCCACCTAAAAATAGACCCGTTAATACATTGACTCCCTGTTGATAAAGATTTATATCATCAATAAAAATTTCTACTGCTTTGAAAAATAAAAAAATAATTCCAAGATTGAAAAATGGTACCAATCTACCATTCCAAAGAGCACCTTCTGGGACATAAAAATAAAGGAGAATAGATGAGGATACAATATAAAAATCAAATAAGTTTAGTGTCTTATTTTTAATCAAATTTTTATGCTTTGCTATCAATAAACCAATCAAGATAAAGATGATGGGTAAAATATCTTTCTTGATCAAATCATCTAATCTAGAAAATGGAGTGTAACTCATATTTGTTGTATATTCTAAATTCATCAACAATGAGACAGACCATCTTGATACAAGTGCTAAAAAAATAAAGATTGAGAGTATTCTTTGATTTAGATTTTGTTTTTTTGATAACCAGTAAAATGCAAAAATTGGAGAATAGATAATAAATGGAATTAAATGAGACAACAAACAGAGAGCAAGAAAGATTGAACTAATTGTAAATCTAAAATTATTTTCTGATTTTATTAAATAAAAAATTGATAGATTTGCAAATGCTAATGAATACGCAAAAGAAAACTGCCCTGCCAATGTTGATGCTAAATTGCCACCATAAATAGTAAACGACTCAGTAAAAACGTAAAATAATCCAGCCGTAGCACCATAGATTGAAATTTGATTCGATGTTTTTCTCATTAATTTTTCGATAGAGTAAACAACTAAAATGGTTGACATTACAACCATAATTTTGAAAGCAATTCCAAAAGGGAATACAAGATTAAAGATGAATGTGATTATTGCTGGAAGAGGAAAATAAAAATAGTATAGAGGATATCCACCAAACCAATCATTTGACCATCCGTTTATTTGAAGATTTGGCATAAAGTCTTTTATAAAAGTATCTATTGCAACGATATGGGCTCCCATATCTCCACCGGTAGGTGTATTGTTTTCAAAAACTAAATCAATTCTTAGAAATAAAACTAAAACCAGTAAATAAAATAATTGTTGCGAAATATTTGAATTTAAAATTTTACTAACTGATTTCATTTAAAATCTTTCCAAGATATTTAGTACTTCTTTTACCATTTTCTGACCACTCAGCATACCAATACGGTC
>ENA-OSEY01001569-OSEY01001569.1-marine-metagenome-genome-assembly--contig:-NODE-1569-length-15580-cov-6.521576_pt1 | contig 15580 bp, 15 predicted proteins | sample MGYA00248465_ERZ534230 | MGnify/ENA primary metagenome ERZ534230 (study PRJEB26409, sample SAMN06344110) | marine metagenome | isolation source: Sea water from surface | place: Atlantic Ocean:Southern...
TGACCTGGGTTAGGTATTTCTAATATAACGGGTTCTATCATTGGAAGGTCTGACGCTACAGGTATTCTATAATCTAGAAAACCAGCATTTTGAAGCCTACCATCTTTACCATATATATACTCTTCATTAAGGGCCCACCCAATTCCTTGAACAGCGCCACCTTGCATTTGACCCTCAACATATGAAGGATGAATAGCCTTTCCAGCGTCCTGAAAGACAGTATATCTTATAACCTTTGTTGATCCTGTCTCCTTATCAACTTCAACATCTGCTAAATGAACACCAAAACTTACTCCAGCACCTTCAGCATTAACTTCATGGTGTCCTGCAATTGGACCTCCGGTTTGAGAGGACAAAGCAGCTATCTCTTCAATGCTCATTGGGTCAAATTGACCGGCATTTGGTCCTGCAGGAATAGCTGACCCATTCTCCCATCGAACAGCATCTTCATCAATTCCCCAAATAAGTGATGCTCTTTTACACATTTCTTTGATCGCTGCTCGTGCAGCTTTAATAGTAGCTAAACCTACTGCAAAAGTTACTCTACTACCATCAGTTACTTCATTGTGACCTAATGAATTTGTATCAGCAATAATTGTACGTACCTTATCATAAGAAATACCGAGTTCTTCTGCTGCCATTTGACTTATTGAAGCTCTAGAACCGCCAATATCAGGATTGCCTTCAGTAACACCAATAGTACCGTCAAAATTAACATTGAGTGTAACACATGTGTCGCCACCAAAATTAAACCAGAAACCACAAGAGAGGCCTCTTCCTTGGTTTTCTTCTAAAGGAGCTAAGTAATGAGGGTGTTTTTTTGCCGCTTCTAATGTGGCAATGAGACCGATATCATCAAAAGTTGGACCATAAGATGATTTAGTGCCCTTTTTAGCTGCATTTTTAATTCTTATTTCAAGCGGATCTAAATTTAACTTTTGACAAAGTTCATCAACAACACTTTCTACAGCATAGATTGCTTGTGGTGCTCCAGGAGCTCTGTATGCTGCTTGTTTTGGTCTATTAGTAAGAACATTCCATCCTTTAGTTCTAACAGCCTTTAAATCATATGCTGCAAAAGCACTTTGAGCTCCCATTTCAACTGTTCCATTAGGAAATGCTCCTCCTTGGTACCTTAAATTAGCCTCGCCTGCAGTAATAATACCATCTTTAGTCATGCCGATTTTTACATCCATAGAAGAAGAAACAGTAGGGCCTGTAGCCTTAAATACTTCATCCCTCGTCATAACGAGCTTCACCGGTTTACCACTTTTCAAAGATAAGGCTAGGGCGATTGGCTCAATAAAAATTGTTGTTTTCCCTCCAAAGCCACCACCTATTTCTGAAGGAGTAACTCTTAATTGTGAGGATTCCATACCCATTATGTCTGCACATAGGGCTCTAACATTGTAATGACCTTGAGTACAACACCATAGGTCAGCTTTACCATCTGGGGTCATAGATGCGAGACAGGCATGAGGTTCAATATATCCTTGATGAGCTGCTTCAGTTTTAAAGGTTCTTTCAACTATTAAATCTGCATTATTAAAACCATTATCTAAATCACCATGTCCAAACTCATAGTAGCTTGTTACATTTTCAGAAAAACCTTTAGGAACATTTTCTAAAACATATCCTTTATTAACAATTGGTGAATCTGTTTTCATTGCTTCATCTACATCTGTCACATGAGGTAAAATTTCATATTCTACGTTGATAAGTTTAAGTGCGGATTTGGCAATTGTATTTGATAATGCTGCAACAGCAGCAACACAGTGACCATCGTAGAGTGCTTTTTCGTGTGCAATGCAATTTACCAAAGTGTCACTTGGTTTATTATCAGAAAATTTACTAAAATCTTTTGAAGTAACTACGGCTTTTACGCCGTCTAACTTCTCTGCCTCTGATGTATCAATCGAAATAATTTTTGCGTGTGGATGTGGGGATCTTAAAATCTTAGCATAAAGCATATCAGGTACGTAAAGATCAGCTCCATATTGAGCTTTGCCTGTAACTTTCTCTATACCATCTGGTCTAGGTGGTCTGGTTCCAATTACTTTGAATTGTTTTTCATATGTATTATCTAGTGGAGACATCTTATTAACCCCTCATTTCTTTTGCTGCATCAAGTACAGCTTTAATAATTTTATCATATCCAGTACAACGACATAAATTACCTGCAAGCCAATATCTAACTTCACTTTCTGTTGGATCTGGGTTTTTCTCTAAAAGTGATTTTGCAGCCACAAGAATTCCAGGTGTGCAAACTCCACATTGAAGCGCGGCGTGGTCTAAAAATTTTTGTTGAAGAGGGTGTAATTTTTCTCCATTTGACATGCCTTCAATAGTACTAATTTCTGAATTATCTGCTTCAGCTCCTAAAACTAGACAGGAGCACACTAACTTTCCATCTAAGGTTATACTGCAAGCACCACAATCACCTGTCCCACAGCCTTCTTTTGTTCCTGTTAAGTGTAATTTATCTCTTAGAATATCAAGAAGTGTTTCTTCAGGATCACAGAGAAACTCTATATTATCACCATTAATTTTTGTTTTAATATGGACCTGCGACATTTTTAAAACCCTGCTCTCTTATATGCTATTTTTGCTGCTCTAGATGCTAAAACCCCTGCAACTTCTGTTCTAAACTCTACAGTGCCTCTTTTGTCAGAAATTGGCTCGCAAATCTCCACACATTTCAAAGACATTTTTTTAAGTGAACTTTCATCAAGTTTAGTTCCAACAATTTCTTTTGAAGCATCTCCAACTATTTTTACAGTGGGAGCAACAGCTCCAAGAACGACTTTCGCATTTTCGCAAATTCCTTCTTTAGACATTTCTATTGCAACAGATGCAGAGACTACTGCTATATCCATTTCTGTTCTAGGTGTAAATCTTAAGTATGCATCACTTGAAAACTCAGGCCTGTATGGAATGTCAACAGATACAATAAACTCACCTTTTTTTAATGATGTTTTACCTGGCGCAATAGGTATTTCTTCAACATTGCATGACCTTTCTCCTTGAGGGCCAATAATATTAACTTTAGCATTTACAGCTACTAAAGCTGGAACACTGTCGGCCGCAGGAGAGGCATTGCATAGATTACCTACCATTGTGCAACGACCTTGAATTTGTGTAGAGCCGATTAAATCCAATGCTTCAACAACGCCTGGAAGCATTTTATTAATATTTTCATGATCTTTCACTTCAGAACCTGAAACAGCTGCGCCTATTCTGAAAAAACCATCAAGTTCAGTTATATTTCTAATTCCTGGAATTTTTTTTATATCAACAATTAAGTCAGGTTCAATCATTCCTGATTTCATTTGAACCAAAACATCAGTGCCTCCTGCAAGAACCCTTGAAACTCCTGTTTCTTGTAGTAAAAAATTTGAAGCTTCCTCAGCACTTTTCGCAGCAACATACCTCAAAATAAAAACCTCTGATTAAATAAAAAAATTAACTTAAGCTTACCATATATATTTAGAGTTGATAATATTTCCTTTCAACTGTATTGAAAACAAAATATTTCAATTTAATTTTTATTCTATTTTAAATTACAACAGAAAACTGACTATGAGCAGAGATTTAAGAAATTTAGCAATAATTGCACATGTTGATCATGGAAAAACTACCCTTATAGATTCTATGATGAAACAAAGTGGTGTTTTTAGGGACAATCAGTCAGTAGATGAAAGGTTAATGGATACAGGTGACCTGGAAAAGGAAAGAGGCATAACAATTTTAGCTAAGCCAACCTCAATAGACTGGAAAGGAATAACACTTAATATTATAGATACACCTGGACACGCCGACTTTGGTGGTGAAGTTGAGAGGGTTTTAGGCATGGCAGATGGTGTGATTTTATTAGTAGATGCTTCTGAAGGGCCAATGCCTCAAACAAAGTTTGTTCTAGCAAAAGCATTGAAACAGAATTTATTGCCAATTGTTGTCATTAACAAAGTTGATAAGAAAGATAGTAGAATTGATAAAGTTGTTGATGAAGTATTCGATCTTTTTATTGCTTTAGAGGCAAATGATAATCAACTAGATTTTCCAATTTTATATTCGTCAGGAAGAGATGGCTGGTGTGTTCAAGATTTAAAAGATGAAAAACACAATCTTGACCCGCTATTTGAGAAAATTATTGATTACGTTTCTAAACCGCAAAATGATCATACCAAACCCTTTGCTATGCTTGCATCTTTATTGGATTTTGATCCTTATCTGGGAAGATGTTTAATTGGCAAAGTCATTCAGGGATCAGTAAAAGTTAATGAGTATGTTAAGGCAATTAACTTAAAAAATAATAAAATTGACAGTGGAAGATTAACTAAATTACTAAGATTTCAAGGCATGAAAAAAATTCCTGTAGATGAAGTTTTTGCTGGAGATATAATTTGCATAGCAGGATTAAATCAAGCCTCTGTATCTGATACAATTTGTAATGAAATTGTTGAAAAAGCTATTCTTTCAACACCCATAGACCCGCCCTCAATGGCTGTAACTATAACAGTCAACGATTCAGAATTTGCTGGAACAGAAGGGAAAAAAGTCACCTCCACACTAATTAGGACTAGATTATTAGCCGAAGCAGAAACGAACGTAGCAGTCACATTCTCTGAAAATGAAAACAAAGATGCTTTTGAAATTGGTGGCAGAGGTGAACTTCAATTAGGTGTTTTAATAGAAACCATGAGAAGAGAAGGGTATGAAATAAATGTATCTCGTCCCAGAGTTTTATTCAAAAAAAATAGCAAAGGTGAGAAATTAGAACCATTTGAAGAAGTGACAATTGATCTTGATAATGAATTTTCTAGTACAGTAATCGATAGTATGAATCAAAGGAAATCCGAATTGAGAGAGATGAAATCAGGAGGAATAGGAAAAACGAGGTTAATTTTTAAAGCCCCCTCAAGAGGCTTAATAGGTTATCAAAGTCAATTTTTAACAGAAACCAAAGGGACAGGGGTCTTAAATAGAGTGTTCGATGATTATGACAATTATAAGGGAGAAATAAAAGGCAGAAGAAATGGTGTTTTAATAGCTACTGAAAAAGGTGAGGCTGTCTCATTTGCTTTATTTAATCTTCAAAGTAGAGGCGCAATGTTTATTGACCCTAAAACTAAAGTATATAAGGGGATGATTGTTGGTGAACATAATCGAGATAACGATCTAGAAGTTAATGTTTTAAAAGGAAAAAAATTAACAAATGTAAGAGCCTCTGGTTCAGATCAGGCAATTATTTTAACACCACCTCGTAAGATGACTTTAGAGCAAATGATGGCTTATATGGCTGATGATGAACTGCTTGAGGTAACGCCAATGAGTTTGCGTTTAAGGAAGAAAATTTTATTATCACATTTACGCAAACGAGCCTCATAGATGATTGAAACAGGTGTATTATTAAGTCTATGGGCATTTATAATACTAATGGTAGGGACCCCAGGTCCGGCAAATCTGCTAGCTATGTCTGTTGGTGCAAGATATGGATTTTTAAAATGTGTATCTTTTAATATTGGTCTAACTCTTGGTAAAGTATTTCTTAATTTGGCCATGGGTTTTGGTTTGGGTGTATTACTCGTAAATTTTACTACTTTTCAAGCTGTAATTAAATTTACTGGGGCTGCATATATGATCTATCTAGCTCTTAAATCTTGGAATGTTAATCTTCAACAAAGTGAAGAAAAACCAAAAGTAAATTGGAAGCAAGGTATTCTTGTTCACCCTCTTAATCCAAAGGCTTGGGTAATGACACTTATAGCATGGACCGAATTTGGCCCACAGCTAGGAAGCTTTACAATACAATTAATTGTAATAGTAACTAGTTTTGCAGTTGTTCAGATATTTGTACATAATTTTTGGAGTTTTTTAGGTGCAGTTCTTAGTCGTACTTTGCCTAATAGTATAATCTTGAGTAGATCATTAATTTTACTAACAATTGTTGTTATTATTTGGGCTGTATTAATTTAAATACATTCTTATTTTTTTTTATAATAACCTACGATATCTCCTTCGGTTGTAACTCCTAAACCATTAATAGTTCTGTTAACATAATTGAAATAGCATATGATTTGATTGGCCTCCAAGATTTCGCCGTCTGAAACATTATTTTTTTTTAGTTCTTGAACATCCTCCTCTCTCATCTCTGAAGGATTTTTTGTAAGCTTTTCAGAATATTTTAAAATAGCTAATTCTTTGCCAGTAAATACTTCTTCAGGTTTTTTCTTATCAAGAGCCTTTTTAATTGCATCGCTTTTTTCAGTATTATCTATTAAATGGCTTGCATTCTTCCAATGATTGGCAAGAGAATAAGTACAGTTATTTAAAATAGAAACGTATGAACTAATAGTTTCTTGAAACCATTTTGGTATAGTGTTTGTTTCATCATGAAGTACGGATTTGTATAAAACAATATGCCCCTTCATAGTGCTTGGTCTTAGAGAGTGGACTCTCATAACATTATCAACTGTTCCATGAGGTGTTCTGGCTAAATTAAAGACCTCTTTAAGTTCTTGTTTCGCCTCATGATCCTCAATCATTTTTATCCATGCTGACATATAATCTCCATTAGAAGGTAAAAAAAAGGGCACAAAATTGCGCCCTTTTAATTAGATTTAAGAATTAATTATAAACCATGTTTCTTGGCAAGTTCATCGAAGAAACCTCTGGCTTTTTTAATTTTAACCCAGTGATCTACGAAATTAATCCAAACTTGGTCTGCTTGAGGCATTAGCATTGCAAGTGGAGTCGGGTTTCTTGGTGCTGCTGGTATTTCTCTGATATTTGGATATTTCGAAAGAAGTGTTGACCCTTCTACATTTGAAGTTATGAAAACATCAGATCTTCCAGCTAATACCTCTTGATACCCTCTTGCAGGTGCTTCAATTAATGTTAAATCAGAATTTGGAAACCAATTTTTAGATAATGTTTCAAATGTTGTTCCAAGTGTAGTAGCTGTTTTAACCCCAGCTTTGTTGATAGAATCCCAACCATCAAAGCGAGAAATTTTATCCTCTGTAGTAAAAGCTTTTATTACTACAGACATATATGTATCTGAGTATCCAGCTGCTTTCATTCTTTTTGCTTGGATAGATGCTGATCCAGTTATATCGTAATTACCTGCTACTATTCCGTTAACTAGTGTTTTCCAATCAGTAGGTACAAACTCTATTTCAACATCCATATCTTTTGCTAGTTCTTTTAAAACATCGATATCAAAACCCTCATATTCATTTGTTGCAGTATCCCGCTTACTAAAAGGTGGAAAATCACCTGTGGTACCTGCTTTTAAAACACCTGAGCTAAGTATTTTATTTAATGTTGATTCTGCTGATGCTATCCCATTTAATGAAAGCATCATAGCTAATGACAAAGCTATTAATTTTATTATCCTCATTTATTTCTCTCCTAAAATTTTAATTTAATTATTTTGTTTTATCTAAAATATTTTTATAACCATTATTACCGTATTTTATAAATCTAGCAACACGCCCAATCGTCGTTGTGCTCACTCCAGTTTGGCTTGCAATTTCCCTGTAAGATTTTTTAGTATCTAATAGTCGAGCAATAAGCCATCTTGAAGAAAACTCCTCTAATTCTGAAGGCGTGCACAAATCATGAAAAAAGTTTTTGCACTCTTCAACATTTTCAATTCTTAAGATTGCTTCATAAAGTGCTGTTTCATCATTTGACATAAATAATTGGTAAATAATTGTTAATGTGTTAATATATTAACACATTAATACTGTTTGTAAATACTTTATATTTCTTTGTGTCTATCTATATTTGAAATTTTGAATTAAGTTAGTTTGATACAAAAATAAAAAATTATTTAATGTGAAAGCAAAAAATGACTACAGCAATAGAGATAAAAAATGTAAGCAAATGGTTTGGGGATTTTAAGGCGCTAGATGATGTTAGTCTTACAACTTCTCAGGGTGAAAAAGTGGTTATCTGTGGACCTTCAGGTTCAGGAAAATCAACACTTGTAAGATGTATTAACAGGTTGGAAATTCACCAAAAGGGTACAATTAAAGTTCGTGGAATTGAATTAACAGATCATGATTCGTCTATTTCTGAAATTCGATCTGAGGTAGGAATGGTTTTTCAACAGTTCAATTTGTTTCCTCATTTAACAGTTCTTCAAAATTTGACTCTTGGTCCAACTAAAGCATTGGGTCTTTCACAGAAAGATGCTAACGAAAGAGCTTTTAAATTGCTTGAAAGGGTAAGAATACCTGAGCAAGCAAATAAAAAGCCAGGTCATTTATCTGGAGGGCAACAACAAAGAGTTGCAATTGCTAGATCATTATGTATGGAACCTAAGATTATGCTTTTTGATGAACCAACATCAGCACTTGATCCTGAGATGATTTCTGAAGTTTTGGATGTAATAGTCGATTTGGCAAATGAGGGTATGACTATGGTAGTTGTTACACACGAAATGGGGTTTGCACGAAAAGTAGCAGACAGAATGGTTTTTATGGATGAAGGCAAGATAATTGAAATGGGAAAACCAAAAGATTTTTTTGATTCACCAAAAACTGAAAGATGTAAACTATTTTTGAACCAAATTTTACAACATTAAAAGTAAGCACTATGAAAAAACATTTTTTAATTTTAGTATTTTTATTAATATTCTTGTCAGGTTGTTCTTCTCAACCAGGTGCGTGGGGTTGGTATGTAATAGATCCTACAACTAAAGGTGGTTACAACAATGTTATGTTTCTTTTAAGTGGATTTTCTGCCACAATTCAACTTTCCCTCTTAGCAGCATTTTTCTCTATTATTTTAGGGCTTGTTGTGGCTTTGCCAGGCATGTCAAGTAACTATTGGGTTAGATTGCCAAGTCGAACATATATTGAATTTATACGTGCAGTTCCGCTTCTGCCAATGATGTTTTGGATTTTTTATGGATTACCGGTTATTCTTAAATCTATGGGTCTAAATATTCCTATAGATCCATTTTGGGGTGCAGTAGTAACTTTAGCTATTTCAGATAGTGCATTCACTGCAGAAATTTATAGAGCTGGGATACAATCAATTCACAAAGGTCAAAGAGAAGCTGCACAGACTATAGGTTTAACCTCATTCCAGACAATGCGATATGTTATTTTACCCCAAGCTATAAAAAGAATTCTCCCTCCTTTAGCTAATCAATTTATTTATATTGTAAAAATGTCAGCTTTTGCTTCTGTTATTGGAATGCAGGAATTAATGAGAAGGGCGAATGAAGTTGTGGTCAGTGAATATAGACCCTTAGAGGTATACACTTTTTTAATTTTTGAATATTTGATTTTGGTTCTAATAATAAGTCAGGCAGTAAGGTGGCTTGAGAGAAAAATGGGATCAGATGAGAGTAGAGGATAAAAGAATTATAAATTTAATTTTTTAAAAACTTTATATGTCATACAAGAAATAAACATTAGTCTTTATCAATTTTTCAATTAAAATGCTGATAATTGATAATTTTAATACTAAAGGGAAATTATGGACTGGAAATCATTCTTATCAGATACAAAGAAGAGTTTTGCAAATCTTAATAAAAATATTCCTGAAACTTTCAATGGTTTTAACCATATGGGAAAAGAGGCGAAGAAGGATGGCGAACTTAGTGAAAAAACAAAAGAATTTATTGCTTTAGGAATTGCGATTGCTACCAGGTGCGAAAGTTGTATTGGTTTCCATGTTGCTTCATTAGTTCGGTTGGGCGCTACAAAAGGTGAGCTCGTTGAAGCTTTGAGTATGGCCTCTTATATGGGTGGAGGTCCTTCAATTACTTATAGTGCTAAGGCATTAGAGGCTTATGAACAATTTACAACTAAATGAATTTAAAAAAATAAATAACATATGTCAAAATTAGAAGTTAAAAGTTTAGATATTGAAAAAGTACCAGTTATAGATATTACAAAGTTATGTGATGGAACGGATCCAATATCAGTATCCAAAGAGCTTCATAAAGCCAGTACTGGGCTTGGTTTTATTTACATTAAAGGGCATGGCATTCCTGAAAATGTAATCAAATCTTTAAGAGATGAAGGATTACAATTTTTTAGAAGTAATGAAACGAAAAAAATTGAAGTTAAAATATCTGAAAAACATAGAGGATGGCTTGGCTATGGCGGGGCTAAAATGCAAGATAAAGCCAAATCAGATTTAAAAGAGAGTTTTCTATGGGGTTGCGAATACGAAAAAGAACATTTAATTGATAACCATCCCCTCAGAGGCATTAATATTTGGCCTGAATTTCAACCTAATTTAGAAACTGCAGCAATGAAATATTTTAATTATGCTGATAAGCTTGCAAGAAATTTGATGCGTGGTTTTGCACTAGGACTAGATTTAGAAAGTAACTTTTTTTTGAAAACTTGTGACAACCCTCTAAGCAGGGCTTCATTAGTATATTACCCAAATCAACCTTCAGAATTGGGAGATGATCAATACGGTGTAAGTGCTCATACAGATTTTGGTGTATTAACTGTTTTATGCCAAGATGATGTTGGGGGTTTGCAAATTCAAGATATTAATGGTGAATGGTTTCATGCGCCTCCAATAAAAGACACAATTATTGTTAATGTCGCAGATTTACTTTCAAGATGGACTGCTGGAGAGTATAAATCAACGCCTCATCGAGTTGTAAATAATTCTGGTCTTGAGAGACTGTCAATTGTTTTAGCTTTTGATCCAAATCCAGAAACAATGATTGATCCAAAAGATATATTTGGAAAAAACTTTCAGGCAAATGAAGAACCAATTACTTGTGGTGATTATCTTGTCTGGAGGTTTGGTAAAGCTTTTTCTTACAGAAAATAATAAAATGACTAGCTCTCAAAATTTAGAAAAAGGAGCTCATAATTTATTAAAAAATTGTGCTAATTTATCAACTGATCAGAAGCTTATAATTATTTCAGAGGACCCTTCTTTAGGTTGGTATAGTAGCGATATAACACACTATATAAAACAAGCTGCAACTGAAATGGGCATTAACACTTCAATACTAGAGGTTGGAGAACCTCAAAATGATTCAAAAAGTAAATTGACTGACATAATTGAAGATTTTGATTGTGCATTATTTTTTGCTAGAATTGGTGACCAAGATAGATTTGAAAAGTCTCATTTTAAAACCAAAAGGGTCATGTCATATGTTCGTAATTTAGAAAATTTAGGATCAACTTTTGGGCATACACATCATCATTCTCTAATAGAGTTAAAAAAAGCTATTAATTCAATATTTTCTAAAGGTGGGCTTGTAAAAATCACTTGTCCTTTAGGAACTAGTGTTGAGGGAAATTTACCACAAACGATTATAGATGAAAGCTCAGATGTTGGAGTTTTGCGCTTTCCAATGCTTGTGCCAACACCTGTAAGTGCTAAAAAATTCTCTGGTAAAGTTGTTTTAACTAAATACTTAACTCCAAGTGGGTCTAAAGTTTATGAGCCGGCAAGCTTAGCTCTAAAGAATAATATTTTTACCATTATTAAAGAAGGAAAAATTGAGGGTTTTGAGGGTGATAATGAAACGATAAACAATGTAGAGAAACATTATCAAAAAATCTCAAAAATGTTCAATATTAGTAAAAATATTGTTGATTCTTGGCATGCAGGCATTCATCCAGGGACCTATTATAATAAACCTATCGAAGAAAATCCGGATAGGTGGTCAAATACAATTTTTGGGAGTCCTAAGTATTTACATTTTCATACATGTGGTGATTATCCACCTGGTGAAATTTGTTGGATGATAGAAAATCCAAGTATTACTATTCAAGATGTTCCTCTTTGGGAAAATGGAAACTTGATGCTTGAAAACTTTAAAGAAACAAGGACCTTATTAGATAAATGGGTTGATTTAAAAAAACTTTTTGTTAACTAAAAGTTAAATACTTTAGGAGATTAGAATTGATTATTGATGAACAAAAATTAGATAAACTAGCTGAATTAGCAATCAAAACTGGTGTTGCGCTTCAAAGTGGGCAGGACCTTTTATTGACAGCGCCCATTGAAGCTTTGCCTCTAGTTAGAAGAATTGCTGTTCATGCTTATAAAGAAGGAGCTAATATTGTAACGCCTCTTTTCTCCGATCCAGAAATAACACTTTCTAGGTTCAATCATGCTTCAAATGAATCATTTGATAAAGCACCAAGCTGGCTTTTCAACGGTATGGGTGAAGCATTTGACAATAATACCGCAAGATTGGCTGTGGTTGGTGAAGATCCACTTTTGCTATCTAATCAAGATCCAGATAAGGTCAGCAGAGCAAATAAAGCAACATCTGTTGCATATAAACCTGCTCGTGAAAGAATTACAAGGTTTGATATAAATTGGAATATAATATCTTGGCCGGGTCAAGCTTGGGCTAATCAGATGTTTCCTGATCTTAACTCTGAAGAAGCACAAAAAAAATTGGCAAATGCAATTTTTAAAGCCTCTAGAGTTGATACAGAAAACCCCATTGAAGAGTGGAAAAAGCATAATGCAAATTTAAGAAAATGGTCAGATTGGCTGAACAATATGGATTTTGCCTATCTTCATTTTAATGGACCAGGGACAAACCTTAAAGTTGGTTTAGCTGAAGGCCATGAATGGATGGGTGGAGCATCAATGGCTCAAAATGGTATTGTGTGCAATCCAAACATACCATCTGAAGAAGTTTTTACAACGCCTCACTGCTTAAAAGTAGATGGTGAAGTAAGTGCTACAAAGCCACTTTCACATCAAGGAAGTCTTATAGAGAATATAAAAGTTAAATTTGAAGGTGGAAAAATTACACAAGCAAATGCAACTAAAGGAGAAGAGGTATTAATAAAGGTTTTGGATTCTGATGAAGGTGCAAGACGTTTAGGTGAAGTTGCATTGGTACCAGATAATTCTCCAATATCCCAAACTGGTTTGCTTTTTTATAATACACTGTTTGATGAAAATGCAGCATGTCATATTGCTCTTGGACAATGCTATACAAAATGTTTTAAAAATCAGAATTTAACCAAAGAAGAAATATCTTCCCAAGGTGGTAATTCAAGTATGATACATATTGATTGGATGATTGGTTCTAATCAAATCGATATTGACGGTATAAAACAAAATGGGGATATAACACCAATTTTTAGAAAAGGAAAATGGGCACAAAAATTTAAATAAACTCTTTTTCTATTAGATACTTTTTCAAAAATATTAAAAGATCACGAATAAAGTTATAAAAAAGTTGCAGGGTTCAGCATAAAAGAATTAAATAATCAAATGTATTATACAGAACTTTAGCTTGGCTTTGGTATGGACAAAATTCAGACTTATTGGAAAGAATCGTTTCTTGAATTAGTTCAATTATGCAAAATCAAAAAAGATGAAAAAATTATTGTACTCACAGAAACTATTAGTAGAGAAATTAATTTTCAATTACTTGAAGCTGCATTAAAGCAGACTGATCTTACTTTTACTCATATTGATATTCCAACAAAACCTTATAAATTAGAGCCTATTATTAAATCAACAGGTGCCTCTAATATTTTAGATGGAGAAAACCAATATATCAGTAAGCTTAAAAAGAGTGATATAATTTTTGACCTTTCCAAAGAAGGTTTAATGCACTCAAAGCAAACAAAAGAAATATTGTCAAATGGAACTCGGATAATGAACATTTCTGATGAGCACCCAGAAATTTTATCAAGATTAAAGCCAGAAAAAAAATTGAAAAATCTAGTAAAAGAAGCTGTATCCAAATGTCGAAATGCCTCTTACATGAGAATTACTTCTGATGCAGGTACTGATTTGAAAATAAATATGAAGAAAACAAATACCGTAGGAGTGTGGGGTTGGACGGACAGACCTGGTACTCTAGCCCATTGGCCAGGTGGGCTAGTTGTGAGTTTTCCAAACTCTTCTTGTGTTAATGGGAGATTAGTTTTTCAATCTGGGGATATTAATCTAACATTTAAAAAATATTTTGATACAGAGGTTATTTTTGATATTGAAAATGATTTTATTACAAAAATTTCAGGAAATGGCTCAGACAAAAAATTAATTGAGAAATATTTAAATAGTTTTGGAGATAAAAATGCTTATGCAACTAGTCATGTTGGTTGGGGATTGAATAATAAGTCAAGATATGAAGCTCTTACTATGTATGATAAATCTGATCTCAATGGAACTGAGTTAAGAGCATTGTCTGGTTGTTTTTTATATTCAATTGGAGCGAATGAGTTCGCCAACAGATATACCGATGGTCATTTTGATTTACCAATGATGGATTGTACAATCTACTTAGATGATGAAATGGTTGTAAATAAAGGTGAGGTCATTTAAGTGCCTACAACAGGCAAAATTAGTTATTCTGATGAAGGTAGTTCACCTGAATGTATTGTATGTTTGCACGGCATTGGTGGTGATGAAAAAAGTTTTGAACCTCAAATAAATGAGCTTTCAAAAATTTTTAGAGTAATTTCTTGGAATATGCCTGGTTATAATGGTTCTGTAATACTTGAGGATTATACTTTTAAAAACTTATGCTTATCATTGGATGAGTTTCTATCAGACTTAAATATTAAAAATGTAACTCTTATAGGACAGTCAATAGGAGGAATGTTAGCCCAGGAATTTTATTTTAGAAACTCATCAAAAGTAAAAGCTTTGGTACTAATTGCAACAACTTCTGCTTTTGGAGGAAAAGATGAAACTTTTAGAAAAAAATTTTTGGAAAAGAGACTCAAGCCGATTTTGGAAGGCAAAAGAATTAAAGAGTTAGCAAAATCTTTTGTACCCTCTATATTATCTTCCTCAGCATCTCAAAAAGTAGTTGAACACGCCATTAAATCTATGGAAAAAGTTCCCGAGGAAACATATAAAAAGGTATTAGAGTGTTTAGTAACATTTAATAGATACAATGAATTTCCATTAATAAAAATTCCATGTTGCCTTATAGCCGGATCGGAAGACAATAATTCACCAAGCAAAACAATGCTTAAAATGTCAAAAAAATTAAGTGCGAGTGAATTTTATAACATTGAGAATACTGGCCATTTAGTCAACCTTGAAGCTCCTGAAAAAACAAATAATATTATAATAGATTTTTTGAAAAGAATTAAATAGTTTAGACAATATGTATAACGATGAACCAATATTTGCGCCTTCAGAGTGGAAACTGACAAAACAACAAGAAGTGCTTTGTCTGGAAACTAGACAAATTGCTTCATCAAAATTTATTGATAGAGCAGTGAAATATGATTTAGAGGCCTCATTTCCTACAGAAAATTATAAAGATTTGCATGAAAATAATCTTATGGGAATCTGTATACCCAAAAAATATGGTGGTCGTGACGCTGATCTAAAAACCTATATGCTAGCAGCCTCAGAAATTGGCAGATACTGTGGGGCAACGGCATTAACATTCAATATGCATGTTAGTTCTTGTTTGTGGACTGGATACCTCGCAGATAATCTTGAAATGGATGATGAAAAAAGAAATGAGCACAACAACCTTAGAGGTATGCATTATGAAAGAATTTTAAAAAAAGGTTCTATTTATGCCCAGCCTTTCTCTGAAGGAAACTCTTCTGCTGCTGGAAAATCAGCTTTTGGTACA